>JACCDV010707017.1_pt1 | contig 10599 bp, 6 predicted proteins | sample 7446131 | NCBI WGS metagenome assembly JACCDV01 (sample SAMN15323448, study PRJNA562643) | freshwater metagenome | isolation source: river surface water | place: USA:Blue River Watershed | collected 2017-08-17
TAACGCTCATTATCGTTGGCAACATTGGTATTAATGTTTCGATGGGGGCAATCCTAATCGTCTCCATCGCGCTTGAGCAGACATTAGGCGGATTCATTCTGCTTTTGTTTTGCGCTTTCCTGATTGGAATTTTCAGCAATGTTTCCCAGCTGACATTCTTCGCAATGATTAACTATCTTTCGCAAGAAGTGGTTTCTAAATTTACTGTTGGAACTGCCCTTTCGGGACTGTTTATAACCTTAGTAAGGATAATTATAACTGCTTCATTTGGAGTTGGAAACGAGTCAGTTGTCCCCATCATCATCTACTTTCTAATCGGCATCGCCTTCAATACGATGGACCTTCTCATGAACATTAGATTTTGTAAATCTGATGTGTACAAGGAAAAAATATAGAAATTTGTAGTGAATGAGGAATCATAAGATACCAATATGTTGTCGATAAAATCTAGTCAAGTCAGCGATATCAACAAGTCATAAACAAATACTTCTCCGCTTGTAGACTCATAGTAGAAACGCATTGAGACTCAGAATTACTTCAAAACTTTGAACTAGACGAGCAAGGAAATCTTCCCCTACCCTTGGATCATCATGTTTACTTTCGTCATCACATTCACTCTCTTCCCCGGACCCAGCTTCGACAAAACCTTCGAAGGCTTAGAAATCAGCTGGTCAGTCTTGATCATGGTGACCTCCTACAACATCGGTGACACTGTTGGCAAGTACGCAGCAGGAATTGATGGAGCCTTCAACAAATACTCTCTCTTCTTTATCTTCTTCGCCAGGCTTATATTCTTCATACCCATTACGGTGATGGCCACAGGAAAAGATGAGTCTGACCCCTTACTGAACAATTACTTCTTCCCTTTCTTCAACCAGTTCCTGTTTGCAGTCACAAACGGATTCTGCATAAGTACATCGTTTTAAAGTAGATGCATCATTCATCATGGCTTTCAAGGTCTGTCCCAATAAGTACAAGAAGTACGCTGGAGTATTCTGTGGGCTGATCCTGCAAGTGGGGATAATCACGGGAACAATCATCGAAGTGCCCTACTCGTTTATCTTCGGAATCAATTGATCAATCTAAACAATCTTTACAAATATCATTTTTTTACTGATTTGCTCTCCTCCTTTGCTTCTGGTTTGCTAGAGGGAGGCTTTAACTTTTATATGCTGCCTTGCCTTTATACTGATTTTTACAGCTACAATCTTTTGGCCTCTTTAATCTTAAGTTTCTTCTCATACTTGAGCATTTGTTGGGCTGCGAATTCGAAGATGTTTGTTTAAGGCAATCCGTTTTTGCAGATGGTTCTTAGTAGATTTTCGTAGGCGTCTAACAATCCTGCCTTTTCAAGGATGCCCACTAAATAATAGGTAGAGTTACCTCGTTCAAGTGCTTCCTGCTTTTCCTGTTATTTTCTTGCCTACTCAGCAGCTATTCTTTCCTTCTAGAGATCCCTTTATTTATTCTTCGCCTTCTTCTTATCTTCCTTCTTTTATTATTTCTTTTCACTCATCACTAAGTATCAATAACAGCCAAAATAATCAATTATTCATCATGATAAATCCTAATTGGTTTGGACAAGCAAGCCAATTTATTTGTCTTATTGATTTGCACATTATTAGTTATTTTGAATTTATTACTTGTAATTAATTATCAAGCACACCCGCACATTAAATTCATCTTGAAAACTTAACTTTAAGCAGAAAATAGCTAAAATATAATATATAAGTTAACGATAAATAAATTGTAAATATAAAATTATGGAATTCCGTTTTATTGTCGATTGGCCTTTAATTATAAATTTTATTAGAACTATGCCTTTAGAGAGAGATAAATCTTGTATAGAGTACACTCCTCGAGAGAGCCAACCAATCAGATACAAATACTTTGTGATTGACAGTCAAACTGATGAAGAATATATCAGCATGACCACCTAGGGCCAACTCCATCCCTTTTCTCAACTTGGCGGGGTGGGTAAAAAAAGAAACGTCCAATAAAATCAATAAACTATATTTGACTGGTAAATACAGGATGCTCAAATGGAGTTACAAAAAATCCAAAAAGAATGCGAGTTACTCTAAAAGATTTTAGGCGACATAATTTAAGAGAAAGCCAATCTGATTGTTAAGTCTAACAGACAAAGAAGAAACAATGTGGACTAGTAGTCTAAAACTACAATCAAGCAGTGCCCCGTTCACGCTCAACAATATAAATCTGCAAATTATAATATTAATAGCTTAGAACAGTCTAGCCATAACACAAAAACACTTATTCTCACCAACAACCCTCCTAACTGTGCCTTGTAAAAATTATAATCTTTCAAAACAAAGCAAATGAGTCGGATAGCAGAGCAAGAAAATACAACTCCTAAAAAGAAAGTTAAATAGCATGCCTCAACAAGAAAGAATAGTGCCTATAGCAATGGGAAGGGCACACCTGCAAAGAAAGGGAGAATTTGATATGTTTAATTTTTTGAGCCCTTAAAGTAGCTATGAGCATCAGGGACAGATATTATTTTTGAGGTAATATGATGCTTTGTCTCTGCTTAAAAATATTGTGTACTGGCATGATAAAATTATATTTATAAATTGGATGTAAAGTGGCACTGTTCTGCACCTGGCTTTACTAAAAAAACTATCAAATCACTACCCAAACGGAGAACTCTCACACCGCTTCAAACAATTCAAAGTATCCTCTACAGCTAAATGCAGCCCTAGAACTCCCCCGAACTATCACCACTTCTCCATATAGAAGTATGAGCACTACTAGCCAAGAGAAGCATTCAAAAGCACCATAAAGCCTCGGAAGAAGAGACTGTAGAAGAAATTAAATAAGCCCGCCTTGTGCAATGAGGTCAACTAGTCAGTCACTGGGTGGAGCACTGAAAATTAATATTAAGTAAACTATACAGACAAACTTAAAAGAGACAAATATGATTTCTTCCCCAAACTCATAGACTCCAAAAGGGACAACACCCTTCCACTCAGGGAGAAGGAGGTCTCCAGCTAAATTTTGCAGCCCAAGAACAACTACAATTTTATCGTGTAGGATGTCAAGACTGAAAATATTATCCAATTCAAAAAAAAGTAGAAGAAGAGAACTAGCTCTAACAAGTCCACACTCATCTTCCAATAAAAATAAAACCAATAGATCCGTCCATTCACTATTCGCAAATCAAATAAGCGTTCGTAATCCAAAGATCGATCCATTACAGCATCCCCTTTGGCCCACAGATTCAAATTCCATTTTTAATGATTGTCCTTTACTTCTATCATTATTATCATCCGTATTAATGCTTTAATATTTGGATATTGGATGAGCCTTCAAGAAGTGCTGAAGAAATACGAGAGTAAGAAGAGGCAGAGGGAGAAAGAGTTGCAGGGTCTGCGGAATGATCTGGACAAGGGGATCGAGTAAGTGAGCATTAAAGAGCTCAAACTTCAAAATCATGTACTGGCTTCATAATTGAGAAAGTGAACCATATCCACAAAAATCAGCAAGCTATCGAAAGTAGACTTAGAAAGCAGCAGGAACTCGTAAATGACCTTCGCAAAAATTAGGAAGTCTGGGCCTCTCTCTATGAGCAGCTCAACAGGGCATTGATGCAGGTTGGAGATTTAGTACATTATGCAGGATACATTGAAGCTTAAGTTGGGTAAATATTAGGAGTTGCTTCAGTCTCCAAGTTTTTAGAAGAAGCAGAAAACGAAACCCAGAATAGTCAACAATAGTAGAGGAAGGGTGAACAGCTTAAATAAGAGCCAAAAAAGGGAAGTGAAGTGTACGAATAGATAGTGTAGGGCTAATAAAAGGGGAAGTAATGATATTTGCGATTGATGTTTTGCTATTTTATATGTCGACATTTTAAGGTTTATATGTCGACATAAAACCCGAATATCTAACAAATGCAGCATGCGCTCCCATCACCACTATAAACAAATTAATGAGTCTAATTGTCTAAAGCTAATCAGTCCAACATCACTAAGATTACATCCTCTCCTAATACAATCACAAGACAACCTCCATCGCAGTAGGTGCTTCAACAAAGGTCAAAATTGAAAACACCAAATATCATTTCAGAACTGATAAGAATATTGGAAAAGTAGGTTTGCTCATGGTGGGCTTCGGAGGAAACAATGGATCCACCATCCTCGGAGGAATTATTGCGAATCGGTAAAAAATAGAATGGAATACTAAGAAAGGAATTCAAAAGGCTAACATGTATGGTTCGATGACTCAGTGCTCAACCATGAAGGTGGCTGACTCCTAAGAGGGAGAAATCTACATGCGCCTTAACTAAGTGATCCCAATGGTTAGGCCTGAGGATTTGGTTATTGGAGGATGGGACATTAATAAATAAGACCTAGCATCATCAATGAAAAGAGCTCAAGTATTCGACTACGAATTGCAAGTCAAGCTGGAACCTTACATGAGCAAATACTCTCCCATGAAATCCATCTACTACAAAGATTTCATTGCCAGCAACCAAGAGGATCGGGCCAACAATCTCATTGAAGGAAACGATAAATACTTCCACCTGGGCGCAATTAGGGAAGACATAAAGAAGTTTAAGGAGGAGAACGAGTTAAAGACAGTTATTATTCTATGGACTGCCAATACTGAAAGGTTTGCTTTATAATTAGAAGGAGTTAATGATACTTTTGACAACATCATTGAGTCAATCAAACACAACCATGAAGAAATCGCTCCTTCAACCGTCTTTGCAGTTGCAGCCATTCAGGAAGGATGCGTTTTCATCAACGGCTCTCCTCAAAATACCTTTGTTAAGGGGCTTAGATAAGCTGAAATCAAGAAAGGAATTCTGATTGGAAATGATTTCAAGACAGGCCAAACTAAATTCAAGACTTCCTTCATTGATTTCCTGACAAGTGCAGGAATCAAGCCAAAGTCTTGTGTTTCTTACAACCACTTAGGAAACAACGACGGAAAGAACTTGGCCTCTTAAAAGCAATTCAAGTCGAAGTAAGTGTCAAAGTCTGAATGCATTAAGGATATTCTTGACAACTCTCTGCTTTATGACCCCAGGGATCCAAAGGACCAACCTGATCACACCGTGGTGATTAAGTATGTGCCTTTTGCTGGAGATTCAAAGAAGGCTATTGATGAATATACTAGTGAAATATTCATGGGTGGAGAGCATACCTTCGTCAGCTATAATGTTTGCGAAGACAGCCTTCTTGCCGCAGGCATTATCATTGATCTCATCATCCTCAGTGAACTCATGACTAGAGTTTCCTACAAGAAAAATGAGGATGGAGAATGGTCGGCAATTGAGGGAGTCTGCAGCTTCTTAGGATATTTAACCAAAGCTCCAGAGTCCAAAGGACCAATCATCAACTCACTGCCAAGACAAAGAGCATGCATATAGAACCTGATCCGTGTGCTTACAGGGCTGCCACTTGAAGACCACCTCCTACTGGGCTACAGGCTTTGATATTTTCATCTATTATTGCCAGATTCATCGCTAATGAGCTTGTATACGTACTCAGATTTTAGTATTTTTTATTCATTAACCATTATTGATCAAATATTTATTATTTATAATTAACATTTCAATTGGTAAAGAAAGTATGAAACCTAAGAAGAAAACGCCTGTTACACACAAGAAAATAGAGAAGAAGCAGTTGCTTGCCAAGCCCCTCTTGCTTGTTGATAAGACCACAGCCACCACTAAATAAAGGACTAATGTCACCATTGAGGATCATTTTTAAATTGCTGAGTTCAGGCATTCCATTAGAACAAATAAAAACCTTACTCCAAGATATAACTGCCAGCAAAAACTCAAAGACAAAGATATGTCACCCTTCTCAAGCAGTGGCGGGTCATCTATGAGCCCCAAATATCGTAAAATAATCAGTCCTAAATGTTGCGATGGCCCACCTAAGGCGAAATCAAACTTACTGCTTGATAAGCCATGCGAGAAGATAAAAGTAGAACGTGAGAAGAAACAAAAGATTGCAAGGTAATAGTTTAACCAAGCTAACTATTAAAATTTATTGCTGAGGAAGATGAATGAAAAGAAGATAACCGAAATGAGTGACTAGTCATCCTCCTCCATCCCCAAAATATCTCGCCTCAAACTTACCCTCCCTACTCATTAAATTAAACCATCCAAGCCAAGCATTAATCGAGGCAAAATATCATAGCTCAAGCGCACTATTAGGAATAAATACGAAAAGTAGTTCCCTGGACTTAAGAAAAACGAACTTCTGGTATTATGCTCTGTTGTACTCATCCAAAGATTTTGGAAGCAAAATCGGATAAAGAGTCTTATCAATCAATTTTTTTAAACAAAGAGCATAAATGAAAAAACATAAAGTGAATCTGCAAAATCGATTGAAAGAGGAAAACCTAGGTAAATCTCACCCTAACAAACGTTATAAATACTAAGAAAATATCGTTGCAATATATCTGATAGGGTTACAAACACCCTCAATCGTCAACTCAACTTATAGAACCTTGATTAGTCTAGCCTATCTTCTCAAAAACAAATCAAAATGGTTAAATTAGTTTAGTGCCTCAAAGACATATCTTTTTATAAGCCTAAGCAGCCATAGAAAAAGTTCAAAGTCAACATCTTTACCCTTCGCTAATCTCTCTCCGAAAACTGCTTAATGCAAAAGTTTTATAGTAAAATTTTCAAAAAAGATTAAACTTGCTTCGAATCCTTGAGCTTGAAAAAAGATACAAAAAATTTATAGAGATCAATTGAGCTAATTAAGACTATGAATACTCCTGAAAAGATAGAGATTCAAGAAAGATTTGAAACGTAGCTCCATGATAATGAGGTTATATAGCAACGCAAGGTTTCTGTCTCAGTCTAAACCGATCCCTTTTAACTCTAGAAAAAGTCAAAAAACTAACTGAATACTCTTCAGTAACTAAGCTTAGTCTCATAGTCTATAATATTTACGCTTCTCAACGAATTTTCGTAATAGTTCCATGGTTTCACTTCCAAGTCTATTTTGAGAAAGAAGAAAAAAGTGAGGATGCCAGGCCTAAAAGTAAACTCCTCTAATATACGCGAATATTTGTAAGGATTGTCGTCCTATATGCTTTCTTAATACGGGTCATAAATAATACGAAGATGGCGCTTGATAAAGCCAATAAACTTTTTGAAACTTCACCACTAATACTAAGAAGACTAGTACCAAGATGAGGATTAATAAAGCGATGTTCCTGTCATTCCCAACAACATATTTTATTAGTACCAAATTGTTTACGAGGAAAATATTTTCAAAATTGCAGAATAGGAGAAAAAATATTGTAACTTCTTATAGGGGCTCATCAAAATTCATAATATCCTACTGGCCAACTGCATGTCCTAAATACTTTAAAAAATGAGAATGGATAGGGTTGCCTTGCCATGGGATTTGATGATTCCCTCCAAAAAGTTGTATGACAAATAATGCCTTAAGGATGACTTGAAGGCAGTTACAAATATTGTTTGTCAATACTCATCAAAGAGAATCGGTCAGTTCCATAAACGATTAGATGATCCTGCAGAAGAGAAAAAAGTCCTAAGAAGCATTAGATAGGAATACAAGAATGAAGGAAGCGATTGGAGTGCCCAGTACGAATACCTCCAATCAAGACTATAGCTAGCCAAATCCATTGAGGAGATACTATACATATAGGTTCTTAATGATTTAGCCCTATTTTTTTGATTATTCTATTTGTTAATAATGATAGGTGGCAATAAAAAAGGAACAGACCGGAATTGAACCGGTGACCTTAGGACCTGCAATCCCACGCTCTACCACTGAGCTACTATTCCTAAGCTGAACTCATCTTCCCATTCACACATATAATCACTTTTCGTTGCATCCCAACCCTTAGTGTAAAACTTAATAATGTTCTAATGTTATTCTTTATAATATTAATAGATAGCTATATCAATAAATGCTGATCAAATACTCAATATTAAAAAGCAGGCTCAACGTCTTCGTGCTTAAACTGGTAGCCTCCTTAAGTGTAGTTCGTTATGCTAAACTCATCATACTATTATTCAGGCTCAAAGAATGCTAAGTTTTCCCTCTCAACTATGTCATACGCCAACTCAAGCTTGTTTTATCGAAGCATCATCTACCTCGCTAGTTCCTCTTAATTGTTATTCTATTTCAATTTTTTTAGACGCTTGATTTCTTTCACATTTTCGGCTTGCCTGTCTTCAAATTTCTCGTAGAACTCCTGAAGAAGGTTCAAGGACGACCTGTAATGTTTTTGGATAATTTGTTTCTAACTGACGGCCGGAGGGTTTGGTTAGTTGCCTGCGGTTTTATTCACTTGCTGAACGCTAGAAATCTTTTTTTCAAAGGGGCGATGCTTCTCGTCGAATTATTTGATTGAATCTGCAGCAAGCACGAGCTTCTTTTTCTACACTGTAGCTTTTCTTTATTTGAATGTATCATTCAAACCTCCTGTTTTAGCTTTCTTGTCGCTCGAAAGGCTCGGCAAAATCTGCCCTCTCTTCACTGTTTGCACAGTTGGCTGCTATAAAATTGGGTTTTCCACATTTTTGATTGTTTTCTTTGGTTTGGGGGGATTGCTCTCAATGGCTTTGGTTGATTGAATTTTGAAGACTTGAATGCCCAAGCCGAACTCTTCCTTCGGAATGTTATGATCATTGATGGAGAACTTTTGATCGTTCTGTTTGGTGTTGCGATTATTAATCATAGGTAAAAACATAATAATTCTATGTTCTTAATTCACATCAATCATCTAATGCATACTCTATATTTGCTTTAATATAAGACTTATTAAAAATGTTGATGATTGGACATATAACTCTAATTCATCGATATATTATTATTATCGGCCGGTTAGTTCAATTCATGAATTTAATAAATCATTAAATACACTTGCCAGCAACCCTTAAGCCTGTCTTTCTACAAGAAGCTAAATTTTTCAAACGCTTCATTAAGAAGGCACGTCTTGAAGATCCATTCATGCGTGGATATGATATTTGCGAAGATTTATAGAACAACAAAAGCAGAGTGGCCTTAAAAGATTACTGTGGATCAACAATAAAGCAGAGAGATGACGTCTTTATGAGTAAAGTATTGCTGAAGTAGATCTGTAAAGCTATCGGAGTTTATAATAAATATAGGGAATATGCAAGCTTATCTCCTTCTGCTGCCTATAATAGACAGGCGAGATCATTGCCGCTTTCGAATATAATGACTCAACACTTCAAGAATTAATCCAAGTATTGCTATGGCTTATGTAGGCTTAGTTTTGCATAGACAATCGCAAACAGTTTTACCTATTTATCCTGAAGGAACTTTTATTAATCTTTCAAAATGCTAAGATTTTCGGTATTGAACTTGATGACTTAAACCCTACCAACCTTCTAGTATGTCGGCTTCAAAACTAATTTTGCATGAAGATACTTTTCGATGAAAGATAGAAAAGATATGATCGATTGCTTGAAGAGTAAATGATTGGATAGCTTAGAGCTAAGACGTACTGCTCAGCGTAAAGCGTTAAAGCTGCCTTCGGCATTGGATAAGGATAAATCAAATAGAATCAATAGTTTATCTTTGAGTTAGGCTTAATGCTTCTCGATATTATTTACACTTACTAAATGAAATGCAAAGGATTTGAGGGCAAAGCAGAGTCAAGTTTCTTAATCTTCTAAAACTCAATACCTCTTTTAAACCATAATCTTATTCATTAGCACAACAACTGTAATAATATTGTCACTTAGTTCTTCTTTCTTTGAATCAATACTTTCTGTAGGAGCTTAATGCCCTCATCAATAAAATGATTTGTCCCTTAGAACAAAGAATCGCCTTTTAGGAGCTTCTTGCTGCCTCATAATAGTTACTCAAGTTAAATAGTGATCTCTTTTAAGGGAAAAGCATGATGGCAAACAAAGAAGCAAGTGCAATAAAATATAACAATTCTCCTCAAGACTCATTAAAGTACTCAGAATAAGCTTCAGTATTTTCCTCACTCGCAAAGAATATTTTAGTAGAAACCATCCCTGCAAAGAATGTATTTATAGATGAGCCCAAGATATAGAGTAGAACAACTAATTTCACTCAAACTTCTATCAACTACCACTTCATTCCTAAGAGCAAAATTTTAAGTTAAGTTAACGTCCACAAAAATGTGAAATAAGAGTTAAACAAATTGATTACAATACTTTAAAATATAAAAACAGTGACTAAGAAAGAGTATTTAGATAGCAGTATTTACTACGGGTAGCTTGATCCCAATACACACAAGAGGCAAGGCTTGGGAATGTATTTCTACACCCACGGAGATATTTACTTTGGAAAATGGAAAGATAATGTTCTCGTTGATGGGACATATATCTTTCGGAATGGATAGTGCTTCGAGGGTGTCGTTAAAAATGGCAAGCAAGGCTGGGGGCGATATTACTATTCCAACAATAATATCTACGAAGGAGATTGGAAGGATGACTTAAAGTCAGGGCGTGGCAAGATGATTTACTCAAATGGAGACGTATATTAGGGCTCATGGCTGAAAGGTAAGAAAAACGGGGAAGGGACATATTTCTATCACGATGGATCGATTTACAAAGGAAGTTTTTCCCAAGGCAAAAAA
>JACCDV011033589.1_pt1 | contig 10599 bp, 7 predicted proteins | sample 7446131 | NCBI WGS metagenome assembly JACCDV01 (sample SAMN15323448, study PRJNA562643) | freshwater metagenome | isolation source: river surface water | place: USA:Blue River Watershed | collected 2017-08-17
ATCGAGGCTAGAAAAAACTTGTATGTGAAAGAATATTGCAGACTCGCGAAGCAATTGCCTGAATACGCGCTGCTGTTAACCAAATTGCGCAACAATGAAAACATCTTGATCTGCGAAATCGACGTTCCCGCCAACAACAAGAAAGGAGCTTACGGGCAAGATTGTGATGGAAACAACACTTGCTTCATGTCCATCGCGAAACTTGAAAAATTGCTGAATGATCCAGGCGAAGCGTTTGGTCATGGACTGTGTCTGGCGCTTATGCTCCTCCAGGATTTGGAAAGAGCGCAATAGAAGAAACACACAGAAATATTTTATTTGTTGAATTGAAAGCATCAAATAAAATTGAAAAATTTAGCTTCTATGTGTGAGAAATAAAAATGTTTTTTCGTTATGAACAAATCGAAACGGACAAGGCTCATAAATTAGCCCAAGAAAAAAAAGAAAAACTCCAGAATTATCGTAAAACAGAAGAAAATTCGAAAATTGGATTTCTGTGTAAAGAGCACAAATATATTCGAGATGTTCGAAATTTCGAACAAATTGACAGATTAAATGTGGAAAAATCTCGAGAATCACTACGAGAAAAGAAAAGAAACATATATATTGAGGCACAAGAATTAGAGAAAGAATATGATTCTTGTAGGTTGTACAATGTTGTCCAATCAAATGAGATATTTGATGAAGTCAAAAAAGATTTTTTCTTCATGAAAAAATCGCTCATCAATCAAGAAGAAAGTTTTGTCAATGCAGAAAAAGAAATCATTCAATTACATTCAGACTATATAGAAAATAAAGCATTGTTTTGCAAATTTAATCGAGATTTCTCAATTCAACAGCGTGATTTTGAAAAAAAACAACTCATGTTTGTTAACAAAGAGAAAGATTTACACTTTTTGTGGAGAAACATTGTGTATGCATCGAAAGAGTTTGATACATATGAGCTCGACTTTGTCCAATTAAATCATGAATATAGTGCTCGATTAGCAAAATTTTCTGCTCTCAAGAAAAAATTCGATGCGAGGAAAAAGAAAATTGACAAACTTGAAGACGAACATACAAAGCTTGAAAATCTTTGCGATGAGAAATGGAAAATAATCACTCAGAAGCGGAGAGAAACACTTGTGACATATAACACATTGATCCAAGATCGATATAGCACCAATTGGAAAAGCACGATGAAATTCGGAAAGCCACAGTTTATTATTAGACACGACACAGGCTCGATGGGATTTGAATGGGACGATTCAAATAGAAAATTTTGTTCGAATGATGTTCAGGGCTTAATTTGCAATCAACATCTTCGCGATTTTGTTGGACAATTTTATTGCTTAGCTGAGTATCAGAAACAATTGATCGATTTGATTTATTATTACGATGAAAAAGTTAACTCTCATCATGATATTGAATCATTTCTCGGTCATTTATTCGATAATGTTTGGAAAACACATAGAAATGTCAATTGGTCAACAATTGATCATCTTGCTGCTCCGTCAGATAAAGCATTATTTGTGTGTTTGGTTAGAGAAATACTTAGCAAAAGTGATTTTTGCTTCATAAATATTGAACAATGCAAAAATAATCTGTATTACGCTTATGCTGTTAACCATGCATTGAAATTCTCGATGAATTTTCTCGATTCGATCAATGAGAACATCACACATGATCATAAACAATATGATCACATTATCGCTTTGATTAATACGTGTGATCAAAAAATCCGCGAACCTCACAACAGTCAAGAAGTTCTTCAATGTAGCGAAGCATATATTGAAATAATCAATATATTATGGCTCATTGCGATAAAAAGCCTTTTTAACAAGGAGATAGAAGATGACGATGGAGAATATGTCAGCTTTATTTATTTTTGCAACAAAGCTAAAGAAGCAAACATGAACAGCAAAATTAAACAGCACATTGATGAAGAATTTGCATTTTTCCAAACATATATTGATGGACATTGGGAGAGTTATTATCCATGCTGTTTACTCGAAGTTATTCTCCATGAATTTGACACAGGATTCGATGATATTCCTTTATTTCATGGAGAAAATCCCGTTACTTGTGTTGAAATGTTAAAAAGGCGCTTTCCTAATGAAATAGAGGAGATAAATGAGCGCATATGCAAGAATGAAATTTATGTGAGGAACATGGAAAAAATGTTCTTCAATGCAGAAAAGAAATAAAATATTTTTCATGAAGCAAAAAATATTTTGTCATTTATTGACGTGATTTTTTTGATAACTGAAAATTTTGAATAACCAAAAATCGAGAATGAAAAATATTGTGTATTATATTTAGCATTGGATTAGATGAAATTAACAAAATTGAAATATTTTCTTCACAAAAAATATTTCTGTAAAAATGGAGAAAATTGTGATTTCTTCACGTTTCAACACACCAATTGGAGTCGACGATCCTTACAAATATTCTTTCTTTTGTTATGATTTATTGGAACATTATCGTGGAATTGGATCCAATTATTGCCCAAGAAATTCATTTAGTCCTTATTTCTCAACTGGGCATAATCTAAAATATTTTGAAGAAGATTTACTGTTCAAAATTCAACGATACGAAAACGGAATTGTTGAATTTCGCGAAACAAATCTTGAGAATGCAAAGAAATATAACTGGATTATTAACACAAGATTGTGCATTTTTGCAGCATTTTACTCAGATAAAGATCGTTCAGAGAGTTTTTTCAACTCTCATTCAAAGTTTGGTGATTTATTAGTTGGTCAAAATTCTGAATTGCAAAGTGCAATTTGCGGTGTGTTTTTCCAACTCTGCGACTCGATAATTAATCACAGCAATTTCTCTTTCATAATACATGGAACACAGTTTTACGAAAATTTACTGCATGCGTACGCAATCAATCACGCACTGAAATTCTCGATGAATTTTTGGAAAGAAATTTCAGCACATATCACACCTTCACAATACAGATATTTATTCGAAGTGATTGAAGTGTGTGACAATGAAAGGAAGCGAACGCTCAACAAAACCAACGCATTTGTTGAGATTCAAGCAATACTTCACCTCTTTATCATGAAGCATAAGGTTTATGAGTCAAACATTGCGACGTTGTTTCGCATTCAAAAATATGCAGAAATGAGCAAATATTCGCTCGATGGCGACAAAGAGCTTGAAGAAAAAATTCTGTTTTTTCACTCATTGATCGATGAAGAAAACGAATTTCAACACATCATCAATCACGTTGCGATGCTGAAAGATGCGTTCGATCCAACGAGCGACGATTCAACAACTAAACATCTCGATGAAGAAATTGTTGCGTGTTTTCCATTGCTGAAAAAATTTCGTGATGCGAATGTTGATAAAATTCACTCTGTGTTGAACAACGAGCGATGGATTGAAGAATTCAACAAATTCATGTAATTACAAAGAAATATTTTTCATAAAAAATATTTCTTTTCATTTAATCTCGAAAAATTGATTAATTCGCATGCATTCTCACATTGCAAAATAAAACAGCAATGAATAACACACTCGCGACAATCATGAATTTGCAAAACAAATATCGCATCTTTACATGCGACGAGATTCGAGAAATTGAGTTCAAGAACATCGAGTTTCTCAACACGATGAAAAGTCTTGAAAGCGGTGAAGTTCAAAGAGCAAACGTGTTGTTCGTGAAAAAAAATCCTTTGTTTGTTGATGAAGCTTTGCTGATTGCAACATTGATTCGCTTGATTAATGAAGGTGATTTTGACTTCATTCACTCCATTGTCAAGCTCCTTGACAAGCTTGAGCTTCTTCGCGTGTTGGCGAAATTTTTCAACATTGTGTTTGTTGAAAGAAAACACACTTCACAAATGTCGACGAACGAGACGTTCGCAAAGGCTGTTGATTTAATCGCAACGTGCCAATATACAAAAAACTGCAACGAAATACATGCGGAAATCATATATTCAACATGGGTGTTTTGCGTGCGTAGCCTCGCATATTCAGGTGATTTGATGAAGCTTTACATGTTTCACAAGAAGCTGAAATCGTTCGACTTTTGCATTGAGCCTGAAGAATATTCAGACGATTTGCTTTTCTTTCATCACATTGTTCATGAAAGCAAGACGATCGAAGAAATAATCGAGCAAGTCACGCGCTTGTTAAACGTGTTTTACACAACGTTTCACTCCATTTCAGCATTTCGCTACGAGAATATTGTTGAGTGCACTTTCCATGTGTTTGCAAAGCGTTCATTTGAAGATGCAAACACATTTCTTCAAGCGATGATCGTGAATGAAACATTCATCTGTAATTTGCGAGAATTCAAACGTAATGAATGTGATGCGATGCGTTGGAATAATCTTCTCACTGAACATTATTTTCCTGCAATGAAGTGAAACGATGTTCGAAATAAATATTTTATATTTCGCAAAAACGAAAATATAAAATGGCAAGTGTGTGTGAGATGTTTCTTGAGAATTTCAATTCGTCGATGATGAAAAGGAGTTTACAGGCGCACATTGCGTTCATTTTAGCTGTCGATGATGAAGGGAATTTAACATTTTCAACACTCGACATCGAAAATAAATCAACCGCGTGTTCTCTGTCTGAATATGCGCAAGATTTTGATGTGTGCGAGAGAAACAATGTTGAATACATGCAGCGCGTTGTTAAATGCGTTGTTGCCGCATCAAACTTTTTTTTGCCGAAGATCGAAAACCCAACAAACATGATTTATTACTTGAGTTATTTTTGCTGTGTGATGACGAAAGTTTGGAAGCTTCGCAAACAGAATCCGTCAAAATGCTTGATATGCAACACAATGATGATTCTTTCATCACTGTCGCATTTTGGAGTTAAACACCCTGAATTAGGCAGATTGTTCGGAGCAAATTTTCAACCTGTCAATGTCGATGTCGCATTCACTCGCTATGTTGAAGGCTTGTGGAAAAACTTTATGTTCGACGAGTTTGTTTTCGTTCATGAAGCAAGCAAGAAATTCGACTTCACACACACGACAAATTCGCCAGCAGGTTTAGGGTCACGAGTGTTGATTTTTTACGTCACGTTCTTCACAGAAAGAGACAGATTAGAGCAAGAAGGCGTCGGTGGAGCAATGACAGGAATAACGCAAGAAGCGAAAGATTTTCTTGAACGAATTGTTGCGAAATTTGGTGACGATTTCTCGAAAGGCACGGTGATTGCCTACAGTCCATTGAGTTTGCTGCTTGCAGATTACATATATGAAGACATGCATCGAGGCAATGAAGAAGTCGCGAAGCAAGGGTTGATTGAGTTGCTTTTCATTGCTGGATTTAAAGAGCTGGCGAAAAAGCAGTTGAAAGAGAATTTGTTGTTCAGAACAAAGTTGCTGAATGCGAAGGAAAGGAGCGAAAATTTGGTTAATTTCTTGATCCAGAAAATTTGTGAGTGAAAAAATTTTATTTTCCATTGAGCAGAAAATAAAATAATTAACAAAATTTTTGTTTTTCTCGATTTTGCTTCATTGATTTTGCTTCAATATTTCAACACAGTAACTCAAATTTTCGCTGCATCGAAAGAAAATGGAGAAAATTTTTCTCGAAAAAATAATTGATGAAACACACGCGATTCAGAAACACGTTAAGTTCGCAACATACGAAGCACTCGACGAAGAAAAATACGTAATCAAGTTTTTCACTTTGAATCCGAACAACAAAGCTTCGACAATCTCGGCAACCGAATATGCGCAGTCGATGAAAAGCAATCGCGCTGTTGCTGAATATGTTGCGCATGTTGCTAACGAGATTTTGAATTCTCCTGTGTTCGAGTTTCCTTCATTCACGATGAACACAAAAAAACTTGAATTCACTGTATTTTATCATCGGTTGGTTTTTCACTTGTTTTCAATCTCAAAAAGAAATGTGCCGAAAAACGTGATTCGTCATGCACTTAATGCACACAATCGAATCCTTGAAATTATGATTGACATTGAGCAATACTGCTTGTCCGGCGAATATATAGATGTTTTTGGCAAGTGGGGAAAACACCAAAATATTGAACACAAACTTTGCGAATTCGTTTCGTCGTTGTGGGAAAATCTCGATTTCGAACGCTTCGTTATTCTTCATGAAGAAAGCAAGCAATATAATTTTTCAACATTCGAGACTTGGCTCGATCCAAAAAAGTTTCATTACAGCGCAAGAATCAGCGATCTTCTCGATGTTACGTTCGACAAAGCCGTTAAATCTTCCAATGAAGAAAATAATGACGAAGAATTGATCGATGTTGTAACTGACGAATTGGTTTCTTTCATTACACAAATTGTTGAACGGTTCGGTGAAGATTTTTCGAAAGGAACTATCATTAGCGACACGCCGCTTTCGTGCATCTTAACTGTATACGCGATTTATTTTCCCATGAATGATGATGAAATAATGAAGCGCGATATCGATAAACTCTTCAACATACCAGGTTTCAAGGATCTAGTTAAGAAGCAAATCGAAACGCAACCTCAATTTTCCATTGAGTTGCTTCAAAACAGGAAAGGGATGAAAGAATCCATGATCAATTATATATGCAAGATTATTTATCAAGAATAATTTATTTTCGATAGGAAAATAAATTCAACGCAGCGAAACATAATCGAAAGTTGCTTCAACGCGGCGCTGGCAACTTCAACGCAGCGCTGGCAACTTCAACGCAGCGAAACATGATCGAAAGTTATTTCAACGCAGCGAAACATGATCGAAAGTTGTTTCAACGCAGCGAAACATGATCGAAAGTTGTTTCAACACAGCACCAGGTAATTTCAACACAGCGTCGACAACTTCAACACAGCGCAATGTGATCGAAAGTTGCTTCAACGCAGCGCCGACAATTTCAACACAGAACAAATTTATTTTCCCATCGAAAATAAATTATTCCTCACAAATAATCTTGCATATATAATTGATAACAATTTCTCCAAATTTGAAAAATCAAAACATCGTTTCATTACAGCAAAAAACAATGAACGGACAATACGAGATTATTAACCTTTCAAGCTTTATTAACGAGATTTTCAACCCTCTTCTCATCACAACGAAGCCGAGTTGGATGATTGTGTTTGAGCGCGACGTTCTTTCTGATAAAGAAGAATATTGGCGTGTGTTGAACACATTGCTTGACGACGTTACACATTGCGAAACATCAAGATCGGTGATCAGCTTTTCTCTTTCACACATCCCAAATTTGAAAGAACTTGATGCAGTTCACATTCAAGAATTCAACTACGCGTTTATCGTTGCGCAATTCGAATCGATGACTTTTTCAATCGCTGCGTTTTGCTCAATTTACAAGCTCGGCCTTAATTCATCGAAGTATTGGAATTGTCTTCCTGATTTGTTCAGTTATTTTGCTGCAATTGACATGACACACTTGTTTTGGCTCGCCCTTGACAAAGCGTTCAGTCATGTACATTTAACTGGAGCAAAAGAGTTGATTGTTCATTGTTTCGACAACATGAGCATCGATCAACACAAACTTGAGATGAATCAAAGAGCTTACGTAATGAAAGAATTGGCTAAGCGCAATAATGAAACGACCTTTTTTGATTATCACTCCTGGTTCAGGATTAATGAAGAAAAATCGATCAGAGAAGGTTATGTGAAGATCAAGACTGCAACAATCAAAGAAATTCGTGATGAAGCAAAGCCTTTTTCTTCATCAGAGCTCGTTTACAACATGTTCATTTGTTATTTGTTGAACAACGCAACAATTGATGTTGCTGAATTGTTCCATAATCAATTTGAGCAAGCTGGTTACATGCCAGAATTTTTGAAATCGTCGTTGATGAATGAATGCATTTTCATTCTCAGCGACATTCTCAGTGCTAAAAGAACACGCATTCACGTCGAGTCCATCGATGTTAACAAAAAACTCGTTGCATTAATCAACAGAAATGCACCAAACTTCATGAGAACGATAAAGTTGCCTCACTTTTATTATGCAGAAGAATTCGCTCTCTTGATTGCAGGGCCTTATTGTTCGTCAGAAAACCCAATGAATTTGACCGAGATTTACTCTTCAAAAGGCAATCTTGTCAAATCCGTGAAATTTCCCGATGTTCATGGCAACCTCACAACGTTGATCAGCCCTGTTCACTGGCTCGCGCATTACACGAATAAGTTCAAGAAAGAACGCGACGAACAAATCGCTTCTAGTGAGAAATTTTTCTATGAAGATAACGAGTCAAAGGCAGGCCATCATTACAGCAAGTGGATGGTTCGCTTCTTCTCAAACTTTCGATACTCAAATTTAGTGTTTGAGGAAATGTTTGCACCTCCAACTCCCTGGAATTTTGCAAGGCAAAACAATGGACGAATTGTTTACACGAATCATTTAGTGTTTGCTAAAACTCTTGAAGAATATGATCCGAAGAAATATCATCATGCGCAGCAAGAAAGAAACAAGCAACAGGAAATTGAGCGAATAAGACAAGCAAGATTGAAGAAAATTGCGGAGCGAGCAATTCGTTACGAAGCTCTTCGCTCCATTGAAATGAAGAAAAGCTCAAAACTTCGCTTCAAACAATGGAGAAAAATTTTCGCTGTAAGGTGCAGCAGAAAGTTGTTGCGCACGCCGTTGCTGACGAGTGAACACATTCGCTTCATGAAAGTTAGAGCAAGCGATGTGTAAAGAAATAATATATTGAAAAATACACAAATATATTATTATTTTTTGAAATGGACGAAATCAAGGAAAAATTAGTCAATCTTCAATATAGCGCGATCGAGCATCATTCATTGTTTTCATTGCCGAAAGAAAAGTTTTGCGAGCTGCTGCGCGAGATTTTCACGACAACAGAAATCAAGAAAAGAACCGTGTTCTCCGTGGTCGAAAGAACAAAGAAAATTCCTGTTCTCGACATCCTCTGCAACGAGCCTGAATTCCTCGAGGAAATGAAGCCTGTTTACGCCTTTATTTTCAAGATCGCAGCGATGCAATTTGTTAATGCAGCGAACTTCATCGAGAAATTTGACGCCAATGTTCGCGACTGTTTGATCGTTTACTTGTGCAACTCATATTGCTCCATGATCAGCACGATCAATGTTCGTCACAACGCAGCTCATATAGTTGCTGGACAAGCGAATTGCATTAATAAAGCTGTAATTGACCTGTTCATTATTCTTGCAAAATATCGTAATGAAAGAAAGCATGTTTTTACGATCAGCGATCCGTACAGAGATGTGTTGATTGCTATGTCGATCAAGATAATCAATCAAAACAGCATTGAACTGTTCAAGTCTTGGATCGTGTTGCTTGAAGCAAGCATGAAGACGAAAAACATTGAGAATTTCTCATCGCCATCATCAAATTTCTTCATCACTGAAATCTTTTACGCAGCAAATTGCCAAACACGTCAAATAAACAATGTTCTGTCTCCGATTCAGTCAGCGATCATCGAACTATTTGCTAAGAAAAACGTGTGTGTTATTTACGGGAGTGTAAAGACGATTGATTTCTTCTTGCATGTGTTCAATGATAACGACACGTTGAGCCCAGAAATTGTTGACGCATTGCTGTGTGACGAAAATATTTCTCGAGCTGTTCGCACATTCTTGACCAATGTGAAAAATCACAACGCATTGAAAATGAAATATTCAGATCACAAGAAAAAGAAGGAAATTTCAGCAATCCTTGACAAAATCACGAAATGCAATGATGAAGTGATCAATCTTCACATTCAAAAGCTTCGCGCCATTGCGAAACCTCAATGAATATAATATAATCATCGATGATTATATTATTATTTGCCGCGTAATTGATTTCACAATAGAAGATTTTTCGATGCGGTGTGATTCTCAAAAATTGATTTTTTCGAATGTGTGTTAACGAGCGCGTTTCAAATACGCGCAAACAATCAGAGAAGATAATGACAATTACACAAGCAAATCAACAATTCGTTCAGACAAATCAGCAAATCGTTCAAACGAATCGACACGTTCTTCTCAATGATCGCGTTGTGAAGAGAGAAAAATTCACAAAATTCAAGAATTTTCAATGGAGCAAGCAAACAGCAAGCTCCATTTCTTCAAGAACTTGCGGAGCGTTCAAGCTCCTCGATTTTGTTTTTGCATCGAGGCACGCTGCTGTGATCGATCTCAACGAAATCAAGCAAATTGACGTGAATACAGCTTACATGCTTGTTCCGCTTTACTTCATTGTGCAGCCTGATATGTGGAAGCACGCAGCAGAATACTTGATCGAGTTAAGCGATGAGGCGCAGCGATTTGTCTGCACCGAAATCATCACGAATCTGCATCATCTTGATTTCAACTTGCACGAAATCGCTTACTTCATATGGAGAATGTTTGAGAAAGCTGTCAACACTCAACTTCTCACTATGATCGACATGGTGTGCAGACGTGATTATGTAGATGATGATGGAGAGTTATTGACTGATGCAGAGATTTTTGACAATCTTCTTCATCACATGTTCTTCAATCATGTCAATATGATTGCGAAATTAATCCTTGTTTACTTCGATCACGCGTATTACAATAGTGGTGTTGAAATGTTCTTCATTAAAATGCACCACTTTCTCGACGAAGATTCGTCCTATAAATACGCTTCATTCATGAAAGTTTTTATGAATACAAAATTGTTAGCGAA
>JACCDV011296008.1_pt1 | contig 10598 bp, 11 predicted proteins | sample 7446131 | NCBI WGS metagenome assembly JACCDV01 (sample SAMN15323448, study PRJNA562643) | freshwater metagenome | isolation source: river surface water | place: USA:Blue River Watershed | collected 2017-08-17
ATGTCAGTTATTACTGACCGTGCTCTTCCAGATGTTCGTGATGGTTTGAAACCTGTGCACCGACGTATTTTGTATGCGATGCATGAAAACGGTTTGACTGCTGGTGGTAAAACTAGAAAGTCTGCGACTGTGGTGGGAGCCGTGATCGGAGATTATCACCCTCATGGTGACGTTGCCGTGTATGACTCTATGGTGAAAATGGCACAGGATTTCACTATGCGATATTCGCTTATTATCGGACAAGGTAACTTTGGTTCTATCGATGGGGACAATGCTGCGGCTTACAGATATACCGAAGCAAAAATGTCCAAACTCTCTGCCGAACTTTTGCGTGATATAGAAAAAGAAACAGTAGATTTTATTCCTAACTACGACGGTACTAAAAAGGAACCAAAGGTTCTTCCGACTTCAGTTCCAAACCTACTTCTAAACGGAACTTTGGGTATTGCGGTGGGTATGGCAACAAACGTGCCACCACACAACCTGGGAGAGGTTATGGATGCTGTTACACATCTAGTCGACAATAAAGATGCAACAACAGAGGACTTACTACAGTTTGTAAAAGGTCCTGACTTCCCAGTGGGAGGTATTGCTTTCAACCAGAAAGATATTGCTCATGCATATGCACATGGAAAAGGTGGTGTGGTTACTCGAGGTGAGGCAGAAATTGTAGAAAATAAATCTGGACAGTTTCAGATTGTTATCACTTCTATTCCTTTCCGTGTAAACAAATCAACTCTTATTTCTAGAATTGCTGAACTTGTTCAAGAGAAAAAACTTGAAGGAGTAAAAGGTTTGCGCGATGAGTCTGCAAAAGATATTCGCGTAGTGGTGGACTTGAAGGGTACTGCACATCCACAAACAGTTCTAAATTATTTGTATAAACATACTCAACTAGAGGAAACATTCCACTACAACATGGTTGCGCTTGTAGATGGTGTTCCAGAAACAATGTCTCTTAAGGGGATTCTAGAAAATTTAGTATCTCACAGAACTACAGTTATTCGTAGAAGAACAGAATACGACCTAAAGAAAGCTCTTGAAAGAGAACATATTTTGCTTGGTCTTAAAAAAGCTCTAGATCATATAGATGCAATCATAAAACTTATTCGTGGGAGTAAGGATACTCCAGAGGCTCACATGAAGCTTATGAAGGAGTTCAAATTCTCTGCAATACAAGCAACTGCTATTTTGGAAATGAAACTTCAAAGACTTGCTGGTCTTGAAAGAAAGAAAATCGAAGATGAATTGAAATCAGTTCAGGAACTTATCGAAACTTTGAAAGCTATTTTGGCTTCCCCTAAGAAAATTCTTGGAATTATAAAAGATGAGTGTAAAGAAATTAAAGAAAAATACGGCGACGAAAGACGAACTCGTATCATAAAAGGTGGTGCACAGATTCTTTCGCTAGAGGATTTAGTTCCAGATGAAGAAAACGCACTCGTACTAACAGCAGGTGGCTACATAAAACGAACTAATCCAGACGAGTTTAGAAAACAAAAACGTGGTGGTGTTGGAGTTGTAGATCTAGATACAAAGGAAGAAGACTTTGTGACTATGCTACTTATAACTTCTACTCACTCAGACCTTCTTTTCTTTACTGACAAAGGAAAGGTTTATCAAACTAAAATGTATGATATTCCAGAGGGAAGACGGGCTACAAAAGGTAAGAGTATAATGAACTTCCTGCCACTTTCAGAAGGTGAGAAAATCACATCTATTTTGCCAATGCCTAAAAAGGTAAAGGGTGAGGAATCTAGTTTGATGATGGTTACAAAACAAGGAATAAGTAAAAAAGTTGCTACAGAAAGTTTCCATGATGTTCGAATTTCAGGAATTATTGCTATCAAACTAGATGCTGGGGATGCTTTGGTTTCTGCGTCTTTTGTACACAAAAAAGATACTGTTATGGTTATTACTGCAAAAGGTCAGTCAATTCATTTCAAAGAAGCTGATATTAGAGAGATGGGAAGAACTGCTATGGGGGTCCGTGCTATTAAACTTGGAAAGGGTGATGAAGTTATTTCTGCTGAAACAGTGTCGCATGAGCTAAACAATGGAACTATTATGGTTATTTCTGCAAACGGTTATGGTAAATGTACAGATATAGATGAATACAAAGTTCAAAATAGAGGTGGAAGTGGTATCAAAACTGCGAATGTGACTCCAAAAACAGGAAATATTATTTCTGCAAAGGTTTTTGCTGAAGGTGAAGGGGAGATAGTAGCTATTTCTAAAAAATCTCAAGTTATTAGAGTGGATGCAAAAGAAATTCCAGTACTAGGAAGACAGACTCAGGGAGTGAGGATAATGAAGCTGAGAGACGGTGACTCCATCGCCTCCCTAATCTGCTTATAGCGAACTTCCAAATTTGGCGAACTCCTAGTTTCGGTTTTGAAAATGCTCGTCAATGTACTAAATGTACACCTCCTCGTATTTCCAAAACCTCAACTTCGGATTTCACTCAAATTGTGAAAGTTCTAATTTCCAATACCGCATTGATCTTTAAGTTATTGCTCGAATTTTATACGCAACCTTCACGAAAATCCTTCGAGCTACTTTTCATATACAAATTTGATTTCACTTAAATTGTGAAAGTTCGAATTTTCTAATACCTTGTGTTTGTGAACAACTCGCTTACACTCAAAACTTTTTCATACTATAATGTTAGTAAGTTATTTACTTTCAACTAACAACTATAAACTAGCAACTACTTATGTTCTCTGATCCTGTAAAAAATATTGAACAATGCGGAATACAAGCAGGAATGGAAATTGCAGATTTCGGTTCTGGTTCGGGTGCATATACTATTGCTACAGCAAAGGCACTTATTTCTACAGGGAAAGTTTATGCAATAGACATAAACAAAGAATTATTAAATAAAGTTAAGAATGAGGGTGTAAAGCAGGGTCTGTATAATATCGAAGTAATTTGGGGAGACATAGATAAACCTAACGGAACAAAACTTAGGGATTTTTCAGTAGATATGGCCCTTGTTTGCAATATATTGTTCCAGGTAGAAAACAGAGAAGTGTTGGTAAGGGAAGTTAGAAGAGTTCTAAAGCCAGGAGGCAGAGTGCTAGTTGTAGACTGGACTGACTCCTTTGGTGGCCTTGGCCCTAAGCCGCAGATGATTTTAAAACAAACTGATGCCGTAGATATTTTTGAGAAGAATGGTTTTCATTTAGACAGAGAAATATCAGCGGGAAGCCATCATTACGGATTAATTTTCAAAAAACTATAAAAATATGAAAAACATGAGTCCATTTCAGCTAGGGTTAACAATTATTTTCGGGTTTTTTATACTTATTGGTATTGCAGTTTTCGCACTTTCAAAAGGTAGTGAATCAGAAAACATTAACGCAAACTTGAAGATTTGGGGAACCATTTCAAACGAAGCGTTTAATTCTATGTATCAAGCTTCTACGTTGAAATCAAGCGAGAATATAACAGTATCCTACACCAAAAAGGATCAGAACGATTTTGACCAGGATTTTGTCGAAGCTTTGGCAGAAGGAAATGGTCCTGATATTGTTTTAATACGAGAAGATTATATTTACAAACACAAAACAAAACTTTTCACCATTCCATACGAGAGTTATACAGAAAGAAGTTTCAAAGACAAATTTATTGAAGAAGGAGAAATGTTTCTTTCGCCCGAGGGTATTGTTGCCATTCCACTTATGGTAGACCCCATGGTGATGTATTGGAACAGAGATATATTTACTAACAATCTTATTGCACAGCCACCTAAATACTGGGACCAAATATATCCAATACTTGAGAAAACTACCAAAAAGGATTCAAATGCAAACGTTCTGCAAAGTACTATCGCTTTGGGTGAATGGAGAAATATTACAAATGCGAAAGAAATAGTTTCCATGCTTCTGCTTCAGGCGGGGACTCCTATAACAACAAGAAGCAATAACAAGCTAGTTTCAGTTCTTAATGCGCAGATGGGTAAGACGGTTGCTCCTGGTCAACTAGCTCTGAATTTTTACACCCAGTTTTCAAATCCTACTTCAGACTCATATACTTGGAATAGATCTTTACCATCGTCATTAAATATGTTTCTTTCCGGTAACTTGGCGATGTATTTAGGTTTTTCAAGTGAAATTTTCAATATTCAACAGAAAAATCCTAATCTTAACTTTGATGTAACTCACGTGCCAGACACAAGAGACACTGCAAAGAAAACTGTTTTTGGACATATGTATGCACTAGCTATGACCAAACAGTCTAAAAATATCGCCGCTTCATATCTAGCTGTAGGTGCTTTCACTGAACCAGCAGCTCTAAAGGCACTGGAATCTCAAACAAATCTGCCACCTGTCAGAAGAGATATGCTGGTGGATAAACCTAAAGATGCATTTAGGACTGTGTTTTATGAGTCAGCACTTATCTCAAAGTCTTGGATTGATCCAAATCCAGTGGGGAGCGGAGAGACGTTTCGTGATATGATTGAGTCTATAACAAGTGGTAGAGGAAGAGTGTTTGAGGCACTAGATGCTGCAAGTAGAGAGTTAAGTTCACAGTTGCAATAATATGAAAAAGAATTTTACACTTACCACGACTTTCTTTAATTTATTTATTTTTGCATTTGTATTCGTGCTTCCAATTTTTGTTTTTGCGCAGGGAACAACACCAGTTAGTACTCCGACTCCTGGGACAGGAATTACATATGAATGTCAGAGACAGGGTCCAAATGGGGTAATATATGGTGACTGCGGTTACAATAATTTGATCGATGCCGTAAAAAGAGTAATAGACTGGCTAATTATTTTCACTCTGGAGTTTTCAGTAATAGTTATTGCATATGCAGGTTTCAAGTACATGATTTCAGGAGACAATCCAGGTGAAAGAGCTGCTGCAAATAAAATGCTTACAAAAGCTGCAATAGGTATATTTTTTGTTCTTGCCGCGTGGCTCGTAGTTAACCTAATCGCTAGAGCTCTTTTAACTCCAGCAGTTATTAATGTGACTCCAGTGGTAACGCCATAAATTAAAAATTTATAATAATATGAATATAAAAAAAATCGTTTCATTAAAAATAAATAATAGTATAGATATCAAAACAATTTTGTTTGCCTTGTTTGTTTTGGTTGCTATTGCTCTGCCGGTATTTACATTCGCACAGGCAACAGGTGGGGGTGGTTCAACTGTAATACCAATCCGAATCAATAACCCATTTAACTGCGGTACTGCAGGTGCGGGTAACTGTACTCTGATGACCCTTATTACTTCGATTTTAAACGGTATAGTTATGCCAATAGCTGCTGTAGCGGTAACAGTTTGGATAGTTTGGGCAGGGTTTGGTTTTGTGATGGCCCAAGGAAAACCTGCAGAGATAGAAAAGGCCAAGCAAAGACTTCTTTGGTCACTTATCGGGGCAGGCATACTTCTCGGAGCAGTTGGTATTTCAACCGTAGTTTCTAATACAGTGAGAGCTTTAATTGTCCCATAATATAACAAAAATGAAGAACTATATTTCAGTTTTCGTAGCACATTCTATTGTTTTCATAGCACTGGCATTTCCATTATTTGTTTTTGCACAAACTGGTGTGACAAATTGTAGGGCTGGTGGTGGGGGAGCAGGAACAAATGTGTGTGACGTAATTCAGGTGGCTCGTGCAACTATTGGGTATCTAAACCCAATACTGTTCTCTCTATGTTTCGTTGTATTTTTCTGGGGTCTTTCAAAGTTCATTTTGAACTCAGGAAGTAAAGATGAGATAGAAAAAGGTAAAAACTATATGGCTTGGGCAGTTCTTGCACTATTCATATTAATCTCATTTAGAGCAATTATTACATTTATTACATCGGACTTGGGTTTTGGAAGCAGCACCTCAACTCCTCAGATTCCTCAAGCATAAAAATATGAATATAATAAATAAATTTGATAGAAAATTGGTTATTGCTTCTCTGTTTTTGCCTATAGTTTCAAACGCACAGGTTTCTCCTCCACCTAGACTTTACGGTCTAATGGCAGATTTTTATTTTCTAATACAACTTCTGCCTAGATTTTTGTTCGGTTTGTCGGTGGTGTATTTTTTCTGGGGAACTGGTCAGTTTATATTAAACGCTGGCGATGAAAAGACCAGGGCAGATGGTAAAAACAAGATGATTTGGGGGATTGTTGCTCTAACAGTCTTCGTTTCTATTTACGGTATATTAAATCTTTTAGGAGTGCTGGTAAGGTTTACACCATAGCATTTTATCCACAGAAGTATTGCATTTATTGTTTTTTGTAATATAATTTATACATTACACATAATTAAGTATTAATCGATTTATTCGAAAAATAAACAAATGAAAAAAGCAATTTTAGGTTCATTGTATTTCGTTCCAGTTTTGGCGTTAGCTCAAAACCTCGGAGGTCTTGTTACTTTGGTACAGCAAATGCAAACTGTGCTAAACAACATTTATCCATTTCTTTTCGGTCTTGCAATTATTTACTTCTTCTGGGGAGTTGCAAAATACATCCTATCTGCAGGTGATCCAAAGGCGGCAGCAGAAGGACGAAGTATTATGATCTGGGGTATCGTAGCTCTTGCTGTTATGGCATCTATCTACGGTTTAATTTACTTCCTACAGAACTCTTTCGGAGTGAACGCAAACAACACAACAGTTACTCTTCCTCCACTTCCTTAGTATTTGTTTAAATGTTAACTATAATTCCTTTCTTAAATCGGGTTATCAATATCATACTTAACCCACTTATCGGTCTAGCGTTTGCTGTGGCAACCGCCTACCTGTTTTATAACGTTGTTGTGTTTCTGTCGAAGCAACCAGGTGATAAAGCAAGAGATGAGGCTTGGACAGCAATCCAGTGGAATATTGTTGGTTTGATAGTGATGTTCTCGGTTTATGGACTCATTGCGTTTGTTCTGGACTCGTTTGGAATTCAAGTCGGGGGATTGGTTCCAGCAGTAAGAACATACCTAAGACTTCCATAGATAGGAATAAAGTTACTTATAGTAGAAATCGCGTGCGGGCCCGAGGGGCTCGCACGCGATTTGCGTTTAGGCAGGGTATGTCCTGCACATCATCACGACTTCTCCTGGAGTCTCGTCTGTTGAACGAAACTGCAGTTTGTCTGTCGAGATGAAAGGAACGTACTCGGGAGAGATGGGCACTGGTATGCCGTCATCCCCGAGCATCTCTAGGTTGCGGTTGGGCTTGACGAAGCAGCTGTCGCCGACAGGAGGATTGAAGACTTCTCCCCATGCTCCAGCAGGCGCACTGACCGGGTAGGGCTTGACCGTGAGGTTCTTAACCCTTGGGAAAGCCTTCCAAGCTTCAAAGCTTCTCTTCTCGAGGAAGATCAGCCTGAACACTTTCTTCTGGCATTCGAATGACTCGATGTTGCAGCCGGCCTTGTCGATGTTCTTTGCCTGCCACTTCACATTGATCATGAAGGCGCCTTTGTCGTCCGTGTTCTGTTCGCCTAGCTTGACGGTTCCGTCCAGGTTATACATCTGGAATCCGGACTCAAGCTTGACCATGTCGACGCAGTCCCAACCTTCTTCACGTGACAGGTTGAGTTCCTCATCGAAGTAGCAGAACTGCATGATCTCTCTCAGGTAGTGAGTTTGACCATTGAAGAACTGCGAAGGGACAACGGGCTTCACGATTGCTGAAGGGTCCGTAACTCGTACAGGACCCGTGTGCTTGTACTGCTCTGCACGTTGCAGAACATCAATCACCAGGAACCATGAGAACCATGCGAAGAAGATGAATGTCGCTACCTTTTTTGCGAAAGGCAGGAACCATCCTGGCTTCTTCTTGCTGTCTGGTGTGGTTGCAACAGTCGCCGGCTGGGGCGTTTGTGGCGCGCTAGTCGGTGGCGTTGTTGCAGTAGATCTTTTCTTCAGAACGACGGCGATGAAGGTGATGAGAGTGACCACAAGGATCACTCCCAAAACTCCACCAAAAATCCGAACTCCAGTCATGAAACCTCCCTATTTGTCTGTGAGCACCACCTTTCTTTCGGCCGGTGGTATTGCGACTGTTGTTCCGCCACCCTCAACTTGAGTAGTGACGTTTGAATCTGGGTGAGTGTACCTGGTGGCTCGTGCGACCGACGCCGACGCTTGAACGGCGATGTCGGGGTGAGCTCCAAGGCTAACACTTGTTTGCGCAGCCAGAGTGAAGTCCGTTACGCTTGCAGCGTTGCGGAGGTTATCGGCCTGTGCTTCTGCTGTTGCGTCGATGATTTTGACCTCAGCAGCGTTTCTGGCAGTGATGATGGCGGCTCTTGCTCTCTGCTCAGCCGCCTCGACATCCGCCTCGCCTTGCTGCTTGGCAAGTTCTTTTGCCTTTGCCGCCTTCTCTTCTTCTTCAGACGAGAGGTTGTAGACCGGAATCGAAGCACCCTTGATTCGGATGCCGCATTCACGGATGAGGATCTTGTTGATGAGAGCGACCACGTCTTTGGACATTTCACTGCCCTCGACCTGGCCTTCCATTCTGAATTGCTTCGAACCCATCTTGCCGGCGACATCTTTCATCGCCGTCATGGTGTACAACTCAACGAGACCAAAGAAGTCTCCTTTGAGCGTGTAAACCGCCTTGCGTGGCACGACAACTTCATAGTTGGCAAGCACTAGCATGTTGGCTTCGATACCGTCGTTGAATTTCATATCAACAACAGGAACCGAACGGGGGAACTGCCGACGAAGTTGGTTAACATAAACCACTTCGTTGGAACCCACGATCCACTCCTCAACAGGCATGTCCTTTCGCAGTTGCGAAGCAGCCTTCTTCTTGGTGAGTGGAATCATGTGTACGGATCGGTTCAAAAATTTCGGACCGATCCAGTACAGGCCCCAAGTTCGCTGAATGAAAGTCTTCTCTTCTTCAGCTTGGTTCGGGTGTTCTTCGTCGATGAGAACGTAGTCGTTGACCACGATGTCTTCGATTTCTCTTTGCCAGCGCAGGACATGTCCTGGCGTATTGGCATAAACGAACTTGTTGCTTTCGCCCGAGTCGCCGAAGCCGATGTTGTCCGTTTCAATTTCGGTGAAGAAGTGATCGAGAGATCCCATCTTCCAGGCGATAGCCAGGAGGAGGGGAATCCAAATCATCAAGAACACGAGACTCATCCCAACGTAGAGCACCACAGCGGGGTAGCTGAATACCACGAAGATGGCGTAGAACGTCAGGAAGATTGCCGCGATTGCCACTAACATTTGGTGGCTCAATCCGACAGTGTTTCTCACGAGATCCAAGATTGCTCGAAACAGGTTTCTCACTTTTTTCCTCTTTCCTAGAGTCAAAGAGCTGACAGGGGGTTGGCGACATGCCAGCCCTATGCTCTACTAAGTATTCTATCACAAAACTACCTAAAAGTCAAGTTATTTTGCCATCAAAATATGGCTAAGTAAGGGCATATTTATTTAACAATCAGCTTGTGGTCATACAGGTCTTTTAGCATTTGAATTCCACGGTGAATCTGCACTGCAACAGTATTTTTTGTTTGTCCTGAAATGAGAGACATTTCTTTAAGAGTTAGACCTTGTATAAATTTCATTTTCATTACACCTTTGTATTTTTGTGGAAGTTTTTCCATTAAAAGTACTGCAATTTTACCGTCAAAAAAATCCATTTTTATCTGTGATCCTGGGTCGCTTGGCTCGTAACCATTTTCAATTATTGTATCGAGTGACATTGGCTTTTTCTTTCTATATTCGTCGATAATTAGTCCATTTAGGACGTGATACAAAAAACTTTTCATCATTATTATTTTCCCACCTCTTACAAGGTAGCTCCATGTTTTTATAAAAGTGTCTTGCACTAAATCGTCTGAAAGGGAGTGATTATTTACCTTGAAAAAAGAATAACCATTCATTCCTTTGTTAAAGTCAGTGTAAGCATTCGTTAAAAGACCATTTTGTTTCTTTTCTTCTTTAGGGTTCATATAAGTATAAGCCGTTTGATAGGGTTTTGTATTACAAAACAATTACGGCGTAATTACTATTAATTATCTTGTTTCGAGAAATAACAAGGCAGGCTTTTATATTTGGAGAATTTTACTTAACACCATTCGAAAATTAATATTACAGAATAGTGACGGAAAGTTAGGTAAATTGAAATATCTAGAACTAGGCTAACAGTAGCACAGTTTGGCCTAAAAGTATGCTTTGCAATAACTTTTTAGACTACTCGGCTTTTTGATATGAATAAAGCAGTAAAAAAAATAAAGAAGTCGGATGAACATGGAGTCGACTTTGCAGAGCGTTTGTGGGCGGAGAGTTGGACATATATAAAAACAGTTGTAGACACTGTCAGAGAGCCATTTATTATTCTAGATAAAGACCTGTGTGTTATTGCAGGAAACGAATCATTCTATCGTACGTTTCAAGTTGAAGAAAAAGACACCGAGAATAAACTAATTTATAAACTAGGTAACGGTCAATGGAATATTCCTTCTCTAAAAAAATTATTGGAGGATATTCTACCAAAGAACACCTTTTTTAAGGGGTTTGAGGTGGCTCATGATTTTCCTCATATTGGTAGAAAGGTGATTATTCTAAATGCGAGAAGGATATACAGAGAAACAAATGATGATTCCAAGTTCCCCCCTATAATCCTTCTGG
>JACCDV011138279.1_pt1 | contig 10594 bp, 6 predicted proteins | sample 7446131 | NCBI WGS metagenome assembly JACCDV01 (sample SAMN15323448, study PRJNA562643) | freshwater metagenome | isolation source: river surface water | place: USA:Blue River Watershed | collected 2017-08-17
GGGTGGAGATCTTCAATAGAGACAAGCAAAGTATTGCTTATATCGATGTTTCTCTTGTCAAAATTAGTAAGGTTGTCCAGGTTCCTGCCTTGGATATCACCATCAAGTCAGTCAAATTTGATGATATAGGGCCGCATGATATGACAGGCACACCTTTCTTGGTCCTTAAGTATGGAGAACTCAACTATCAAACTGAAAAACAGCCAGTCTATGATAGTGACGAAAAATATATCTTCAATTAAAGTTTCAAATTCCCATAATCGGAAATGGAAAGGATTATTACAGAGTTTTGGTGTGAAAAAGAGGGAATGAATAAATTTTTAGGAGTCAGCCTTATATATCTTCGAGAAAAAGATGATATAAACAAATAGTTTTTATTTTAGATCTCCTTCATGGGGAAGAAGAGAGGGGAAGTAAAGGTACGAATCTTTGAGGATAAGAACAAAGAAGCGAAGATAAAGGATTACAGCAATGCGCCTAAGAGAACTTTAAAGGCTACTGTAATTGAAGCTGTGACAGTTAATCCAGTAAAGCGAGGGACCTACATAAAGCTAATAGTGGATAAGCAAAATTTCGAAACAACTTCTTTGTTCGTGGAAGAAAAGGAGTTAAAGTGGAACCAAGCCTTTACTATGCAAGTGAACTCATAAAAAGAGTAGTTACAGGCTTTCTTATGTGTGAAGGACAATAAGGAAGATATACTTGGCAGATCCTTTTTATAGATTTCAAAGATTGCCAATCGAACATACGAGCTGACCCTTTTGGATGACAAATAACGAGATATAGGGAAGGTATATCTGTAATTCTACGATCATGAGCTGTATAGCAAATAAAGAAAGACAATATCTAAAGAGCTAGCCGATAAGATAGCATCAGATCTAGCTTTGATTCGCAATAGATATCAACCAACTAAACCCTTACATTAGTACATGCAGTAACTCCATGCAGTGCTCTAAGAAGGCATTATAACTGTTTCAAAAGCTAAGCCGCAAAATCCATTACGAGAGCTTGGAATGTTTCTAATCAACTACAAAAAACAATGAAATTGTCTTTCTGCCCTTACATGATTTATAAATTCTCTGAACAATTTGTTTTTATAGTATTTTTTATACATTAATTCTTCGTTGCATCGAACTATGTCAAGCAAAACTCAAGGTAGAAAGCGTAGAATATAGATTTAATCGTTTGCAAGAACTTTAAGCTCATCAAAAAGCTGGGGACAGGAGCATTTGGCTAAATTTATCTGGCTTAAAATCGATCGAATACAACTGAAAAATATGCTGCAAAGCTTGAGTAGACAGCATCTAAGTTTCCCCAGCTCTACTATGAGGCCAAGATTTACAAGTACTTAAACTCATTTGGACCAGTCCCAGGCATTCCAAAAGTACGTAATCTTCAATTTAGATCCATGCAGTTACGACATAAGGTCAGTATAATGTCATGCTTATGGATTTATTAGGCTCAAGCCTTGAGGATTTGTTCGTGGAGAACGGAAAAAAGCTGTCTTTGAAAACTGTTTTACAAGTTGGAGAACAAATGGTGGATCGAATCTAGTTGTTACACGAAAAAAATATTCTTCATCGAGATATCAAGCCTGATAACTTTCTTATGGGGGTAGGAAAAAACGCACACATCGTTTACATCGTTGACTTTGGACTTTCCAAACGATTTATTCAAGATAGTAACAATTTAGTCACATAGATAAACATATTCCATATAAGTAAGGGAAAGAGTTGACTGGAACCGCGAGGTATGCTAGTATTAATACTCACATGGGAATCTAACAATCCCGTCGAGACGATATCTAATCAATTGGATATGTTATGATGTATTTGCTTAGGGGAATATTGCCCTGGCAAAACATGAAAGCCAAAGATACAAAGGCGAAGTATAAAATGATTATGGAGAAGAAAATATCCACGCCTGCAGAGTTTTTGTGTAAGGGATTCCCCAACGAATTGGGTTTATTTATCAATTATTCGAAAGGACTGAAGTTTGAAGAAAAACCAGATTATAAATATCTTAAAGGACTCCTCACTACAGCGAGAAAAAGTAACAAAATCGAGATGGATTATGTTTATGATTGGACTAATAAAGTTTCAACAAAACCTTTAGAGCTATAAATACCTTTTAAGGCATAGTAGAAGCCAATTACAAAAGCCAAATAATAAAAGGTATAGGTAAGTAAAAATCACAAAGGCTAGTCATTGAATATGCCAAACAAAACAACCCAATCAAACGGAGGATTTCTCGCCAAAAACATTCCCCAAAGCCAGAATCCAATACAAAAGGAAGGGTTCAAATAAATCGCTAAAAGCTTAAACAAAAATACACAGCCCGTGGGGAGCGCAAAGACATAATTTGCAAATCTAAACTCATTAGGCCTACAAAATGTTGTAAATTCAAAGATAGTAGTTCCTAAAATTTCAGTTATCCGGAAATGATTGATTGGTGTATTTGTCATATGGAGTATTGATTGGATTGGATATGATAATCAGTCTTATTTGATCATGCTTCTGAGAGTAAAAACATCATTGACGTAGATGGGAGAGACAGCAGCGACTAGTTCTCCTTTGGCCAGCTCTGGATCTTTAAAAGCAATTCCCCATGATTGACCGTTGCGATAGTATTAGAGGGTTCCTTCGATCATGTCTAAAGCTATCCCGATTATATCTCCAGCTTGGAGTTGTGTTCCGTATTTGGGGCCTGTTGAGTTGCTATTGTGTCTTGTCTAACCGTTGTAAATTCCCCATCCGTGGATCGTATCAGAAAACGCCTATTAAAGATTTAATGGGGTTGGCCTGCAGACTCCAATTTTGATGAGTTGACCTTTGTTAATGAACAGTTAAAAATAATACTTGCCGCCTTAAACAAAGATCTCTGTGCCAATGGTGGTTTTAAACCCGCTTCCTTCTTTGGAAGTACAGACCAATGAATCTTAGTCGAGTGTTAGTTTGCTACTGGTTTGCTCAGGATTCCAGTGGAAGAGCGCTATGTTGATTGTAGATGTACGTGCATCGAATCCATCTGGAGGGCTAATCATCATATTGAGATCCTATTGCACGACTGCCATATTTGGTTGACTTTAAAATCTTTTATATAAGAATCCTAATTTTGAAGATTAATATAGTCATTTTATCATTAGGTTGGATTGAATGGCTTCATTTTAAAGCTGGAGCTTGCGGAGGTGTTCTTCGATTTCTTTGAATCTTTGGTCACTGACTTTTCTTGATTTTTTGACTGAGCTCTTTCCCAGGCCTTATCCTCCGAAGCTTACTCTTGACATTCGCTTTATTTAATGGTAATACTAGTTCTTTTATCGTTAGAGCGCCCTCACTCTTTCCACCAATGTATTGTTTTCGGTGATGAGCTATTAGAAATCTTTTTATAAGTTAAATGCCCTTTGCTTGTAGTTTTAAACTTCTTCTCCTGCACTGTAAATATTAAAGCTTATGTTCTATAGTCTTTCCTATGCTGCATGCCGCTTTTGTTCTTCCTTTCTCACTCGTTCCTAGAGTTTACATAGAATTTCTTTGTCTTTTGTACTATTCTACTGTAGCACTTTGTTTGAGCTCTAAAGCTTCTAAATTGCCTCGAACATTTATTAGCATTCACTGTGATACTTCGCAATTATTTCATCCTTTTCCTTTATGGTTGAGGAGAGGGAGAATACGACATGACTTTGTTGAGGAAATTACTCATGATCATCCTCAGTTTGGCATTATGCATGGGTAGCAAGATAGGTTTTTTGCTTTGCAGCATTTTGTAGCCCAATAAATGTTTAGGTTTGATGCTGAATCCTCATCTATTGTGATTTGATTGCATCTAACTCTGCCCTCAAAAGTTTGTTTTATGCATCAATCCTATTTAGTTGCTCATGTAGTATGTTAATCTCGATTGTTTTCGCATTGTTTTATTTCTACAAGCATTGCGAGTATTAATTCAATAGACTTATTTTTCGTTAGTGTTCGTTAAAATTCATAGTAAAATATATATCAACAAATTTAATCATGGTAATTTATAGGCATTTATTTACTTATTTGTTAGGTGCTTATAGACCATTCGTAACTGAGGCTTATATTAATAATTAAAAGGGATAAAGCTTTTATATATAATCATTTTTTATTTAATCAAATGGCTTCAATCATTCAAGCATAATCGTCTTTTACCTTATCTAACTCTTCATAGCACTCACTATCCTCTTCTTCTAGAAACGAGCTTTAAGAATGTACAATGGGCAATCCAAAGGTTTTGATCCATCAAACCCGCTGCGAGGCAATTATGAATTGGATGCAAACGTTAGATCTTTCAGTGGGCAAGCCAGAATTGCTTAAAGAGGAATATTAACAGCGCCAGCTCAAAAAAATCATCAATGATCTTGATTGCAATGCAGACAGGAAAAGTGGAATGGCCCTTAAAAGATTCAATAGAAAATTGACCATCTCTATTTGAGTTGTTTTCTTGATATTTATTCATATATTTTGCCTGTAATTATCTATCGACTTGACCATAAAGCATATTAACTATAAAATAATGAAGGGAAGGAACAAAATAAGCAGTTTAAAGGTTGTGAATTTGTTGATATGAGCCAAGAATATTTTCTCGAGGATATGGTAAAATAAAAGAAAGAGGTACTTTCTCAAAGAATATAATTAAAGCTATCAAATTTATATAAATGAATAATTATTTCTGATGGACTATTAACAATCATTCCTTCTTTTACTCCTTAAGCTGCTTCTATTACTATGGTTTGGACTGTTTCTTGCTTCGAGAGTACAAGTATCCAAACATGAAGGGTCCTATGATAAAAGCAATCATAAATAGCTGCATAGACGATAAAATACTAAAGTGTTATGGTCTGCAAAGGAGAGAAGTGGCTCAAGGTATCCTAATAGTTTAGTCAGCATGCTCATCTTACCTATTGCCTTGCATTTGTCGCTCTTCCCCTATTTCTTCCTCTACTATAGGTAGCTTATCATGCTAAAGGGCATCCTATCCCCCACGTATGAGCAGATTTCTCCATCTCCTTCAATCACGTAGTAAGTCGGATATCGATCAATGTTGAATTTATCGCATAAAGCTGGGTTTTATTCACTTTGTTAGCTGTCATTTACCAATTGATAGTGGCGAATTGAAAATTAGTCTCAAGAATATTTTGGATGGTATCTGCTTAGAAGTGCAATCTTTTGTTATATTCGATGTAGAATGAGTTGAATAGCATTTAGCCTTGTTGGCAGTGCTTGCAGTTGGGGATTTTGAACATAATGAACCAAGGGGAATGATTGCTCGATCCATTTTGTAGAAATTAATCAATAGTTGTATTGGTGAGCTTATCGAAATTGGTTTCGTTCAATTAGGGAGGAGGCGATATCTTTAACCCCAACGCAGACAGTACTAGAAGAAAGGCGAGGATATGCTTATACATATGAAATATATAATAGGAGTAATTAATATGTTCGAATCAAGATTATCACTTGCACAATTTTGCAGGAAGGGCCTTATTCAATTTCCCGCATTAGATGCAAGATATTTCTTGATCTAAACATCGATCGCAGATGAACGGGAGCAAGCACAGCCCTCCCAATATTGAAAACACAGTACAGAATATCCATGCAGTATTTCCTCCTGTCTTTTCTATGATGCAGGTCGTTTCTTTCTTGCAGTTGGAGCAATATACCTTCTCATCGAAGTATGTATCGTCCTTGTGCATTTCCTATTTGAAGGTTTAGGAAGGGGCTTTCATGCGGGAACTACTATTCCTCTTCTTGGAGCTCTACCTCTCCTTCTTCAATTTACTAGTACTGTTCATTGCTCTTTATTTATTGTTAATTATACTAAACATATCACGATTCGGGGACTCTGAATCTAGTGCTTGGCTTGATGAATCGGGACACGTCAAACGAAAAAGAAGTATTATTGGTAAATGACTTGCCGACTAGTGATAGATCACCAACCTATCCGTCATCAACAAATCCGCATGCCCCAACCAACCCATCAAGGCAGTTCCATTCTATCCTTTCGATCTATCTCTTGAGCTGGTTGCTGGCCGCTTTCTTCCTTTGGATGGATTGCTTGTATCTTACCACCTTTTCTTCTAGGCAGCTGTTTTGATATCTTTTCTTCTTGATGAGCATGATGACCTTCTCGAAGACTGAGCTTTGGTCTTCGTTTGAACTAAGAGTTGGCTACTCAACTATTCTGTTTGATTGGGTCTTAGAAGAAACGATTGTTGACTATTACTCGTTTTTACTGTTTATGGCAATTAGATCATTCTCAAGTCTGCATTTTTTCTGCTTCATAGCAGATATTTCTTTCTTTATCCTCTCCACGATACGGGAGTGAGATTAGTAGGAATTGATACATTTGATTTCTGACTTTTTTTGTAGGTCCTCACACCCTTTGGTTTGCTAGATGGACTGTAGGTTGGTCTCTCTATCCTTGATTTAATTTTGTAATTTGGTGATTTTATCTTAGAAAGAATAGATCAAAGGGATGAACTAATCTATCTCCATCTCTGCAGTTTCTGTCTAAGATAAAGGGATGGTGTACCTGTTTATTCTTGATTGCCTGCAAGTATTAGCCCCTTTGCTTGAGTACTCCTTCTATTTGCTGGTTGAGTGAGGATGTTCGATCTTATGATTATGAGTGGATTATTTGTTTTTGAAGGTCGATCAGTTGGCAAAGATAGTCGTATTCCTTCTGCATCCACGCATTTTCGGTTTATAGGTAGTTGAGCTTGCATTTCAAGAGTTAGTTGACCCCACATTAGTCCTCTTCAAGTACAGACATTTCTATAGAATAGAAAATAAATAATCAAATGCCTCATTATAAATATTCCTTTTTATTCTCGATATTTAAACTTGTACATTTTTATGAATATGGCCAAGTTGATATTTAGTTGGGCAAGTTATTGATTTGGTAATTGTTTTGTATATAATGGATAGCGAATTCGAGAGACAGTTGTTTTCTGGGGCTTTCAAGAATAATAAGGACTTTATCGAAAATAAAGACAATTTGAAAAATATTATTAAATATCTCAATGCAGCCAAAATTAGTCCTTAGGTCATGGATCTTGTATTGAACCTATTGAAGTTTTATAGATTCCCCATTGCTCTTTGCTGCTCCCAACTTTACAGTCAAATCGAAAAGGCTTCTCTCTAAGAGCAAAATGCACTCAAGGATAAATTGCTTGAAATCGCTGCCTACATGAAGTCATTGCTATCTGAGATGGAGCTTAAAATATTCCCATAAATTTAATTTTTTTTCAAATGGGGACAAGCCAAGAAAAAATATAAGATAAGTAATGTTTTTGCACTGGAGAAGGAATTCTTGAGCTTTATTATTGAGCTGAGCAATACTAAGAAAGAACTATAGTCTTTGATACAGAGTGAGGCGAGTATGGAAGAGAAAAGATAAAAGATAAATGTATTTCTCAGTAAGACTTGGCCTTAGATGAATGTTTTCGAAGAGAGATGTATCGAGCATATGAAAGCCAGCTGTGCTGATATCATTTAAGCAATTTATTAATAGTAAGAAAAGGCTAAGGATAAAAAAATGTCAAAAAAACCCATGAAGAAAAAGTCTGTTTAAAAAATATAAGTGTAACATCAAAACGATATACTTCCAAATCGAATCGATTTCATTAGTTCTCAAACAAGTATGGTTGCCAATCCTAATAAATTAAACTAACAAGTTTACGTAGGATTCATTCAAAAACCTCAATAAAAAGAAAACATAAAGTATCTATGTTGTCGCACTTTTTTCTATGATAACGAAGTAATTGAATATCCCTAAAGCTTGAGGACTTAGTATAAGCATTATAGTTTCCCATTTAAGAATAACACCAATTAAAATCCTGGGAAATAATAAAAGATAAAGCGCACAATTTGTGGCTTCTTAAATGCGTAAGGGGGAATAATATATTTCGGTATTAAGGAATTGACTGAGACCAAAAAGAGAATTGCTGTAGGTTTACTATTGTCAGAGAGGAAGAAGAAATAATTTACAAAGATGATAATGAGATTATCAAGCTAAGTCCTTCCTGATGTGGGCAAAAAGTGTACGGTAAAGTATGTTCCTCTAAAAGATAAGAATTCTTGCTATATTACTGGTCAGTATGTGGCAAAGGTAATCGTTTCAAGGGGGGCAAAGAATCAAGTCTACTCTTATATCTATTAAAGGTTCGATAACTACAATATTTAGAAGTTTACGTTTAGAACTTAAAATTAAGTACTTTAAATTTCATCCATCCAGAGAATTTTGAAGATTTTCAAAAATAAGTTGTAATAACCTGAACGGGAATTCTATCCAACGCACCCCAATCCGTGTATTGAACCCTAGGCAGGCAAGCCACTTTATGATAAATAGTATTAAGAGTACGAAGAATAAAAATAAGAGAAACAATAGGCTAGGTTTTCAAAGCCTTAGAGAATTGAATACTAGAAGAAGATGTTTTTCGATCCTGATGAGGTCTAGTCTTACCAAAGCGAAAACACTGAAGAACTGTAGAAATATTAGCAGCCTCAGACATGGTTGTAGTAATAGCAACGTCTTAAAAAAGCTAAATACATGCAGAAAGAATCATTGTAGATCTTAATCAATTGTTCTCTCGAGGATACAGACATCCTACTAAAAAGGTAATTCATCCCTGCATAAACAATCATTAACGTAGACTATAAAAACTGGACTCTTGTCTAACTCAAAAAAGCCAAAGATGCACGCCAGCTTGAAACTCTCAAAGTGCCCATCATTTAAGTCTATTCGAGAATCAGCTATTAAGGCTTGGAGCCAGACCAAATAGTACTAATGTAGGAAATAATTTTGGAGTACCGTAATAAATGGAGTGTGATAACGCGGTAGACAAAGGATAAAATATTAATATTCAAATCTTCAAAGCCAGCTTGCAAATTCTACTTGAGAATGATGGAGATGGGGTTGAAGGTCAAGTTCACTCCCATGATCTGATTATTATGATGTATCATTAATGTACCTAAAAGATCCAATTATTTAATGGTTATATAGATATTGATAGATTGATAGATGAGCGTAGGAAATAAATTTGGCAAAGATAAAAAGTATGACATTTCTGAAGTAAAGACCGTGAAAGGATCTTATCTTATCAAACGAATTTCGTCTATGTATAGAGAGGTTAAAGTATGATAATGTTGGACAATGATTAACTGATGGAGTATCAAACAATCATGTAATAGATGTCAAAGTAGAAGGAGAAGGTTATATAAAAGCCTAAGTTTAATCTTAAGACAAAGATACCGACCAATCTAACAAAAGCTTAGGAAAAGTATCAAGAGAAGAAGGCAAAAACTTCAGTTTCGATTGATCAAATTCCTAGTTAAATTTATGATGGGACCTTTGGCGATTGCTTTAGTTGTGTTGATAAAAATTAAGAAATAAAGGCGCTTAAGAACTTAAATAAACTTTACCGAGGAGAATACATGAAATGCAAAAGGGAAAAATAATAGCTTTAATAAATTTTAAAAATAAACAGGCAGATTACCCAGGAACATATAAACGAGAACATATTAATTCAGTAACAGTTACTCTTAATCTAAGGTTAGTGCAATAAATTAAAGGAAGCTGCTAAAATCCAAAACGAACAAATCAAAAAGCCCCTCTCTTCCCAATACGTAGATGAAGTAATAAAGAAGCAAAAAAATTTAACAGCTAAAATAGACTAATTGACATTAGAAAACAAGGTGCTCAGGATGAGCAATAATTCTAAAGATGAAGAAATAAAGCAGCTGGGTTAAAGCATGGCTCAGCAAAATCCATAATTAAATTCATCGATGTTCAAAAGGAAATATAGAGAGAGTACTGAAAGCATCTTGTAATTGGATTTGTAGACTGAGGAGGAAGAAGACCTGACTCTATGTGATTGAAATATGAATTATTTATTCATTTATCTATTATTTATCAATCAATGTAGAACCCACAGCCCAAACTTCACGAATCATTCTCCCTATAATCAGACGAGCTCAAATAGCGACGTCTTCAGGAATTCGATGAGTAAGTTGATGATCCCTTCGACCAATACGAAATCTTCCAAATAATAAAAAACATCAATGATCCATAATACCCCCTAACTTTGTAGCAACTTGGAGTCGTCAGCTACGATAGATGTCTCGTGAAGTCCAACCGATAGGTGGAAATTAATTATACGCCAACCATTCCTCACTGCTCCATGGCTCAGATCATCGGCCTCATGATCAAGGTCAAACTTCTTAACAATCTCCCCAAATACATGAAGGTCACTGTCAAGATAACCCCAACGACCCACGTGAAATAGCTGGACATAAACAAGCAAATAAACGATAAAGAAAGAGTGGCGGCTGCAACATAAAACCCAAATATTTTGAACATCATCAAGCGTGGCTTTAGGAACTCGGATAAGTTTGATTATTCATTTTGATTGGCAGTTTATTGGTTATATTAATATGATTGAAATCATCAGATAATTTTTCGATAAGAAGTCGCCTCTTTTCATTATCACCATTTCCTTCCTTATTGCAGCCATTATTTCCCTCAACTACGAGATCGATATGAGCTTCAAGGATGCCCTTGCGCTAAAAAGGTTCTA
>JACCDV010668132.1_pt1 | contig 10593 bp, 6 predicted proteins | sample 7446131 | NCBI WGS metagenome assembly JACCDV01 (sample SAMN15323448, study PRJNA562643) | freshwater metagenome | isolation source: river surface water | place: USA:Blue River Watershed | collected 2017-08-17
AGCAAACCCAATCCAACAATCAATCATCAAAAACTGCGACATTTCCAATTTCGCATATGAGCATAATGACCATGATTCGAATAAAGATCTTGCAAAGTCTATACTGATACCACACGTGCAAGTCAAATAAAATATCTGTATCTAAAATCAAAAAGAGAGTGTTAAGGTAGCATTGGTTAGCCATGAGAAAGAAAAGCCTGAAGACATAAATTGGAAGTACAGCCAGCTTCAATAAAAGTACATAGGAATATTGGAAAGGAGCAATTTATACCTGAAAAATTAGATCTAGAAGAGTAGGGCAACTTCACAAGCATAAAATAAAAGTCAATCTGCATCCAAAATTAGCTCATAGCTCTTATAGCTCAAAAGCCGCCTCAATCGTATAGACCTAAGCGGTATTAAAAAGCTGGCTAACAGATAATAAAAAATGTTGGCCCCAAATTCTCATTGCCCATAGAACAAATAAAACTAATCGATTAGTGGATTTCGGCAAATACGGTCAAAGATAAAATGATAAGAAACATTACAAATAATTTTCACATTTGATCAATAATGTTTTATAAATTGGCGATCATTGCCCTTTGATTGCTTATTATCTTTTAATACTCGCTCTAAATTAGTGAATAAATACATTTTGCTTTAATAGTTAAGGGAGGGTCAGTAAGTGCTTAGCTTCATAAACTTTACTGTCAGTGCATTTTGTTGAAGCAAAGCTCATCTCAAAACATTTGTCTTATTTCTATTTTCTACAACCTTTCTTTTTTAGCTTTTCTCCTTTATTGTGATCATTCCTTTTCTTGAGAATTTTTTCATTGAAATTTACCATATTCGCTGAGCCACTGCTAATTAAATTCTTTTTTTATGATGGTTATTTAGCAAATATGAAAGATTTCTTAACTGACTTAGTGATTAATTTTTATTATTTTTTCAAAGAATCACAAGAAAAGGAGCTAGACATTTTATGGTGGCTTTTTTTATTGATTTTAAGCTTTCTTAACTCTTTAGTCATATGGATCTGAAGATGGTTGAGCGATCTATGCCCTTTTCTATCCATGATCTATTTTTGAAATATAACGTATGTTTGAATTAATTGGGTAGAATTTGGGAGGGTTAAATACCTTATTAAATAATTTAATTTATATTGATAAGATGGTAAACGATTAAAGCGATTCTAAATATTCAATTAAATGTGCACTTCACTCTTTTATTGCCACTTATATCTCAGGCATTCTTCACCCTCTTGACCTCCTCAAAACTAGGTTTCAAAGTAGTTACTTGCTATCAAGGTCATGATGGGAAAAGCCAAATCTAAAATCTTGTCCCCAAGTACAATGGAATAATAAATGGCTTATAGACTATATACAAATCCGAAGGGTTGAAGGGGATGTATAAAGGGTTCCATATATCGATTTTCAGCCAAGCCACTGCAACTGCTATATTTTTCTGGCTGTAACCATCCTTTAAGGAAGATATGAACTTTAAAAGGCGAATTATTAAAAGAAAGGATATAGTGTAATGAACTCAGTGCTTTTCGCAAGCACTGAGGCGAGTATCTTTGGAACACTAGTAACCCAGCCAATGTGGGTTATCAAAACAAGAATGCTCTTGAATACAACATCAGGAATTTCTTAATTTCGTAATTTTCGGTTGAGCACCAAACAAATTCAACTTCAGGACAACTTTAAAGGATACACAAAAGGCTTAGGGCTGAGCCTAATCCTTTCAGTAAGTGGTGTTGTTCAGATGTATTCGTATTAGGGACTAAAGCGACTTTATTAATATTGTAATTTTCGAGAAAGTCTCCTTCAATAAAAAAATTTCATCTGTGGAGCTGGAAGTAAATTATTTGTAGTCCTACTTTCCTACCCTATCACAACAGTAAGGACAAGGATCCAGCAAAACCAATTCGTGATAAACGATAAAACAAAGAAATATTCAAGCATCAAAGAAATATTTAAAAAGACACTGCAACAATAAGGCATTCGTGGGTTCTATAAAGGATTTTAGGCAAATCTGATCAAGGGGATACTCCAAAAAGGAATCTATTTCTACGCGTATGAACTTTTGAAGTCAAAATTTATTCATAGTTAAGTCCATGATAATAATTGATTTTCAAACTTTAATGAATAAGCTAAATAAATTGGAATAATTCAATATATTATATTCCGAATTGAAGCACAATTAAATTTGAGATGGCTGACAACAATACCATAAGATATAAAAATTAAAAGTGTGCTATTTCTTCATTCATTGCGAACTATATATCTGGAATCCTTCACCCATTCGACGTGATTAAAACGAGATTTCAAAGTAAAACATAGATAAAGTAGGTCACGATGGCAAGGCAGCTCACTAGAATGTTGTCCCTAAGTATAATGGAATTATGAACGCTTTTAGAGATATATACAATCAAGAGGGCATAAAAGGACTGTTTAAAGGCCTACATATGTCACTACTAAGCCAAGCCGTCGCTTCTTCTTTTTATTTTTGGATGTACAATATCACCCATATAGATATTAGCAAAGAAAGCAAAAATATATTGATATGAATTTATAACTAATGAACTCTGTTTCATTAGCCAGCTTAGAAGCAGGAATAGTTGTTACCATCATAACACAACCTTTCTGGGTCATCAAAACTAGAATGCTTCTTAATACTGATTCTAAAGTCAATTAGCTCACCAACTTTATATCTAAGACTAAAGAAATTTATGCTCATCATCGATTTATAGGATTTACGAAGGGACTTTCTGTTAATTTGGTGTTGGCTATATTGGGAGTAGCCCAAATGTACGTCTATGAGGGATCTAAAGTAGTTTACAACCTTTTAGGGATTCCTCAAACAAAATATCTTTAAAAAAACTTCATAGCTGGAGCCTTATCTAAGATTATTTCTGGAGCAATTATGTATCCTTTGACTACAGTGCGTACAAGGATTCAACAAACTCAGTATATAAATAACTCTTCTCGGCAAAAATACAAAGGAGTATTAGATGTGACTACACGTACATGGAGATAATAAGGGATAAGAGGATTCTATAAAGGAGTGCTTTCAAATATAATAAAAGGGGTGCCTCAAAGAGGATTATATTTCTACTCTTACTAGCTTATTAAAGATAAAATATTTGGGATAAAATAGAATGTGAAGCATTGAAGGAAGACTATTTTTTGATACTATTAGATTGAAATTGATAATAATTTTTATTGATAAAACTAGCAAATTGATTAATAAAATGTCCAAGAGTCCCATCAAAGATTTCTCCAGACTAATTGACACTGCTGTCAAAACAGTCAAGAAAGAGTAAAACAGGAGAGAAGAGCCATCATATCTCGGTTACCAGTCCAAATATTAAGTAAGAATCTTTAGATTTAGTCCAACTCCATTTTGAACGAAATCAAGAATAAGCTTGATGCTGCGCTTAGGCACAACACAAAGCTTCTCGATTAAAATTCAACCCTTGGTGAAATGGCCAACTAGCTTAGGCATCAACTGAAGACTTCAAACGATCGTCTTATCTTTTTCCAAAAATAATCTGAAGATCTTGTCAGAAAGACAAAAAATTAGAGATAAAACCTTGTCTTAGAGATTGAAATGAAACAAAAATCTCATTAATCCTAACTTTAGAAATTACTAAGAGAAATTTCAATGCTTCACTAATAGAAGAATGCACTGGAAATCGAGAAACAAAAATAGATTGAGAAACTAAAGAATGAGTTTGAATCAAGTTTGATCAATCAGCTGCAAAATGTGAGAAGTTGTCAAAACAATTCGAAAGATCTCTATGATACCCAAATTAGAAATTTGAAATAGATAATTGATGAGAAAGATCACGAGATTCAGAATATCAAGGCCGTCGATAAGTTGGAAAGAACAAGGTTGCAGGACAACATCAAATCTTTGGAGAAGGAAATCAAGCACTTAAGGCAATCTCACAGTCTTTAAATACAAACTCTCAGACATACTTTTGAAAGTGACTTTAACAGCGAGAAGAAGAGACTTGAGAACGATAAAGAACTATAGCTCTCTAATTTCAACTTGAAAATCAAAAGACTAAAGAAAGATGTGATTGAGAAAAATCTAGAGCTTGAGCATATCACTAAGAAGATGACTAATCAATAATAACTCATAAGTGTGTAAAGCAATCAGTTCAAGAAATAAAAGGAAACCCTTCTCTCTTAGTTAAAAAGCAACGATTTATATGCTAAAAATTTACTTACTAAGTAAAAGAACAAGCTGTAAGAACTCAATAAGCTTTAAATAGAAAACATGACTAAATTATTTGAAATCAACATTGAAGAGCTCAATGGTGAAAACTTTAAACTAAAACAACTTATTTAGTGCAAAAAGGAATAATTAAAGGAACTATACGATGAGAACCAAAGGATCAAAGAGAGTTACTTGAAAGAAAATGAACTAATAAGATCCTAGAATGAGGACTTAAAGGACAAGATAAAGGAATTGCAACTGGCCAATAAGGAAGAAATATAGACTTTCAAGGTAAAGATGGCCAATTTGCTTGACAATGACCTCAAATGCATATCCAGCTATTACGAAAATCAAATAAAGTCCTATATTGACAAAGTTTCTGAGAACTAAAAGATCATTGCTGGATTAAAGGATCGACTTTATAAATCATTGCAAGATAACGATGAAACTCGAAAGAATTTCTAAATATAGATTTCAAAGCAAAGAGCTAGAGTCCAAGATCTCAAGATCAAGCTTGCAACTATTCAGCTCTAACACAAATAGCATGTATCCAATTTAGGAAGCAAAGTCCAACTCACAAGTCAAACCCTTATCCGATAAACATAGCACAAGGATAAGACCAAGTCTCAGTATTAGGAGTAAAAGAAAAAATATCATTATTTGGCCAACTCAAAGGATAAGGAAATTAGCGATTTGATGGTCATGATGCAGAATCTTAAAAAGCTACACGAAGACTAGCTTAAAGTTCTAAGAGCAGAGAAATCACAGCAAAGGTCAGATCTTTAGAATGCTCATGCCGAAATAAAGAGGATAAGAGCTGATTATGAGGAGAGTTTGAATGAGAAAGATGAAAAGATGAAATCTCTTGTCTTCAGTAACGAAAAAGAAATCAAGGAAATCAAATAACTTTAGGATAAAATCGAAGTACTCGAAAAGAACCATCTTAAATTGAAGAAGCAGCATGAACATCTCCAGCTTGTAAATGCATCCATTGCTCAAGAGCTTGGATTGTCGAAGGGATTTATTGAAAACTTACAACTTTAATCCAACGCAGCTATCGAAGACGAAAGGACGAGAATGAAAGAATTCCTAGGAACCCATGAAATCGGTATAAAGGAATACTTTGAAGACAAAATCAAGAGCAAGGAGAGAGATATTGAGAACTTAAAGAAGTTGCTGTCCTAGAAAGAAGATGACATCAGAGACCTAATCGTGAAATACAACGCTTTAGAGCAAAGATTAGATTTAATGATGTAAGCCAATAACAAGATTAGATAGTTCTAGGAAAAGATAAAACATTTAGGTCTTGATAACAACTTAATAAAGAATATGGCGTAGTTGTTCAAAAAATGATTGTTTTTCATATAGTGGCTTATAATGGAATTATAGATAATACATCATAATAATTTCTTGCTGTTACGCTTCGTTTATAAATACTCAATTATTTCAGTGTAAGTCATCTCAGGGTGTTTTTGAGCAAACGTTGTCAGGTACTTAAGCTATTGATCGTTGGTTGGGTCGATCGGAGTCAAAGGCTTATCAGGATAATCAGACAAATCCAAAGTTTTATTCTGCTTCCAGCTGATATAATGGACTGTGCAGAGTGTCTTCGAACCCCAAGGGCCTTGGGTGAAATTGCTGGAATAGCGGCAGCCGCAGTAACGACACCAGTCCTAAATCATTATATTGTTACCTTATCGTAAGTTTTATAATCAAAGCCTTTTATTGGCAGCATTCCGAGCTCTTAATAAGTAAGAGTTGCCATTTTTTCTTTTGTCTTGGGAATAAACTTTCGCGGCTATTACACAGCAGGAATACTCTCAAGATCTTCAGGAGTATGCCTGTTTCTTCGTGTAGAATAGCTGTGAGGAATTTAAGGCTCTTCTTTTTATTATGGCTCTGAGCTCTATTTCTTTTTTGCTTCGATTTTTTCTGCTTTTAAGTATTTTTTTAGAGTATTTGCTGGAACAGTGAACCTTTCAGAAGTCTTCTTCAAATCTTTTTTGTTTTTAAAATGACTATCACAAATAAACTGCTTTTTGGAAAGCTTAACAATTTTCTCTTTGTCCATGCATCTGGTATGCAGTGCCTTAGGGCAGCGAACACATTGGAAAATAGACATAGTATCTCCACTTATACCACAGACGTTGCAATAATGGAGGGAGCATCTAAAGTGTAGCGAATTTGTGTCAATATACTTGAATAGCTTCTTTTAGTCATATTATTCGATACATTTAGGATGGAAATATTTTGCACAGTTTGCAGTTGAGCATTTTGTTACTTAGTTTTTCCTTTTAAAACCTTTACTAGGATCTTCTATTTCCTCAACTTATTTTTTTGACTTTCCTTTCTTATTCTTTTTATATTAAGCTCCATAATACAAACCTTTGTTTTTACAAACCAAGCAAGCAACCAGGTTGCTCGTGCAATCTGTGCAAGTCCAGTTTGTATTCAGTAAAGCCTTCAAATTTTAACTATCCAAAGACAGCTCATTAACTTCCAGCTTTCCACTATAACTGTCATAGTTTTGATATCCATCTTCTTCAACAAGACGCCTGCATTAGGTATGGAATGCTCTTTTACAAAATCCCATGCAAAAATTGATACATTTTGGTTTTTCACAAAAGTAACATAGTCTCTTTAATAGTTCATCTTTTTTACTGTCATCAACCCTAGCTTTTTCTTCACTGCCTTCATCTTATTCTTACTATTAGTCTTCTTATGCAAATATATCGCCTTCTTCATTGGAGTTGTTTGATCTAAGATTAACGGCTTTCTTGGGCTGGACTTTGGTCTGGATCACAAGGTCTTCTGCAGTAAATTTTTTGAATCTTCTTGAAGGCCGACATATTTACTCCAGCCAACTCATAGCTAAATCACGATAGAACTTATGGAATCCTCTTTCAGAGTTAACAAGTGTGAGGAACTCAGTCAAATTGAATTCGTCATCAGCATTTAATCCATTTCTTGAGAGTTTATTTTCGATGATAATGTTAAGCTGCTCTGATGCCTACAACATAAGCTGCTTTTGTCCTTAGGGAGTCTGAGGATATTCCTTATTCTTTAGCTTCTTGAGAAGCAACTGTGTTGGCGATTGGACATTCTTCAAGACAATATTCCAAAAGTTAGGGTCGTTAATCTTTAGTTGATTATCTGCATTGTCACTAACAAAGCGGCTCTTTGAGAAGGAGCAAGAACCATTAATCAATGAATACTTAGCAATCCTTGAATTATTTTGAATAATCTCTTCAACATTCTGCTCGAAAAAGGTTTAGTTGTTTGCTTCTTCACCATTCTATAAAAATCCTAGGATTCCCTTCTTTAAAAGCGTCTCCATTGCTCCCTTCGAAAGCTTATTTTAGTTAGGATTCTATCCTGTTTACTTAAAGTGTCCGCCGATAAATAGGGCCTTATCCAGTCCTAGTTTTTGAGTGGCTCTTTAGAACATTTAGGTCTAATATGTATTGCATGTAATAAGCCTATAGACTTGAACCTAGCTCTTTTGACCGATCCTGTGAGCTCTTGCTGTTGCCTGCACGTCATTTTGAGGATTCCAGTCAGAATCGTATATGATTACTACATTTGCACTTGTTAGATTTATACCAACTCCTCCGGCTTTGGTGGATAATAAGAAGACATCACGCTTTTTATTAGGATTGTTGTATCGATCTATAGCTGCTTGTCTTTCCTTAGCTTTGATCTGCCCGTCGATTCTCTCGTATTTGTAATCTTTCCACTTCAGAAAATCTTCAATCAGCTGGAGCATATGGGTAAATTGTGAGAATATTAACACCTTTTTCCCTTAGTTTTTGCATTTCTCCAACAATTTTTTAACCAAGACCATTTTCCCACTTGAATTTAATAATTTATCCATTTTTTACTATGGAGACTGTAAGTTTTTCAATAAATCATATTCCAGCTATTTGATGAGAAAAGGATGATTGCAGCATTTCCTAAGTTGAATTTATAAGTTGTTTAAGTTGGTATTGCAAGAGCTATTAGTCGCTAAACCCTTTATCAACATATCTCTATTCTTCTAGTAAAGGGCTTTGTAAATAGTCTTTTGAATGTTTGTCATCTATACGTCGATTATAGTTTATTGCAAAGGGGGAATCGACTGTTCAACATCCTATTTCATTCTTCTTAGCATATATGGCTTGAGGATGCGGTTTAATCTTTACACCTGTTAATTAGAAGATAGATCTCCAAAGTTCTTCCTAAAGTCTTCATGAGATCCGAATTTCTATGGATGAATATAGTTTAATAAGCTCCAAAGCTCACTTGTATTGTTTTGGATAGGAGTTCCTGTAAGCAAGAGAGCTCTTTTACATGGCAATCTCTTAAGTGCAGACAGTATCTTTGCATTTTTGTTTTTGAGTCGATGAGCTTAATCCACGATGATGAACTGGAAGGGAACTTTCATTAGGATGTCTTAAAAGTCTAAGAGGAAAACTTAGTAACTTGTGATAAGAACCTGGAATTTGTTGAGTTCCGAAGGAACTGTAGCTCCTCTCATCGTTATGTTCAAATGGTACCATTAGTAGTATTGCATACTTCTTCTACCAGGCAATCCGTTTTGATCATAGAATAGAATACAATTCATGTTGGTCCATTCTTCAACTGTTCTTTTCCAATGTTCAAGAGTTGACAAAGGTGCAATAACTAAGAATGGTCCCTTCACATTTTCAAAAGTAAAAAGATGGTAAAGGAAAGCTATTGATTGAATGGTCTTCCCAAGTCCCATCTAATCTGCTAAAATGGTATTTCTCTTTTAGTACCAAGATTTAATGAGCCAGTTCAAGCTCTAAGTTTGATATGACCTGAGGATCTTATAGTTTTTATAAATGTGAGGCTGTTAGTGCTTATATTGGAAAGGCTATTTCTTTTGCCCAACATCATAGAAGTATAGTCTATTCTTTATCTAGGCAATCTGTGCATTTGAAAACTTGGCTCTTCTCTTTGGGTTAACCTCGATTTCCACAAGTATCTTATGCTTTTATCTTTGTGAATCCATGAGGGTCCTTGCTTATTTACCGAGAGCTCTATTGTTATTCTTGAACTAATGTATCTTATCAGGGCAACCAATAACACTTTCGAGTTCCCATGTTGCTTCAGTGTAGCTTAAGTTCTTCCATTTCACCATATAGAGACGATTAACTTCAACGTTCAAATCGAGGGCCCTCATATCTGAAAGGTCAATATGATCGTAAGAGTGCTCCATAAATTTTGAACCACTTTCACCTTAATCTGCAAGCCAGTCATAGTTAAAAGCTGCAGGGTTAAGCTGCTATAACTATTCTTTTGTAGTGATGTTCTCAGCTTTCTTATCAGTAAGGAAAATATTCTTCTTGTAAAATTACTCCATATCCAAGTAATCTTTTTATTCTTCCTATATTTCTACTTATTATGACTTCTTTTTGCTTGAACTATCATCTTCAACTTCATTATTCTATTCCTACTTAGGCAATTATTCATCATTTTAATCTTAAAATTAATCATCTAATGATTTTTTACCATTAATTTCAACAATATTCTAACTCTTAATTTACTTTTATAGCTCCTACTTTTTGATTTCCTAATTGATTTTAGATGGATTATTTTCATCCTCCATCTTCTTTTCAGCATTTTATCTGTATAGATGAGCCAACTCCACTTTAAGCTGATTGTATCTTTGCTCACTCAAGTGGTACCATTGATCATAAAGAAACAATGCGCACTATCTAAGAGTTTAGCCAAGAGTAAATAAGTCCGATGGCTGTTTATTGAACTTTAAGCAATTCTTAAACACAAGTCCAATGTCTTTCCAAAACTCATCATAGGTTTTATAAATGTCAAGGTAGACTTTGTTCAGCACAGTCCCAAGGTCCATAGGGTTAGCCACAATCTTAAAATAGTCTGGACAGTTATCCCTCGCAGGATCAACAGGCTCAGTGAATAATACGCCATAGCGAATGTGATTTTTAGTGAAGTTGAGAAGCTTGGAGCACACCAGCATCAAACTTTAACTCCATTTCCCTTTGATCTAATTGGCCTGAGTAATAAATGGCTTACTTTTTTTTGATGAATAACTAGGAACATCTAGGTAGCGTTAATAATCCTATCAACTTCAAGGAAGGAAGGATCGTAATATTTTCCTTCCTCAATGGCTTATTCGTCATAGTTGCCCTCTATCAATCGTTGGTTGTGGGTCTTGTTGAATCGATTGATTTTGTTTTTCATATTTTTACCAAGGGTATTGATTTATTCTTCGATGAGCCAGTCGACATGAAGGTAGCTCCTTCCTTTGTATTTGACGAGGTATTCGTCCTAGCCAGTATTTTATCTTTTTCTTCTCCATAGAATTTGCGCAATTTCTATATTGAAAATACTATAGTCGTCATCTTCCCC
>JACCDV011265490.1_pt1 | contig 10590 bp, 10 predicted proteins | sample 7446131 | NCBI WGS metagenome assembly JACCDV01 (sample SAMN15323448, study PRJNA562643) | freshwater metagenome | isolation source: river surface water | place: USA:Blue River Watershed | collected 2017-08-17
CCCCAGCGAGCCGGCCAAGTTTGCCGCTTTGCGCACGCTGTTGCCCGATTATACCCGCACCACGCCGGCGCGGATGCAGGAACTGGCGCGCAAGTACCTGCAACCTGACCGGTCATGGCGCGCGCAGGTCATGCCGCAGGCTGTCGGGGCCGGGCCGGTTGCCGGTTCCGCAGGGCCAAAGGCCGCTCCGGCGGCTGCTGCGCAAGGGCGATAGGCGCGACATATTATTTCCCGATTTGACCAATCGGCTTTTCGTCTTTTGCAATTGCGGGCTGACGGCGCTATGGGCCGCGCTCGCAAAGGAGCAGAATAGTGGCAAGTAACTGGACCCCCGAAAGCTGGCAATCGCGTGAAGCCCGGCACCTGCCGGTCTATCCCGACGCGGCCGCGCTTGGCCGGGTGACTGACACGCTGACCACCTTTCCGCCGCTGGTCTTTGCCGGCGAAGCCCGCGCGCTCAAGGCTGATCTGGCGCAAGTTGCCGCCGGCAAGGGCTTTTTGCTGCAAGGCGGGGACTGCGCCGAAAGCTTTGCCGAGTTACATCCGAACAACATCCGCGACACCTTCCGCGTGCTGCTGCAAATGGCAGTCGTGCTGACCTTTGCGAGCAAGCAGCCAGTGATCAAGGTCGGCCGGCTGGCTGGCCAGTTCGCCAAGCCGCGCAGCTCCGCCGTCGAAGTGATCGACGGGGTGGAACTGCCCAGCTACCTGGGTGACAACATCAACGGGATCGAGTTCACGCCCGAAGCCCGCATTCCCGATCCGCAGCGCCTGTTGCAGGCCTATTCGCAGTCGGCCGCGACGCTAAACCTGGTTCGCGCCTTCTCGACCGGGGGCTATGCCAACCTGCGCCAGGTCCACCAGTGGACGCTCGATTTCATGGGCCGTTCGCCCTGGGCCGACAAGTTTGCCGAGATCAGCACCCGGATTGGCGAGGCGCTGGACTTCATGGAAGCTTGCGGGATCGATCCGTCGACCGTGCCGCAACTGAAGGGCACCAGCTTCTATACCAGCCATGAAGCGCTGCACCTGCCTTACGAGCAGGCGATGACCCGCCAGGATTCGCTGACCGGGGACTGGTACGATACCTCGGCACACATGTTGTGGATCGGTGACCGGACCCGCTTTGAAGGATCGGCGCACGTCGAATACCTGCGCGGCGTGGGCAATCCGATCGGGTTCAAGTGCGGACCAAGCCTGCAACCGGACGAGCTGCTGCGCCAGCTCGACCTGCTTAACCCGGCGCGCGAGGCAGGCCGGATCACGCTGATCAGCCGCTTTGGCGATGACAAGGTCGAAGCCGGCCTGGCTCCGCTGGTCCGCGCCGTAAAGCGCGAAGGCCATCCGGTGGTCTGGTCGTGCGATCCGATGCACGGCAATGTGATCAAGGCGGATAGCGGATACAAGACCCGCCCGTTTGACCGCATCCTGCGCGAAGTGCGCGGCTTCTTCGCAGTTCACCGCGCCGAAGGCACGCACGCCGGCGGCATCCATATCGAGATGACCGGGCAGGACGTGACTGAATGCGTTGGCGGAGCCGTGGCGATCAGCGATGAGCGCCTGGCTGACCGCTATCACACGCATTGCGACCCGCGCCTCAATGCCGCCCAGTCGCTTGAACTGGCCTTCCTGCTGGCGGACATGCTTAATGCCGAGGCGGTTGACCGCGGCCAGCGCGCGGCGTGATTACGCGTGAGCTGCTGGGCGCGGCCCAGGTTCCGGGCGGAGAAGAGCTGAAGCTCTATGCCCACGGCCGCGATTTCATGATCGTGATGGGCCATAACGAGCTGATGAGCACGCGCATGCGCGGCTCGGAAGAAGCCCTGGCAACCATGACGCTGGATCGGCTGAAGGGGCGTTCCGCGCCGAACCTGCTGATTGGCGGCTATGGCATGGGCTTCACCCTGCGCGCCGCGCTGGCCCGCCTTGGGCCGCAGGGACGCGTGACCGTGGCCGAACTGATGCCCGAGATCATCGAATGGGCGCGCGGCCCGATGGCCGAGCTTGCCGCCGGATGCCTTGACGATCGGCGCGTCCGCCTTGTGATGGACGATGTGGGCGATGCCATCCTGCTGGCGCCCGAGCCGCTCGACGCGATCCTGCTGGATGTCGACAATGGCCCCGATGGGCTCGTCCGGCCAGAGAACAACCGGCTTTACGGCAAGGCCGGACTGCACAATGCCCGCAAGGCGCTGGCCCCCGGCGGGGTGCTGGCGATCTGGTCGGCCGAACGCGATGACAAGTTTGTCCGCCGGATGGAAAGCGTCGGCTTCACGGTGGACGAGGTTGAAGTACGCGCCCGCTATGATGCGGATGGCAAGGGCAAGGGCCCACGCCACATCATCTGGTTTGCAACCGAAGCCTAGGGCAGCAGCAGGGTTGAGCCGACGGTCCGGCGCGCTTCCAGATCAAGGTGGGCCTGGGCGGCGTCCTGCAAGGCATAGGTCTGACCGATGCTGACCTTCAGAACGCCGCGGGCCACCATGTCCCAGACCTTTGCCGCCCCGGCGCGGGCTTCGGCGGGATCGCGGTAATAATCGTAAACGCCCGGGCGGGTGACGAACAGCGAGCCGCGCGTCTGCAGATCGCGCAGCGCAACGCCAGTAACCGGGCCGCTGGCATTGCCGAAGCTGGCAATTGTGCCGCGCGGGGCCATGCAATCGAGCGAGGTCCGCCAGCTTGCCATGCCAACACCGTCATAGGAAACGCGCACGCCCTTTCCGCCGGTTGTGTCGCGCACCTTGGCGACAAGGTCGGGATCGTCTGACAGGAAGACCGCTTCCGCACCGCATTGCTGCGCGAGCGCGATCTTGTCGGCCGAACCGACCGTGCCGATCACCCGCACGCCGCGTTCCTTCAGCCATTGCAGCAGCAATTGGCCCACCCCGCCAGCTGCGGCCGGAACCAGCGCCCATTCGCCCGGACCAGCAGGGGCACAGCGTTCGGCCAGCATTTCGGCCGTGGCGCCTTTCAGGAATACGGCGGCAGCGGTCTGCGCGTCGATCGCTTCGGGCAGGGCAAAAACGTCTTTCGCGGCGACGATCCGGGCCGTGGCATAGGCACCCGGGGCACCGCCAAAGGTTGCGGCGCGCTGGCCCGGGCTGACATGGGATACCCCTTCACCCACTGCCTCAACCACGCCAGCGGCTTCAAAGCCCAGGCCGGTCGGCAGTCGCGCGGCGTAAAGCCCGGTGCGAATGTAGGTATCGATGAAGTTCAGCCCAACTGCTTCGTGCCGCAGCAGCACTTCGCCCGGGCCGGGGGCGGGCAGGTCAACCGTCTGCCACTGGATCACTTCGGGCCCGCCATTGGCGGCGATAAAAGCCTGAACTGCGTGCATGGTTGGCTCCTGCGGTGGGAGACTGGCTGGGGCGGAAGGATTCGAACCTTCGCATGGCGGTACCAAAAACCGCTGCCTTACCGCTTGGCTACGCCCCAGCAAGAGCAGCGCCTTTAGCACGCCGCGCGGCGGTGAAAAGACCTCTATTGAGCTTCGGGCAGATTATCGAAGTCTGCGGCGGAATGCCGCTCGACCAGGCCGGTCGGAAGATTGACCCGCAGCCCCCGCTTCACCGCCGGGCGGGCCAGGATTTCCTCAACCCAGCGGCCCAGGTTGGCATATTCATGCATCGACAGGAAAGTGGCTGCATCGCCGTAAGCCTTGCCGCGATAGAGCAGGCCCAGCCAGGCAAAAGCGGCCATGTCAGCGATCGAATAGTCATCGCCCGCCAGGAACCGGGCTTCACCCAGCCGCTTGTCCGCCACGTCGCACAGCCGCTTGGTTTCCATGGCATAGCGATCGATCGCATATTCAATCTTGATCGGGGCATAGGCGTAGAAGTGACCAAACCCGCCGCCGATGAAGGGCGCGCTGCCCATCTGCCACATCAGCCACGACAGGCACTCGGCCCGGCCTTTCGCATCGGCCGGGATGAATGCGCCAAACTTTTCGGCCAGGTGCAGCATGATCGCGCCGCTTTCGAACAGGCGGATCGGTTCCGGGCCCGAGCGGTCCAGTAGGGCGGGGATCTTCGAATTGGGATTGATCGCGACAAAGCCCGAACCAAACTGATCGCCATCGCGGATGTTGATCAGCCAGGCATCGTATTCCGCACCGCTGTGGCCGGCAGCGAGCAGTTCCTCGAGCAGGATGGTCACCTTTTGACCGTTCGGCGTGCCGAGCGAATAGAGCTGGAAGGGATGCTGGCCAACGGGCAGCTCCGTGTCGCGAGTCGCGCCAGAAACGGGGCGATTGATATTGGCGAACTGCCCGCCGTTTTCCTTGTTCCAGGTCCAGACCTTGGGCGGGGTATAGTCATCATTCGCCATCTGCGGGGCTGCCTTTTTTCGTTGAATTCGCTGTCCGAACGTGGCCGCAGCGCGCGCCAAGTGCAAGAGCGGGACCGCCGCCGCACCCGGCAACTTTACATTGCAGTGCAGCATGGCTAAGGCGCGCACCATGCTGATGGCTATTACCAAGCCGATTACCATTAAACCGACCTGCGGCAGCGGGGCGGTTCGTGGTGCGCGCTGGACCAAGGCGTAAACCAGACGAACCAAGCCCCGCGCGAGATGCGGGGCTCTTCATCAGCAAGCGCCAGAACCCCGCAGCTCCCGCAAAGACTGGAGATGTGATGATGGTGCAGAGATTTTCCGAGGGACAGCAACTGAACGTCGGCGTGGTTGGCGCGACTGGCCTGGTCGGCTCGATGATGCGCGAACTGCTGGTAGAGCGGAATTTCCCGGTCGGCACGCTGCGGCTGTTCGCCTCGGCCCGTTCGGCGGGCAAGCATGTCGATTTCAACGGCACCGCCGTGACGGTGGAAGATGCCGAGACCGCTGACTATGCGGGGCTCGACGTGGTGTTCTTCTCGGCCGGCGGCTCCACCGCAAAGGCGCTGGCACCCAAGGTTGCCGCGGCCGGCGCGGTGGTGATCGACAACAGCTCGGCCTGGCGCAGCGATCCGGATGTGCCGCTGGTCGTTGCTGAAGTGAACCCCGATGCCCTGGCGAACCTGCCCAAGGGCATTGTTGCCAACCCCAATTGCACCACCATGGCGGTCATGCCGGTGCTCAAGCCGCTGCACGATGAGGCCGGCCTGAAGCGGCTGGTTGCCTCTACTTATCAGGCGGTGTCGGGCGCGGGCGTGGCCGGGATCGAAATTCTGGCCAAGCAGCTCGCCCATGTGGGAGATCGCGCGGCGGAACTCGCGCGTAACGGCCAGGCCGATTTCCTGCCCGCAGCCGAAAAGTGGGCCGCGCCGATCGCCCACAACATCGCCCCGCTGAATTATGTGCTGGGTGAGGACGACTATACCGAGGAAGAGCTCAAGCTGCGGGATGAAAGCCGCAAGATCCTGAACATTCCGGGGCTGCCGGTCTCGGGCACCTGCGTGCGCGTGCCGGTCTTCACCGGGCACGGCATCTCGGTCAATGTCGAATTCGACCGTCCGATTTCAGCGGCCCGCGCGCTGGAACTACTGGAAGCCGCGCCCGGCGTGGTGGTGACCGCAGCGCCGGATTCGCTGGCTGCAACCGGGCTCGATCCGGTGCTGGTCGGCCGTGTCCGCCCCGATCGTTCGGTCGAACACGGCCTCGCGCTGTTCGTGGTGGGTGACAACCTGCGCAAGGGCGCCGCGCTTAACGCCGTGCAGATCGCCGAAGTGCTGTGCGGGCGCCCGGTTACTTGACGTTGAAGGTCAGCTTGCCGGCCATCTTGTGACCATCGCTGCCAGCCGACTGCCACCGCGCTTCATAAGTGCCGGTGCGCAGCGGCTGGCGCAGGTTCAGCGTCAGCGTCTTGTTGCCGTTTGACCAGGCGGGCACGAAGTTCTTGATCGGCATGATCCCGTGGTTGGCATGGCCAGGCATGGCGGTCATCACCAGTTCGACGCCGGTCTTGGCCGGGATCAGCGTGTCCGAGAAGTTCAGCACCACCGTCTTGGGGGCAGCGGCCGTGCTGCCCTCGGCCGGGCTGGCGCTGGCGATCTTGACGTGGGCGAGCGCCGGGACCGACAGGGTCAGCGCCGCAGCGGCGAGCAGCGTGGGGAGGCGAAGCAACATTGGGATACTCCTCATCAAAACCAGAACCGGATCCCCATGACCACGCTGGTCACGCTGGGGTCCTCGCCCGCCAGGCGGGCAAAACGGGCGCTACCGCCCAGTTTCCAGCCCTGTTCGATCCCCACATAGGGCGCGAACTCGGGTACGATCTCATAGCGCAGCCGCAGGCCGGCCTCGATCTTGTCGATCCCCGCGCCGACCTTGCGGGCGGGATTGTCCTGCGCCGCCAGACTGACCTCGACCCGCGGTTGCAGGATCAGCCGCTGGGTGATGCGCTGGTCCACCTCGCCCTCGATCCGCGCGGTCAGATCGCCGCGCTGTGAGAGGAACAGGGCGGCATCAATCTCGAACAGATAGGGCGCAAGGCCCTGAATGCCGATAACCGCATGGGTATCGGTCTGCCCGGCCAGATCCTGGCGCAGGCCGACTTGCAGATCCCAGAACGGCGCAACCGCCTTGGACCACAAGGCCTGCACCTCAGCATCCTCAACCCCTTCGCCCAGGGCGGCTTCGCCTTCGCTTTTCAGCCAGAGCTTGCTGGTGGGATTACCGTAATAGCCCTGAACATCCCACAACAGCCCGTCGTGGCCCTGCCGCGCCTGATATTCCAGCCGGTCAGCCTGCAGCCAGGTGGTGACAGTGCTGCCATGTTCGCGCTTCAAGGCCGCGCGCGAAGGAGCCATGGCTTCGGCCCCCCAGATGGCATCGGCGGCGCGCGGTGGGCCCGAGCCGGCTTCTTCGGGCGCGGGAAGCTCCATCGTCGGCCCGGGCGAGGGATCGGCCGCGGGTTCGGTCGGCATCTGGTGCCCGGCGTGCGCATCATGGCCATGCTGGTTCTGGGCGAGGGCGGGAGCGGCCAGCGGCAGGGCGGCCAGCACCGACAGGATTGCCAGGCGGCTCACTTCGCGCTCTCCGGACCCATCACGGTCACGATCTGCATCATCCCGCCGTGCATGTGGTACAGCAGGTGGCAGTGGAAGGCCCAGTCGCCCGGTTCGTTGGCGGTCAGGTCAAACTGGGCACTTGCGCCGGGCTGGACGGTGACCACGTTCTTGCGCGGCTGGTGTGCCGGGCTCTGGCCGTTGACCAGTTCGAAGAACATCCCGTGCAGGTGGATCGGGTGGGCCATCATCGTGTTGTTGACCAGCTTCACCCGCACCCGCTCGTTCCAGGCAAAGCGGATCGGCACGTCGCTGACGGCGTTGAACATCCGCCCGTCGAACGACCACATATAGCGTTCCATGTTGCCGGTGAGGTGCAGCTCAAGCAGGCGGCTCGGCTCCCGCGTATCGGCATTGGGGGTCAGCGCCGAAAGGTCGCGGTAAGTCAGCACGCGGTGGCCAACATCGCCAAGCCCGATCCCCGGATCGCCCAGCTTGTCCACTGGCGCCATCGAGACCATGTCGATCCCCGGGCCAACCTTCACGTCGGGTGGCAGCAGGCTGATGTCGCGCATCGGCATGCCATCCATGCTGGTCGATGCCTTGCCGCCGTGGTCGTGCCCGCCCCCATGGCCAGTATCGCCATGGTTCATGCCCATGTCGGCCATGGTCAGCAGCGGCGCCTGGCGCAGCGGCGGGACGGGCGCGCGCAGGCCCGGCGCGGTGGTGAGCGACGCCAGCGCCATGCCCGAGCGGTCCATCGACTCGCAAACGATCGCAAAGGCATTGCCATCCGGCTCGACGATCAGATCATAAGTCTCGGCCACGGCGATCTGCAATTCCTCGACCGTCACGGGCTTCACCGCCTGGCCATCGGCGGCAACAACCGTAAGCTTCAGCCCTGGAATACGGACGTTGAAGAAAGTCATGGCCGATCCATTGATCAGCCGCAGCCGCACCCGTTCGCCCCGGCGGAACAGGAACTCGGGCGCCTGTTCGCGCGGCAGGCCATTGGCGAGGTAGGTATAGGTCGGCGCGCTGACATCGGCGATGTCGGTCGCGGGCATCCGCATCTGCGCCCACATCCGCCGTTCCGCGCCCGATAGCGGATAGTCATCGGTCCAGGTGGTCTTCTGGCGGCTGAAATAGCCTTCGCCTTTGCGCAGCTTGTCAAAAATCTTGTGCGGATGCAGCGCGGTGAATTCGCTGAGCAGCAGCACGAATTCGCGGTCGGACTGGATCGGGTCCGGCTCGGCCGGATCGATGATCAGCGGGCCGTAATGGCCGGACTGTTCCTGCAAACCTGAATGACTGTGATACCAATAGGTGCCCGACTGGCGCAGCGGGAACTTGTAAGTGAACGTCTCACCCGGCTTGATCCCGGGAAAGCTGACCCCTGGCACGCCATCGAACTGGAAAGGCAGCAACAGCCCGTGCCAGTGGATCGAGGTATCCTCGTGCAGGCGGTTGGTCACCCGCAGGGTCATCTCGTCACCTTCCTTGAGGCGCAGCAGCGGCCCCGGGACCGCGCCGTTGACTGCAACGCCAAGCCCGCGCCGGCCGTTCACCTCGCGCAGGCCGTCGGCCACGGTCAGGTCGATTTCCTTGCCGGTCAGAATGCCAAAGCCGGTGGGGATCAGCGGGCCTTTGGGTAGCCGGTGACTGCCGCCATGACCGCCGTGGGCCATGCCATGCCCCTGTGCCCAGGCGGGCAGCGGGGCCAGGGCGAGCCCGGCTCCGGTTGCGGTGAGGAAGCGGCGACGGGACAGCGACACGCAGGGATGCTCCGGTTGACGTAATCGGCGGGCGCTATCTATATACCCCCCGGGGGTATGACAAGGGTGGGTTATGGGAAAGCAGGCAGAAGCCATCGTCAATCGGCTTAAGCGCATCGAGGGCCAGGTCCGCGGGGTGGCGCAGATGGTCGCGGATGAGCGCTATTGCATCGACGTGCTGCATCAGGTCCAGGCGATCAAATCAGCCCTTGCCCGCGTAGAGAGCGAGATTCTGAAGGACCATGCCGCCTGCTGTGTGTCCGAAGCCATCGCCTCGGGTGACGCCGCCGCCCAGCGCGCCAAGTTCGGCGAACTGATTGACCTGATCGAGAAGGTGAAGCGCTAGAGCTTCAGCACCCAGCCGTGCTGGTCCGGCGCTTCGCCGCGCTGGATCGCGACCAGCCGGCTGCGCAGTTTTTGCGTGATCTGGCCGGGGCCGCCGCTGCCGATGGTGAACTCGCCATCGCGGCCGGCCACCTTGCCTACCGCGGTGACCACGGCGGCAGTGCCACAGGCAAAGGTTTCCAGCAGCGCGCCAGAGGCGGCGTCAGCGCGCCACTGATCAAGGCTGTACGGCTCTTCCGAAACGGTCAGTCCTGCTTCCGCGGCCAGTGTCAGCAGGCTGTCACGGGTCACGCCGGGCAGGATCGTGCCGGTCAGCGGCGGGGTGACGATCCGGCCATCGGCCATGACGAAGAACAGGTTCATACCGCCCAGTTCCTCAACCCAGCGGTGTTCGGCGGCATCAAGGAACAGCACCTGATCGTGCCCCTGGGCAAAGGCTTCGGCGGTGGGGACAAGGCTGGCGGCATAGTTGCCACCGCACTTGGCCGCACCGGTGCCGCCGGGCGCGGCGCGGGTATAGTCCGACACCCAGATCGACACGGCCGGCGCGCCGGATTTGAAATAGTTGCCCGCCGGGCTGGCGATGACGATGAACTTGTATTCCTTGGCCGGGCGCACCCCCAGGAAGGCCTCGGTCGCGATCATGAACGGCCGCAGGTAGAGCGAACCGCCTTCGACCGACGGGAACCAGTCGGCATCGATCGCCACGAGCTGACGGATTGCTTCGATGAACAGGTCTTCCGGCAATTCCGGCATGGCCAGCCGGCGGGCCGAGGCATTGAAACGGCGGGCATTAGCCTGCGGCCGGAACAGCGCCATTGTGCCATCGGCCAGGCGGTATGCCTTCAGCCCTTCGAAGATTTCCTGCGCGTAATGCAGCACGGCGGCTGCGGGATCGAGCGCGATCGGCTGGCGCGGGCCGAGCGTTGCGGAATGCCAGCCCTGACCCTCGGTCCATTCGATCGTTACCATGTGATCGGAGAACAGCTTGCCGAAGCCGGGGTCGGCCACCAGGCCGGCGCGCACCGCGGGGGCGGTCGGCGCGGGGTGCAAGACGTGGGCGAACGGCAGGGCGGCAGACATCGGGCAAGTCCTTTTTTGCGGCGCGAATACCGGCAACCAGCGTTACCGCGCGCGGCCCGTCTAAGCAGATTTCGCCGCGCGGCCAAGGGGGCGGACGGAAATGAGAAGGGCCACACGGCTTAACCGGTGGCCCTTCCATGGTCAGCGGCCCGAAGCGCCGCAGACGAAACCTTTATCGCTTACCTCGCGCTTAGCGATAATGCTCCGTTGTGCGGGTTACCGACCTCGCTGCTGAACCATGAGACATCGGTCACCTCCTTTCGCGCTAATGAGCCAAGGACTTCCGGTCAGGGAAGCCGGGGCCACCGGCGAACTCCAGTTGGCCTTGACCGGGAATGTGGTTCATCGCCGGCCCGACAACAAGCCTTTCGCAGCAATTTTTCTGCGCTGAAATCCGGCTGCTTTGGCGGTCATCCACAGTCGCGTTGCGACGGGCCGGGCCG
>JACCDV010053573.1_pt1 | contig 10587 bp, 8 predicted proteins | sample 7446131 | NCBI WGS metagenome assembly JACCDV01 (sample SAMN15323448, study PRJNA562643) | freshwater metagenome | isolation source: river surface water | place: USA:Blue River Watershed | collected 2017-08-17
AGGTTAAGTCAGCATAGGCTCCTTTCCCATACTTCTCAGGGGATAGATTGAGCAGTCTTTCAGCGTTTTATTCTTTTTGACGCCTACTCATAAGCAATTTACTGTCCATTTTGGATAAATTTTATTGTCAATATCTTTTTAGTGTTAAAATTTATCTACAACAAAGATATGGTGCACTGAACTCACAGTTAAATCGTTAGAAACCACTATGGTCTAACCGATATCTTGTTCGAGCATATTTATCTTCAAATAAAAAAAGCTTTGATCTTTCTCATGCAATAAGATAGAGAATAAATGATATGGAGTGATGATTTACAGTTGTTGTTATAGATGTATTGTATTATGTTCTCAGTAATAAATGGACTATCAAATTTGATAATTTATCACTCTACTTTTTATAGAAATCCTATCAATTGTATTTCTTTGCCTTACAATTAAGCACAGAAGAAACCGGTTAGAAAAGATATTGAGCTTTAAGCGAATAATCTACCCCTTGCTTTTCTTTTAGACTCATTCTCTCCTCATTATTAGACATATTTGTTGAGGTCAACGATGGTTTCTGGCTGTATCTCTCATTCTTAGGAATAATTGTAATATTTTATATATAGATCTGAGGCTAGGATTAGTATGTGGTCTTATTTACTTCCTTTATTTGATGTCGAAGTTTTTTGAATGAGTTCATTGTGTCGCTTTTCCTTGGAATCTTTTTGTCTCCATAGAATTTATTGAACATTTTTGAGTTTGGGGTTAATTTGTGGATTATTCTTGAGCATTCTTCCTACTTTTTCTCGCAGTCTATTATTAAAGCTTCACTCACGCTTTTATCATTTTCTTTATTTCTCTGCTTTGTCACTGAGGATCTATGCTTTTTGTAAAAATATGGAGTTGAATGATGATTCGTTAATTTTGTTTTGGTTAATGACTTACTGTTGATCAGAAGATTTTTATGTAAAGATTCGAAATTTATGAGTTAAATGTATTCTATAAATTTTTTGCATTACTTATGCTCAGCTAAACCACAACTATTTTGATTTTATTTTCCTTGGTTTAACCTACTCTTACTACAATATTCATACTTTTCTACTGTTTTGCTAGATTTCGATTTGTCTTTTGGAAGCTTTTCTGCAGCTGCAATATTGCTTGCTTGTTGAACTTCCTACTGGAAGTATCTTTTACCCATCAAAGACATTTCTCTATTCTTGCGGGTGGTTTTCTATTTGCTCTGTTTATTAATATCTCCAAGTGTATATGTTTTTTTGTCATATTTGGTCTGGGCCGATGCGGGCCTTTGTTGAACTTTATTCTTATTTTGATGTAGAGTATTATTAAGTTTGGTATTTTCAAAGATGGTGGAGCTATTTCCTATATTTTTATTACTGATAACTCTCGATAAAGATTGTATCTTAATCGTATCTAATATAAAAGCACTACTATCCTTATGGAATGAGCCTTGCTTGGTTTGCACAGCCGTATATTTGCCCAATGTTTTCTTAGAGTTCTCGTTGAAGATTAGGGCAGTATATGAATGTTTTGAGTCTTAGGGTTATTATTCGGGAGGACGGAAAGGGTTTTCGGATGACTTATTATGGAATAATAGAGAAGAGATGAGTTTGGATTATAGTTTTTCTACTTCCATTGTAGCTTCGTAGAATATTTAATTAGAATAGTTAGAATAATATTGTAGATTTTATCATTATAACTGAACCTTCTCACTTTCCACTTGCTTCACCTACTGCCCCTATTCTAGCTTTTACTACATGTTGTTCTTCTTTACTGACCAAGGCCGATACATTTATTATAATACTGACCTTTACTCATTCTAGATAGGAGTTTGGATTATCATCCGAGGGCGGGAATAGATGAATTGACTTCGAAAACGCTTCTCAAGAAGAGGCTTTATTGGCTATGGCTTTTGCCTTTTTGGTTAAATTTTCTTTAAGAAGGGGTGTTACTGTTTAAGAGCGCTCCTTTATGGGGATGAGGATTAAGGCTTATATTATATTTTAGATGATTTGTTTCTTTATTAAGGATTATGTGGAATGATCTTCCATTTGTTACGTATTTTGTTGTTGAGTAGTGGTGCAGCATTTTGTGAGGACTGTTAAGGGAGTATGAACTCTACCCTTTTTATTTTATTTTATCCTATAAATGTTAATATTTTTGGATATTTTAATAGTTATTTATTATTCCTTTTATTGCAGATAGACAGCGCACTCTTATTCACCTTCTTCACTATCTCTTCGTTGGTAAAGCCACTCAGTTCGAGGTTGCTCTATCTCGCTTGACCGCTCTCTATCTCATTTTCTCCGTTTTCGTCGATATAGAAGAGGGAAGAGTGGTTGATTGTTGAGTATTCTTGGAGATTACTTCGTCGACGGCGGCGAAATGTCCTGCTCATGTTGGAGTTCCTCGGTGTGGGAGTCTATTAGAACCATCCGATGGAGGCCATTTTGCTTTTCTAGCGATAAATGACCTCATAAAGATCATCATTGGGTTTACTATTTATCGTGTTTTTGGGATGGAAGTCCATTTATTTGATGGGGACGGTCTGAACCATCTGTTCCTGAGGGTGGTCTTGTTGATTGGATGGGGAATGGTGATGCTGTTGCACATATGGATGTGGTTGGGTGTGGGGAGAGTGCTTGCGGGTGGTGTTGGGAGTGGAGATATTGATCCTAATCTATCTCTTGCGCTGAACTAGGGCATTAATCGTGTCAAATTTAAGTTTGCTGTCCTCAATGAGGCAGAGTTGCGAAACATTCATCATTTAATTATATTATCAGATTAATATATAAATAACTATTCATTATATCAACATACGTCTCTTTGTATTTTTGCACGAAATTAATGAGGAGGGAGAGAAGGAGGAAAAAGTTAAGGAATGTGTTATTTGGTATAATATTTAAAATATTTATAAGATGGACGCCCCTGTCATAACATTTTAGTTTTAAATCGAGAACTGCTAAACCAAGACCTTTGAATTTGATTCAAAGATACTCACATACAATATCGAATACCTTGCTAACAATCATAACTAACCCTACCCTCTCCCTAAAAATATCATCAAATCCCTCAAGCCCTTAGAAGTCATGAAGCAATTCGTCATAGCACACAATTACTCAGCTCAAACAATAAAAATCAATAAACCCTTGAATTCATCCAACTACGCCGAAGTGGTTGACCCCATAACATTCTCCATATTTTCCAGTATTCTCTATTCATATCTCAGAATACAGTGACTAGAAGAATGCAGACTAAGCAGTGTAGTTGATAAAGCTGGGAGAGTACATAAGGTTCCATGAGTTCAGCGATGCAGTGAGTGCAGCAGTGGGGGTAAACTACTTCATTGGAGAGGACGAGAAGGCTCTCGACTAGTACATAAAGAAGAATTCTTTGGAGGTGGGTAACGAGTAGATATCTGAAATAATGAAGTTATACGAAGGCCCATTCCTTATGATATCACACAAAGCGAGACAATAGATAGCTAAAGTTCAAGAAGGAGAGCTAGTGCAGGAAAACTGAGTGTTCGATGGATAAGTATCATTAAAGACAAATCAGTCAAATATAATCGCCTCTTAATATATTTATTTGGCTACTTAATAGACCTATATTATATTTATCAGATGTCAATAGAGGGGCAATTTCAAGCACTGCAAGCACCTACTTTTCTAGAGATCAATCGCTACCTTAAGGCTTTCTACTATCTTTATAACGACCTCCTCAGTGATTTTAAGGCCAAGCAAGAGGAAAACTGCTCTTCCTCAGTAGCCTAGCTCAATCATCAGATCACATCCACTTTCGAATAAATATCAAAGACAGAGTCTTTCCTTAGGAAAAAATGTAAGTTTGGTCTTATGCAGTACGTTTCTATGATGTGGAGGCTGATGCTTTCGAGATTCAGGTGAGAACTTTATCGGCAATGATGGAATTGCCATCATCAACCTCTGGGCAATTAGTCGAAAAGACCAAAAGAAGAAAGCCCCAGTCAGTTCGAGAAAGACATCGTGGTCCTTATCGCTCATACACCATATAATAAAAAAACCATGTGGTTCATCTGAGCAGTCAGGGCATGAAATTTGCAGCCATCAGCAAAAGGTTGGGCATTCCCCAGAAGAATATTGTCAGGTGGTGCAAGGAGGGCTTCCTTGTTCGAGAAGTACGCAGGAAGAGTGATGCTGAGATGGAGGAAGCATTGGCCATGTGGATTCAGGAGAGAAGACAGTACTCGCATGTGAAGCATTGGGAGATCCAATCCAAGGCGAGGGAGATGGCAGCAAACCGACATTTCAAGGCAAGCCGTGGTTGGCTCAAAAACTTCCTCGCTCGCCTGGAGAAGCCATCAGTCAAATTGGAATATATCGAAGAATGATGAATAACATGAAAATTAATCAGCTATAAAAATCAGAAGTATAAGTCTGCAGCCATCTTGGCTGCTTTTGAATGAAATTGCTACTGACTTGGGTATTTCGATAGATTGGCCTTTCAAGGGTACGGTTAGCCCGGCTCAGCCATCCGCTTTGAGTCTATACTGTTTTGGGCTGGGAGTATGGTTGTCTATTCTATTGGGGATGGACCCACGATGTCTTTGTCTTATCGACGAAATTATTGAGTTATGCACTAAAATTAGAGCATTTGGAAGCCATTTCCTCCCCAAAGGCAGTGAGTCTCTGCGCAATAACGTTGCAATAAGTAAGAAACTTGTCATTAGTCAGTTGGGTTAATGTCCTTACCTTCTCAGCTTCGGCCATGATATCAATAATTTCATCATGCTGTGACAATACTTTATAACGATCACTTAATATTTTAAATGAATTGAGCTGCCTGACTAATTTATCCTTCGCCTACATAGCCAACGAATATACCTCGGTGAGGGAATGAACAGCGAATATCTTCTTTGCCATCACATCTAACGATTTCTTCTGTTTTTCGTATTATTTTTCAAATACAACCTGCGTCCACTAAGGCAGCTATACTCTCTCACTCGTCAGCTTCTCGTAGTCTAGGTAGGAAGGAACAAGATAACCATTCTGAGCGTCAGATTAAATCTGCTCGAAGAGACGCAATTTGGTATTAGAAATGGTGATGATTGATTAAATGGTGCGAGAAAGTGACTTCTTGACTGTTGGTTCAGGTTTGTATGCATCAATAATATAAGAGTTGAGTTTGTCTTTGGCTTTTTGGAGTTCAGAGGTGGTTTGGTCGAGACGACTAATCTAATCAAGTTAGAAAAACATTTTATATATAAATGACTAAGCATTTACAGATTTATATAAGATAATGATCATGCAAAGTAACTGTAAGGGTTTTAAAAGTTACGCACTAGTTCAGCTATTCTGTTCTATTGCACTGTGGATGGTGTCTTGCCTTTCCACCACTAGGAAATACTCTACTTCACTAGCTTGTCCTTCTTGTGCTTTATCAGGTCTCGGATCACTTTCTATTTCCAGTCGTATTCCCTTACTCCTGAAGCCATCAACAAAGCAATCAGCTTGTAGGTCTCATGCTTCTTTCTGTGGGCATGTCCCAAGATAGCTTAGACTTCGCTTGTGAGCTCATCGCTCTTCATCAGCCTAGCTATGGTGGAAACAGTAATGATGTAGTCTAAGGTAATAAACTTTTCATTTTGGCTGAGCAAAGGAGGGATTTAAACCTTGTTCAATCTGAAAGATCGATGGATGATCAAACCTTGCAAGAAGATAAGCTTCTTTTTGACGACGTAAGGCGTGCGGTCAGCCATAGGCAGTAGCTCCTTAAGCAGATCTTGATAGATTTCCTCAGGATACTCGCTGTCGGAAAGCTGTGACACCACAAGCTGATCCGCGGTGTCATTTTCAAGGGATTGAGGGCGTTACAGGACGAAAAGCAGTAGTTGCCTTAGCAATTTATAGAAGTAGTTGTTGAACCTGAATATCGTTATACTGGCTAGGATTTTTCTAACAATCTGGCTATAAATTCGCAACTTAGTGGATTCCACATTTTCCTCCTCCTCTCTGGCCTTCTTCATGAGCTCAGTCAAGAGCACGATAAGTAAATTCTCATCATTGTACCCTACATACTCGTTGAGCAAGTAAATGCGTTTGCTTTCGATGAGGGAATTCAGAGGCTCCTCCACCCACTCATCGATATTCTTGAGGTTGACTGCCTGCACAAAGCATTCGGTTATCATACTGACCACTGCTTACGAAATTTAGTCACTGCCTTCAGATATACCTTTCAGTAGCAGCTCAGCAGCCTATATTGCAGCATCTCGCGCGAATCTACCTTGAGATATCATGTATGTATTCAATAGTTCAAAGTGCCTAAAACGAGGAGCTCCCTTTAATGGCCGCAGTTTGCTCAACAAAATACTATAATTCTTCTATGCAGTCACAAAGTTGGATGTAAAGATTCCATAGAACCCCATCAATGCAAAGTCAAAATTTTACTTGGTACACTCGCCTAAGTATTCGATGAAAGGCTTGTGCATTTAGCTCTAGGGATTCTTAAGCATGAGCTCGCAGTGTATATAGAATGAAAGCCTTATATCTTCTGATTATCCATTCCGCAATTTACTTGTTATGCTTGCGCACACATCTCTGACTCTATCTCCGCCTATTCTTAACACTTTTCTAAAGAATCTGTTATAGAAGTTGAGAGGGGAGGATTGATACCTTTCGATTACTCCCATGAAGAGAGGGGTCTTGCAAGGGTTGCAGTCCCAAATAAAATGCATCAGCTTGTGCGCACTTGAAGAAATAGATTTGAAGTCTTACTCAGATACGGCCAAGGTTTATCCTGTTGTATCGTTCTGCTTCAGGTCTGGATCTCGACTGCAATTCTTCAAAAACTTAATTAGTCCTTATTCATCCTCAAAAATTGACAGTAATATTTTTTCATTCCTGAATGTTGGAGAGTTTTCATTAGCTCCAAGATTTTCATATTAATACACAGTGATTTGCTTGGAAGGATAGAAGTTTTCTTAGCTCTTTTCGCATTTGATTTGCTCATAGTATTGAGGCTGTCCTCCCAAGTACTTATACTTTAGGAACTAATTCCAACTTCTCTTGACTGGCGTATTGGGAATAATAACAGTTTTTCTCTTGTGATAGTTAAATCTGTTGACGAGATGGAAGAGCCCAGTTTTGCTCATGTCGAAAATCTCAAGTGATTAGAGCTGGCAGAGCTTCATGAGCAAAGTGATGAGCTATCCAATGAGGGGGTGTTAAAGCTTCAATGTGTTGGAGTAGAGCAAGAGCATGAGTAGGTATACTCCGAAGTCTTTTTCGAGACCAGGCATGCCCTCCTCAATCTTCTTAATCAGGTAAGCAACTGCCCTCTCAATCTGCTTGGGCAGCTCTACCTCTTGGGAAAACGAGCAGGATCTTGTAAGTTTTAGCCCTCTGTTCATAGCAGTCATTTCCAAAAACTCCAATTCATTGTTTTAGAGTTCCTGCATTACTTCATGCAGATTAACCGTTTCCTCAATACTAACAATCTAGTAGTTACTCACCTACGGACTGTTCTGCACTCGTAAATTCCAATACTTCACAAGGGAGTATTAGTTCGCTTCGTTGAGGCACAGAGGATCAAAGGAGAAGACAAGCATCACATATATCATTTCATAGACAAGTGTCTTATCTACTTTTTTGGGGAGAATCTTATAGAGGGTGATAAACTAGAAGACAGTATTGCGAATGAACTCATCCCTCATACAGCAGTTATCGCTGAAGACATTAAGGAGGCGTTTTATCCCAACAATCAAACTTTTTACTGCCCCGTTGTATCTCTATTTCTTAGAAGCGTCCTCCTCGTTTAGATACTTATAAATGTAGCTCTAGGGATTATTGACGTCCAAGTGGAACCTGAAGATAGCAATAAGCTCTCGGTGGTACTGATGGACCTCCACGTAGGGAGGGAAATAGGAGTGCAGGCTGGGTTCATATGCAGGATTGAGGCCGAGAATAAAATTACTTTAGAGATATCTAGGATTATTTAAATGGGCAGTGGGTGCAAGTATGAGGTGGAACTCCATCCTGACCATATGGGTTAAGTAAACCTCATTCACAATCAAAAAGGCTGACTTGAGGAGCTATTTCTTGCGATGAAGCTGTGGGTAAAAATAGGGTGTAATTTTCTCATTTGTGGCAACAATGGCAGCAGTATAGGACACTTCATCATGACTCTCCCTCCAGAAGAAATTGAATATCTTGATGAATTGCTCCTCAGTCATCAAATTAAAATGCCCGAGTAGCTGAAGGACCCATTATAAGTATTAGCATGTTCTCTTACGAAGATTGGTGTACTTTTATTCGGTGAAGAAATCGCCAATGTTTTGAAGGTTGGAGTGGAAAGGCACTCGGAGCATGAGTGCTGATAGGACTGTATATTGCACTGATAGTGCTCTGTATATAATTTTCTTATCCTATGAATCTTCATCGTCAACGTATTAAGGCATAAGGACATAGTCAACAAGCTTTAAATTCCTCTTGCGAATGCGAATCACATCTTTGTTTTGGTTTTTCTCGATGTATGTTTAAAAATCACCCAAAGTCGAAACCTATGTCTCATTTGATTGCAACTATTGCCCATAGATGTGTCTTAGATATTTCTCAATATCGACGAAATATTTCTGATAAATGTAGTCAATCAATTGCTTGACTTCTGGAGTGATGTGCACCCAATCAATATGAAGGGTTTAGTACTTGGAGTTGGACTGCTTGATGAATTATTGATAGGGGATGTGTGGCTTACATAGGCAGAGGAGAATATTGTAGATGATATCCAGGGCTATTTATAGGTAATTTTGTTTCTACCACTCCACAATCAGCAGGTTGAGAATTTTCTATATATCCTGCCAGTATTTTAAGACATTCTGAGGGTGGTATTGGAAGATGCATTGGAGTAAACTTGTGTACCACTTCAAGGCTTGCTAGTTACGCACGTGAAGATACTCTTTTACTGGCTCAACGAACTACCATTGAACTTACTCATCTTTCTCACTGAAATTCTCAGTTGTTATTAATTCCTTAAGAATATAGCTGAAGACTGTGGGTGCAAATTTGGGATCGACGAATGCCAAGGCGATGCTTATCATTTAGTAGGCTTCACTATGCTATGGAATTTGATTAACAAGTTTATATATGAATTTGGATGAGAAATTCTTGGTTTGCTTTTAATCCAACCTGAGGATGAAGGGGAAGAAGATGTTGGAAAGATCAATATAGAGCTAGGCTTGCTCTCCTTATGATCCTTCCAGACCAATAGACATCGGCTCAAGATTAGTCAGCATAAGCTCGATAGAATCATCCACAAGTGACTGTACTTGTGAACTCTACATCTGCTCCTCGTTGAAGTAGAGGAAAGATCTAAAGACCAGCTCGATAATGTCCAAATTATCAGGCACTCCTAGCTTTTAGACGAAGCCTAACAGATTACTACAGCATTGGATGTAATTTGATATCTGTTAAGGATGGTCAACGATAATATACTCCTGAAGAAATAGGATTGTAATTTTGGAGCCGTGCAGGGAAATTAGTGTAGGGTCTGATGTATTAGTCAAGGTCAGCACAGATTGCATTGCGATCTCAAGGAACTTATCAGGCTTGTACATGCACAACTCAGCAATTATCTTGGAAGGCTTGCATTCCTAGCCGTCCTCGAGGTAGACAAGCTTAGGAATAATTTCTCCCCACAAGGAATCGAAAAACTCTTAGGCACTCTCGTCAATCAAGAGGTTTTCATTATTCATCTCATGATAGTCTTAGATCAGATCCTCATTGTGCAGCAGATACAGTCCCCTCTCGCCTCTATACCTCAGCAGATAGGCCCTGACGAATGCCTTGATGAAGCCCAGCAGATCATTGAGGTACTCTGGGGGGTTGATATTATCGAGTGAGGTGATGACTAAGTTGAAGAGTCTTTCGACGCAGGACTTGAGGAAGACATGCTGAGGTTGAGTACTTGGGAGGAGCAGATATGCTAGTGCAAGTGCGATTGACTTCAGTGCTGGCTGGATTTGCAAGAAGGGGTCTGAATTGGTTAGCTTCTTGAGGGACTACTCATTGTCTGCGTCGATTAGAGTAGTAAAAGCCTTTATCACTTCTTGCATGATGGTCTGGTAGTAGGCACTGTAATCCATCCTTGGAAACCTCTTTATGACTTCACTGAGGATGAAGAACCAAAATGAATCCCTGTCCCAAAGATTATTGTCGGAGAACAGCTACGCCAGTAATCTTAGGGCAGCTGCCTAGGTCTTGATTGATCTGAGGAAGATGACCAGGTATCTGATGTCGTTATAGTCGATGGATAAATTTAATGCCTCTTCAACAACCTATTCTCCGAACCTTGAAAAGAAAAGGGTGAACTTGGAGAGTTCCTCAACCACAGCGTCGGAGTTGCGCAGGGTTCCGTCAACACCCTCGTTGGCGTAGGTTTATAGGAGTTGGATAAGCTTCTTATTTGATATTTTGAAATTGCTGGTTATCTTTATCTGAAATTCAGTCAATGTGTTGACCAATCTCAAAATGAACACACGCGTCTATGTGCTTAGTCCTTCCTCCTTCAGAGCGATATTTGAAAGCATTGTGATGAGTGTCTCGAATTGTTGAC
>JACCDV011163905.1_pt1 | contig 10587 bp, 8 predicted proteins | sample 7446131 | NCBI WGS metagenome assembly JACCDV01 (sample SAMN15323448, study PRJNA562643) | freshwater metagenome | isolation source: river surface water | place: USA:Blue River Watershed | collected 2017-08-17
CCATAATATTATAACTATAAGTTCGAATGAATTCATCCAGTGAATAAAAGAAGCTGCTGATCGAGTCCATGAAGAAGCTAGTCACGTAGCAATACCAAAATTCAGACACGTTTCGAATAACCCTCAAAGGCAGAAGGAAATCTTCGAAGCACTCTCACTTCAAGATCTCAACAAAATCATCCTCAACCTCAAAGACGATAATGAATGTAGCAGCTGCCCCACTTAGACCTACGCAGGATTTCAGCACTGCTGCTGTGCGAGCTGTTCTTTCAGAACGTGGAGACGAAGGTGGCAGCAGTGAAGCTCCTCAGTATTCAGCCTCAGTACGGACGGGTAGCATATCTTTAATATTAGATATGTCTCAATGGAATCCCTTAATCCATCCACAAATACCCCTCGACCCTCAAAAGTAAACAATAGTTAAAATGAGAATGCATTGAACTCATGCAAACCCCCATCGCCTTCGAAGGTACCCCCGCCCTCACTTAGACGAAGAAAATAAGATTTGCTGGGTCATCAACTTGGAAAGGAAAACCCTAAAGATGGAACTCCTTTAGTACAAGAAGTTCTCCTCCTTTACTTTCATTGATCCGTTAAAAAATATTTTCGGCTTTGTCCTAGCAGGCGGCAAGGAAAGCAGCCAGCCTTAGAAGGAACTGCTGATGTCAATAGAGCGGGCCAAAGATATTGAGCCCAAGTCAGTCACTTCTCCCCTTAACCAGTCGCCACAGCTCAGCTCATAATTCTACAAAAACTATTTATAGTAACGCAACCGATCTAAAGAGTCCAAAAGAAGCTCCTTTAACAGCAATAACTATGTTAATCTTTCCATGAACTAATCTTCCTAAAAGCCCACCTACATTAGGCCGATTACAACCCGTCAAAATGTAACCTTATACACAAGTAAAAGGGAATAGGCCAATAGCTCATTTTAAACTCCCAAAGCTAATACCATCCAAAACATATTACAATATCCTCGAAACGGATATACCAATAACCTAAGCACAAAGATGAACAAGTCCACATTCGAGCCAACTACAAATAAAATCGATTATCGGCAAACCATAGGGAGTAACGAAGCAAGCACTTGGAGATAGGTGCAGACAGATAGAAAAATGGAGAATGAATTAAGGGAGAAGAAGGTGAGTGGGAACACATCACCAATAGTGAGCAACCACTAAAAATTTTACAAACGAGTAAAAGACATCTTGAAGAAATGATGAACATCTTTGTACTCCCCATATCAACTTATATCTTATAATTATTCTATTACATGGATGACGACTTGAAGAAGGGACTGCTCTCCAAGAAGGGCTCAGGCTTCGACAAAATGTACGAGGAATGCGTGGGGAGAATACAGCGAGTCAAGCAGAAGAACGATGTCATTCAAAAGCAGCTGGGCACTGAGATTGAGGACTCAATAAGGACTGAAGTGAACAACCAGCGAATCTTCTTAGAGGTACTTTCCCTCCGATTGAGAAAGAAATAAACGAACTTAAAAACTTGATGTCTCAGATGGAAACCAAGTATCGGGATCCTGAGTCTAAAAATAAGCTCAAACAACTCAAGGCAGATGCTCAGAAACAAATCGAAAGGAATAAAATTATCCTCAAAGACTTAATCAATAAGTACCTACTTGTGTAATGAAGGTCCTTCGCTAGCCGCTCGATAGGGCACAACAACGAAGAGGACAATAGTGCTAACCTGTTGTTGGGAGGAAAAGTGAACTACAACCACCTGTAGTAGGAACAACGAGAAGACTATGAGAATAACAACTATAAGTAATCGTTACTAACTGATAACATCGAAATCGACTATGAGCTAGAGAGGAAGATTATGCTGGAGAAAAACGAAATCATCAACTAGGTTGAACAGTCAACCATTCGCATCAACGAAATCATGAATGACATGGGAGTCATGGTCGAAGAACAGGGAGAAAATCTCGATGTCATCTCCGAAGAACTCATGAAGACTAATAAGAACCTTGTAGACACCAACACCAACCTATAAGAGGCCAACCACTTGCAAAAGAAATCGAGAAGGAAGTATGTTATTTTGGTGTTGATCTTACTGCTGATCATAATAGCAGTTTCAGGAGTAGTATGGATCTCAGTAAAGTGACCAGTGATCTTTATGTAATTTATCAGAGCTCACAATCTATAGATATATTCTTTGTAGTTCAAACATGTAATAATAAGTGGAGCATTACGCAGACGAGTATTAGATCATTTCCAAGGTGGGCAAAGGCGGACAGGCCACGTAACCACTCTTACAATTAGAGTCTATATCGGACGCCGCCATCATCAGACCTATGCGCTCAAAATATTCGAGTACGGGGCCTCCAAAGAATAAGCATATCGGCAGGAAGTTCAAATCCTATCCCAACTAAACCATCCTAATCTCATTAGAATGGTCGACCACCGTCCTTTAGCAAAAGTCAGAGTCGATTATGAGGATGAGCACAGAAGGCCATTGATAGTCTAAGAACTCGCAGAGGGAGGATAGCTCTTTGACTATCTGTCCAAAACTGGAAGGTTTAGCCCTTAGCTGGCTAGGTTCTATTTTGGACAGCTACTTTCAGCTATCGCCTATCTGCATGAGAAGGGGGTGGTTCATCGAGATCTCAAGCCTGAAAATATTCTCTTCGATAGCAATTTCAACTTAAAACTTACTGATTTCGGATTAAGTCGTGATGCCAGAGGCACCATGGGCAACTTTTGTCTTGTCTCCAAAGTGGGAACTGATGGATATCGAGCTCCAGAAGTAATGCGTGGAAATTATAATGGCCTTAAAGTTGATATATTTGCTTTGGGAGTCATCCTTTTCATTATGTACACCGCCACCCCGCCTTTCTTCACCACTCACCCCTCCGACCGAGTCTATGGATTAATCAGGGCAAACAATTATTCTAAATTTTGGTAGATGCATGAAAAAGGTAAACCCCACGATTTCTTTCCCAATTCATTAAAGAAGCTTATTTATTCTCTTCTTAGGGAAAAGCCTTAGGAGAGGCCTAGCTTGGAGCAGATCCGATTAAGTGAGTGGATGATTGGAGAAGTGCCCGGATATCCAGCTTTGATTGCCCAAATGTCTGACCGGGCCATTAAACTTGCCATTAGTAAATCATAAAAACGTAAAGATAGCCTAATAAAGCGAACCTGCAGAAAATATGCGATATCCAGGGCTACAGAAGTGACTTAGACCTATAGGATGATGCTCTAACAAAGTAAGACCTCTTTACTTATCAATATTTCACTCTCAATATCAATATGAGTGAGCTCCCCGTCTATCGGCTCAATAAAGTAATATATGTTGTAAAAGATGCCAATTTATTAGTCAGCTGGATACATGCCTTCCTGTTCGCCCAAAGAAAAAATAATAATGTATTCTTGGAAAATCATAGCTCGGATATGAAGTTTGAACATTTTTAAGTGGATTATGTTGCTAACATGTGCTTAATCTCCATCATATTCGACTTCTCCATTGATCCCTAACACGAAACCCAGCTTATTTTGAAAGGGGAGCTTCATAAAACTTCCAATGGCTAAGTGGGCATCAACTGGATCAAATTCTAAGGCAACAGCTTTTGGTTATCATGTATCAAAGCCCATATCGATGAATCATTCAAAAATCTAAACTGATCATTTATATTGTCAATTCTCACTGTTTTTAATGTTACTGACAGAATGAAAAAGGATTCTCACGCTTAAATTGCGTTTACAACGTTTATTGATTATATATTAATCTTTTCTAATTTCTTGAATAAATCATGGTAAACCCATTTACCTCTCTCTTCGAAGAAAAGGAGCCATCAATGCCTTAAAAGAATTAACATAACACTTTACCTTCCGAATTTAATCCAAATTCTAAGAAAAGAACATTTAAACAGTTTTTGCGTTCAAATGCCGAAAAGGTGCTCCTGCTCATGCTTGTAATCTATGTTGCTGTTCACATCTATAACTCGATGTATTGCAAGGAGTCCTTCGTTACATTCTAAAGCGATAGAAATGGTTAACAGCACTAATTATTGAAGAATCCCCTGGATTAACAACATTTTTTATCTGTTGAAGGTGGGAAAGATTTGAAATTTTAGTAAAAAGCAGGCCTTTCGCCGAAGAACTAGCCTTCTGTCAAGTTAGAATAAACTTTAGCCAAAAGTATCTAAAATCGAATTGTAACGCCTAAATAGCCTCAAGCTATTAAATAATAAGCAACAAACGAAATCCCTTTGCCTGATCATACTCGCAAGAAAGGATAGAAGCTAAGTTTGACCGTATAGACTGATAACTCTGCATCTCTCAAATTTGATGAATATAAGCACGAGTACTAAACATTTGTCAACAGCCTGAAGGAGGATCACCACAGGCAATAAAATAAAGAAAAGAAAATTAGTGAGATCTACGATGATCTCAATTATAACCATCGCTTAAATATCCATGCACAAACTTCATAAGAATTCTCGCATTTAGTTACTTCCTTCACCTCTAAGAAGCAGGAATAAGAACTAGCCTTAAGGTTAACCTTGCAAAACAAGCATCTCCTGCCCTCACTCACAGATATGGATAATCAATATAACGATTACTTAAAATAGAAGTATAACTTAGAGAATTCCAAGTAAAATTTTATGTGCATTATCCTTACCACTCACAACAATGCCTTCAACAAACAAATCACTAGGTCCCTTAATTCCATCTACAATCAACAATACAGTCGCTATCAAGTCGTGATTGCTGACCGAGCTTCCACTGATTCTACCTACAACATCATCCAACAATATATTCAATCATCCAAAACCATCCTTGAAAGGACTACTCTCCTCCAAACCAACTAAGAGTCTTAGGTGTAAGCTTTACGAGCCGCTGCTAAATCCTGTAAGGCAGATTCTTTTGCAGTTTACCTCGACGCCAATACTTAATTGGTGGGAAGGCAAGTCTTAAAGACCTTGAACTTCGAGTTTTCGGAGAACCACTCCAACATCGTCTATGGCAGCTATTTCTAGTTGGATGTTTCAAAGTAAAAGATCAGATTGAATCATGTCTAAGGATACGATGAGTCCTAAGTCTTCATGCTCCTGTACCGCAATCTAGCAATGAAGCCTGGCAGGATGGTGGCCTTTAAGACGAATAGTGTGGTCAACATCCCATAGTAATACTTGAAGTTCAATAATAAATATTTCAGCTTCAGCGGCATCCAATCCTTGCTGGTGCCGTTACTGTAGATTTCTTGTGGGAAGATTAATACGATTGACGTGCCTTTGTCACTTTCTCTGGTGGACTCACAGATATCTAAGAAGGAGTAAGTGTAGAGAAAACACTAGATAAGACAAATATCGTCATTTCTTAAGCTTGATTTGTGTTGATCATTATATATAACGCAATATAATCAAAACTATGAACTCAAGTTTTATTAGCTTAACTCCTAGGCCTTTCTTTCTTACTTTTCAGATTCAATGTTCTCGCCTGACTACTTTATCTCGTCCATTGACTTACTCTACTTATTTTAGCCATTTTGTTGTTATGAGTTACGGCCGACTTATTCTGGTGAGCCTTGAGTTGTTTCTTAAGCTATGGATTTGTATATTTGTTTATATTGAGCCAGTGCCTGTGTTCGATAGGCTTGATAGAGTTATTTTCTAAACTTGAGAGACTTATTATAGACTTCTTATTGGATTTACATAAGAAGCCTCATATTTTAAGGATCATCATCATTGCCCTCGAAAACCGTGAGTAAGTCTTATAGGTTATCAACACTCTTGACCTGTAGGTATTAATTATCAGTCAGCTTCATTTCAATGCTTGCTCTCTTCTTATTAGACTCTGTAGACACTACAATCCTCTCTTTAGTTTTCATTTCTTACATCACTACCAGCAAACGACCATCCCTGCTTTATCTCTCAATCTTCACCTAGTGAGCCACCTGCTTTCCTCTTTCCTCGTTCACTCTATTACATAACTCGATCAAATAGAGGCCACAAACTACAAGCTGTTGAGAGATAGAGGAAGTAAGGTTTTAGAATTTGTTTTGCTGCGGACTCACAATATATGAGCTTTTACTATTTGTGTACCGATGGCTTATCATGAAGCCAAAACCAGTCAGCTTTGCCAGCAAAAAATTCAAAATCAAGCTCTTCTCGCCCAAAGCACTTAGATTCATCCTGTGGCTTTCATCCAGTTGCATGTGTTGAAGTTATTGGTACAGAAATAAGTGTGGTGTTAAATAGGAATGAGTAAGTAATGTAAGAGAGATTGCCTTAATTAGGTGGTCAATTTTGCCCTCCTTTATTGCAGTGAGAATGCTGGTGAGAATATGTTTGAGTAAGGAAGTAATATTTTCTACTTTGAAACTAAAGGTATCATCCTATTGAGTTCTGCTGTGAGTGAGGCTTACCTTCACTGGCTGAGTTTCAATCGTTTTGTGTTTATATTCAAGCTGGATCCACACTACCTTCAGCTTCATCATTTAGAACAGTCTATAAGACTAATCAATTGCCTTCTCTAATTCTTTCTTACTAATAATTCTCTATTAGTAGTCTCTCTTTCTCACCACTGCAAACACTTTGGAGTACTTAGGGAAGAGTATGGCGAAATAGACAGCTATGGCAGCTACCCTAAACTTGGAAGTCTTGGTGGGTTTGTTGGTGGAGATGGCTACTTATTAAGTATTTTGTGCTTGGTCTACTGTATGGTTTTTAAACCTTTTGGCTATTTTATCGTAGTAGTTATCGTACTTGCTTTACATCTTGGCCTGTACTGAGTACTATATTTACAGCTGCTTCTTCTACACCTACAATTACCCGTACAGCTCATTTAGCTTCACCCTTAGCTTCTATAACTTACTCTTCTCTCTCTGTTTCTTAGCCTTCTCCTACTCTTACATGCTGCAAATCTTCCTCTTCTCAAGCTGCTCCTCCACTGACTTCACCTCCTTGTTTATTTTGTATCTTTTCAGATTTTTGAGGAGCAATGTATGGACGTAGGTTTGCAAGGAATCCATCTCACTATTATCGTCATTTCGAATCACCATCCTATTTTCAACAAGTCTTGGAAGAAAGATAGCAGGAGTTTTAGAGTAACCGTTATGTTTTTCCTTTATACTCTATTGTTTCAACCTCATGCTCGACCTAACCTGTATGTTCCCAGTCACTCCTTACCTGCTCAATCTTTTGTTTTACACCCGTAACGGCTGAGAAATATCCTTTAATGTTCGAATAGATCTCTTTTTGCTTATAGATAGAACTTAGTTCCTCATCGATAATCAAATAAATCGAAATTACATGGAAAAAATTAAGGCTTCCAATTTTTCGAGTTACATCCTTGGGGAATTTAGTTTGTGTGTTGTAATAGTTGACTAGATAAAGTGTAGATGATGATATTTCAATTTAAATAATAATTAGATATTAGTATGAGCTAGACTCTGACCCTCTAAGAAATCAGGAACCTGAATAAGCCAACAGAGGACTTCCTCTGCAAGCCTGAGGACAATATCTACGGCATCGAGTTTGTGTACTTCAAAATCAGAAATGCCAACAATGACAAAATACTATTCGAGATCAAAAAGCCAGAATCTGAGATCGGGAAGAAGCCAGCACACCCCATCCGCTTTGTACAATATCATTTTGGCCCCCATTTCTTCCAGCTCTCCAACATCGGCACCACTTTGGAATTTAAGGTCGGTCCCAAGCCTGTCAAAAAATTCTTCATGGTCGAAAAACACTACTTCAAAGGTACCCTCATCAAATCATTCGAGTTCTAAGTACCTTTTTGCATGCCCAACTCGCAAAACTCAATGGAGGCCGTATATGAGTTACCAGAGTTTGAGCCATAAGTTGTGGAAGATATGATAAAGAGTCCCTTTCAAACAGTTTCAGATTCGTTCTACTTCGTGGAAGGGAAGCTGGTAATGCACAACAAAGCAGCTTACAGTTATGCTCCCTTCGAGTGATCCATCATTCATTCATTTATGTCTTCATCAAAAAACCCTTAAATGAGTTGGTCTGCTGGCTAAAGCCATTTTTAAATAGATGATAATATTAATTTATTGAAGGCCAGCCTACCGTTATATTTGTAATATTTCAAAATGGGTCAAGCTAATAATGGACGCAGCCATCCCTCAGAATACATCCTAGTGCGAGATGTGCCAAATGGCTCAATCATCCGAGAGTCATCCAATGGGCGCCTGCACTTCGTCAAAGAATACTCCTTCACCAACCAATAGGCCTACCAGCAAGCGTTTGTAAACTTCTCCAAAAAGCTTCCCGAAAAGCACTAGCACATCCTTTACTTAGAGAGGACCAATACCAAACTTTAAAATACTTTCTGCTCCACCTTCTATAAAATATCCCTCCTCTATTAGTACCTAGAGCATACTCTCGATAAGGAAATCAGGCAAAGGATCCAAGAGAAAAAAGTGTTTGACGAGAAGGAGGTTTGGTCAGTACTTTGCTCATGTGCCTTGGCAGTCAGTTAAATGATTCGGTTCTAAGGGCGTTCCCATGCTGCTCTAAGAACAAAAGACTTAAGGCTAACTCACGAAGGAGTGGTCAAAATTCTTTCGCTTGAAATGGTGGGGATGGAGCCCGACCATGACCCTAACCAAGAAGGAACTGTAAAGCAACTTGCCCTCACCATACTGAACTGTATTCTCATGGATGAAATAACAAACTAATCATAAGACTTCCTGTTGGAACTCATTGATGCATTGGATTCCTCCCCTGAAATGAAGAGCATTCTGAGAATCATGCTTAACCCATCCACCAGATTTGTTGACCTTGAGGAATACTTATTCAAATTGGTCCAAGAGGATACTGAGTCTCTTAACAGCTATAGCCACACTCCGATAATAAAAGAGAAGGCGGCCAAAAACAATAGCTATTCGCGAATTCCTGAGGAATCAAAAGAAGACGACAGCTTAGTCAACCTTGCAAGAGATAGCGAAGACAATCCTTAAATTGGAATAATCTAGCCCTACACTCAGGAAATAGAAATCCCTGATGAAAATGACATCATAGACGACAATAAATCAAAAGCAGACTCACAAAGACAAACCCTAAGAGACAAAAATCACTAAACGCCTAACTCAGAGTAGAATTAATCAAACTCCAAACAGCAAGAGTTCACTTATACCAATAATGCCAACTAGCACTCCTTATTTACTGACCCCAAATTACTCAACCTTATCAGCTCCAACCTTTAATAAATCAATAAGAGAAAGTCTACTGCCAATTCTCGCAAACTGGCTTACTCCTAAAGCTCATCCAAAATAGAGAGTTCCAACTCCAAACAGTTAAACACTAACACTTATAATGCTAACAGCGTTTCAAACTTGAATATTGGACCATCGAAAGAAATGATCCAAGCCAATGAGACAGGAAATACTAAGGTTGCAACAGTATACAACTCCAATGCCAACCTCAGTGGTTCAGTTGTAAATAGGGCTTCTGGAGTGAATGTAAGGGAACAAAGCATGATTGGAAGGCAGTCAAATGAAATAAGATAATCAAATGTTAGCATAAAGCAGTCCAATATTAAATAATCCAATATTCAAATCAGATAATCTAATGTTAAGGAATCCAATGTATCTTCCAACTCTCACGTCAAAAGCCAAAAGGAAAATTAGTCGAGAGCCACCATTAGGGAAGATAAGAATGGACTTTCAAGAGCAAGCACTGTTAAGATCTAGTAAAACATCAAGAACGAAAAATTAGTGAAGACTAACGAGGATAAAAAGAATAACTTAGTGGAGAAGCGCTATTAGAATATTATGGAGATGGAAGATATGGGCTTCAAAAAGAATAAAGCCGTCAAATCCAAAGAGGATATCAAAGAGATAGTGAAGTAATAGATCCGAGCCACCTTTAACCCAGCAGCCTCTAATTCCAATACTATGGTTTACAACTCCATCTCCAGCAGTTCATACAACTCTAATACTCTGCCGCTTTCAAATGCGAGTGATAAAAACAACACTAAAAGCAATGTTAGCCAATAGAATAACAGAAATAATATTCAGTACACTTACAATGAGCCACGCCAAGAATTTTAGTATGTTTCTGAAACCTACCTCAAAGGCAAGTATTAAGGAACCAAGTTCAATAACATGAGACATGGAAAAGGAGCATTCTACTACAATGAAGGCGGCAAGTACATCGGCTAATGGAAGTAAAATAAAATGGATGGGCGAGGTGTACTCTACTACCCTAATAACAGCATCGCATATGACGGCTAATGGAAGGCAGACCAGCTCTAAGGAAAAGGAACCCTTTACAATGAGGAAGTATCTGAGCTCAACACTCCTTTCGATTATAAAAATTGGTACTAAGTCGATTAGTACTGGATCAAGTATGAAGGAGAATTTTTGGAGGACAGCAAGAACGGAATGGGGAAACTGTACCTTTCAAATGGTTAAATCTTTGAGGGGCATTTCAAAAATGATGCAGTTTGGGGAGAAGGGATACTTTTAAGGAAAGATGGAAGTCGTGTAAGGGGGCTATGGAAATAAAACATGCTAATAAAACTATTTTGATTATTGAATCTTTTATGTTTCAGCATTTAACATTTTGAAATATTTGATATTTTGATTATCTATATATGG
>JACCDV010553914.1_pt1 | contig 10585 bp, 5 predicted proteins | sample 7446131 | NCBI WGS metagenome assembly JACCDV01 (sample SAMN15323448, study PRJNA562643) | freshwater metagenome | isolation source: river surface water | place: USA:Blue River Watershed | collected 2017-08-17
AAAACGATAATAAGAACTTAAGGGCCTACATCGAAAGCAAAACTAAAGAAATATAGGAGTGGAGGACACGCGCATCCAGGCTTGAAGAGTAAGCCCTAAGAGGAAAGTAAATGGTTCATTATAATAACGAGCTATCAGATAAGCTGGAGCTTGCATCTAAAGAACTTGAACGGCTTAATAACCTTTTGAGAGTGAAGCTTGATGAGATATAGAAATGGAAGCAAAGATACTCAGCTAAGGAAGGAGAGCTCAGTCAGTTGAAGAACTTATAAAATGATTTGGCACAGTACTAGTCCAAAATCAGTATGATAAAAGCCTAAAATGATCGCATTAATGGTATTTTGAAGGCCAGGCTCGAAGAAATATAAGTATGGAAGAAAAAGAACGCTTAACTTTAGAGCAGTTTATCTCGTATGGCCTTCATCGAAAAAGACAAGAAAATGCTGGAGGATAAATTCAACAATCAAATAAAGAATTCTTAAGAGCTAAGGTCCACAATAAATAAACTAGAATCAGACAACAATGTTCTTAGGAAATACTAGCAGAGATGCCGCGATATTGAGTCCAAGAATGAGACTATCTGCAAATAGATGGAGAGGATGAATCAAATAATAAGAGGGAAAGACCAGGAGCTCAACGACAACAGGATCAAGTTTAACAAGTATGAGTCAGCTATTAGCTAGTATAAGAACATACAAATCTACTTGAAGGACAACGAAAATAAGATTGCTTTAATGACCCAAGAAATAGATCGCCTTAACAACCTAATCAAGACTAAAAACGAAGATATCGAGCAACTGGAGAAATAAAAATTATAGCTTCACTCCAATATGACCAGATACAAAAATTATTAGATTAAGCTGCATGAGAACGAGCAAACCGCCGCCAAACTACAGAATAACATTGAAATTTGTAAGAAAGATATATAGAACTGGCAAAATAAATTTAGAGCCTCTTAAGCCAAAGGGAAGGAGCTCTAGAATAATCTGTACTCTCTCAGCCAAGAAAAATAAAAGATTAGCAATATCGCAAGAACCAAAACTCAATAATGCGAGTAGCTCAAAAACAGAATAAACTTCCTACAAAACTAACTAAAGAAACTTGGAGAGCTTCAAGTTTTATGTGAGCAACTGCATGTATAGTTGTAACTATTCTTAGAAACAAAGCATGATTCACTTGAATGACCTTGAAAATATGGAGAGAAGAGCCAAATAAAATGAAAACCTATATAATAAGGAAAAAAATAATAGTCACGAGCTTAAGTTAAAGCTTAACTCTACTGCCTCAGAAGTATAAAGGCTTACTCAAGAGAATAAGAACAATATTGGACTGAAGTCAAAGGAATTCTCCTAATTGCAAGGGCATTATTCAACTCTACTCACCAGAGTAAGAGCAAAGGATGAATAAATTGTATTGCTAACCAGCAAAATATCACAGCTAGAGTCCAAGTAAATAAATAATTATCAAGATGTGCCAGCCTCATGCAATAGTTCAATAGGTTACTGTAAGCAGTCGAGCAGTCCTTTAAGGAATCCCTTCTCTTGAGTCAAAAGATAGAAGAGTATCAAGATTATGCAAGAAGAATCCATATCCTAGGGGCAGAAATTGATCGCATTAATCAACTCAACAAAGGCCTCGAGGAAGACAACAAAACGATGAGATTAAAATACTCCAACAATATCAATGTATAAAAGAGAGAACTATAAGCAAAGATAGCTTTGGTTTTGATGGGAGCAGAGATAGAGAGCTTGAGGCAGCGTGTGGAGCAGAGAGAGACTAGTTTTGATGAGATGAGGAAGAGCATGATCCAGTAGATAAGAAAAGTATGATAATCTTTATGATTTACAAATAAATAATGTTGAATCATTCATCATATCATTTCATCTTAAAAATGTAGTCATCAAGCGAAATGAAGTCATCTTCGATGAGGTTTTAGATATCATTCTTAGAAATCTAGCTCTTATACTCGTTCAGGTCCATCATGTATTGCATCAACAAAAGACTGTATTACCTCAGCTAATCCTCACTCTCGACGTTCGACTTCTTCACAATCAGTCTTCTTTTAGTCATGAACCTTTCAAATTGAGTATCTGATTTCTATGGCATGAATTTGCACTTCAGACGAGTATTAGGTAGGGCATTAGTGAGAAAAGGTTTAAAGTGAAAAGGAGTGAGAATTTAACAGCTATTCATAATGTCTTCAATGTCGCCCATCGGGTCGATTCTTACACCAAAATCTATATTATCTAAAACTTACAGTCAAACACGAACATCCATTTATGAAGCATGAACTCTTAGAGCTCTAAGGCATGGACAAGTTAGATCACTTTTAGGGCTGCCAGCTGGAGATTTATATTTTTAGCTGCTTTCTCCTTCCTGAAAATTTGGATTAAAAGGGTGATCAGACTGGGCCAAACAGACCTAAAGAGTTTATTTAGACTGATGGTTGAGAGTCGCATGAATAGAATTCTGATGCAGAATAAGATGAGGATGAGTAGGGCAGGGGAAGGATTGTCTTGCTTCATGACATCATTGATTGATTAGAGGACTGTTCGCAGTTTATTCTCATATTTATCCACCTTCCCAGAGTAAATTAGGAAGCAGACCCTCTAGAAGCTTTTTATCTTCTGCCTAGTCGACTCAGATTTCTTTGTGAATATCCCCTCCATAAAGCCCTCGGTTGAAAGCAAGTCACCAAGCAAATCATGATTCTATGTACAATAATCAATCACACCTTTCCAGTAAAACAGTGTCTTCTGGGTGCATTTAAAAAAATCCTGAGTAACACCATAATTACGTTTGTCATAAACACATCTACAATATTTTTGCGCATAATTTTGATGATTTATATGCGTAGCTGTTAATTTTAAAGAATAGTATGGAGATACTCTGCGATAAGCTAATTATAATGTTGGTTTTCAGGTGCCCTATTCTCACAGATAGGCAGTAAATTAATAAGAATCTCTCGTATCTAAGTAATATAAGAGGTACAATTAAGTTGATCTTGTTGATGTCTTTATCGTAGACATTGATGAGCAGAGAGTTGCCGATTCGAATTAGAGTCTTTAAGCTGCACAATCCCAAGTAGTGGATGTATTAGTTCTATGATCGATTGATAAAATTAACAAAAAGGTATTAATCGATTTTGCTTTAAGTCTCAAATACTATCTGGTCATCTTCAAAAATATGAACGTAAAGCCTTTATCGCGGTATTTACATGTTTGATTTGAATAAGTTCTTTTAGGATATGCGACTTGATAGTTCCTTATTTTTGGAAATTCGCTTTAAGTTTTAGACATATTTTTCATAACTTTCAAATATGCTTGGAGGGAATATCTTGATAAAATCATAGAGAGAAGTTTCTTTTTCCTCCTTGCCGAATAGGCCAAACAAGCCAGTTTTGATTTCGAACTTGTGAGTAAAAAGCTTGGATTTATTAATCACGCTAACGATTTAATCGATCAGATCCTTAGTGATGTCTTGAATATCTTGCTTGATCTTGCTCCAATTCTATATACTGAGGTCTTTGTTCGCCATCATACGCTGCCCAACAAGGTCAATTATTTATAGTAGCCATAGCTTGCTTTGGATATGGGAAGTTGTCTTCATGGCTCTCAGGAATTAGTTGAGTGCGTCGAAGAATAAATTGACTCTCTTGTTTTTGAACGATTTCGTATTGAAATAAAGCAGGTAAACATAGAAAAAGTAAAAAAGCTGGTTTTATTTATTCAAGGAGTCGAAGTTATAATGAAGAGTGTTCTTTGGCAAGTTGAACTTGTTGTTTCTAATGTACTTTAGCACCTATCTCAGCTTCACGTTTTTGTTAAATGTCTATAATACCTTGGAAGGGTCCAACGAAGAGTGAACTAAAATACGGGGATCTCCTTTCTCAATGAGGAAATCTAAGATCTGGCGGCTTTATTTGTTCCAAAGAATCTAGAAGATTTAAAGAACTTCTTTCTTCAGGCCTGTGACATTGCTTATCTATTCCTCCAGGAGCTCGAGATTATTCTGATGTGTGGCACTCCCACCTTTTGTGTATTTAAGGTAAGAAAAAGGAAAGCTCTGCAGTATAAGTGAGATTAAGTTAATGACTGGCATTTCTTTGAGCTATAGCTTGATGGCAAATAAAATGTAGAATTTTACTGCATTCCAAAGCTCAATAATCTCTCCGTATTTTTGCTAGAGGTTGAGATTATGCCTGATTTCATCCTCCTTGACATCCTGCTCATAAAACGAGAGAGTCACTTCAGGCTACTACTACATATCAGCACTCTTTTTTCTACGAACCAATGATTCCTTAACCCCTCCACCGTTCCTGCTTCTGATTATATCTTCGATTGTATTCATTTCAGTATTTTTGAGCATGCTGAAGAGCTGGTCAAGAATTTTATTCATGAAGTTGGTGATTTAGGCTCTGGAATTGTCCAAATAAGCAATCATCTACGCTATCTCCTTGCTTGAGTCCATATATAGAGTCTTAATGTAGGATGTTTAGGTCTTCTCCATGCCCATCATTATCACAGCGTATATGTTGGAGCTCCTTAAGATCTTTATTATCTCTTAGTTTTTCTTAATTTCGGAGCTCTTGGTGAGTTGGTTTATATTAGCTATGATCTTGGAAATGTATTATAGTAATTAAATCTAGAAGTTACTTAATGTAAGTAGAGTGTCTTCTTCATTCATTTCTAAACTTTTAAGTCCGTATTTGGTATCAATGATCTTGTTGAGAATACAAATAATGTTGGTCAAGGTTAAGTTCACCATATCAAATTTCTATGAAGACTCCTTGGTTTGGTCAAGTAAGAAAGTAAGCATTTGAAGAGACTTGCTCTTCACCTCAAAAGAGTTACTCTCTATGCACTTGAAAATATAGATAATGAAGGTGTTCAGGAACTTATCTCTCTGGAGGAAGAAAAACTTGCTGAAGCTCGCACTTGTATTTCTGAAGACAAGCTTCATGAGATTGTAGACTTTGTCGAATGATTCAATGTCCCAGTTCTTAGGCAAACCAATCCTCTCTTACTCCTATATACTCATCTTTCTCTCCTTCATCCTCATCAGGCTAAATAAAGGCTCAATCACTTTACTTATAATACCTTAGGACTCTTGAATCCACTTTCTACTGAGGTGCTTATGGTAGGAATTTTGGCTATCCAGATTTTATATCATGCGAATTATGCCTCCTGAAACATCTCCCTCCACCTTCTTCCAATAAATCAACCACTCAGAGGGATTAACACTATCAATCAGTTAGTTAAAGGCTTAGGTGTAGTGGTGTCTGAAGCGCTCAATGAACTAAAGGGCTCTGGATTCGAAAAGATGGCAGTTAAGGAGCTTGAAGATGGCTGTAAATACTGATTATTGTTAGTGCTTACTCAAAGAGACTGGCTCTAAAAAGCTAAAGCTTTGCTTTTGCGATAATTTCAGTGAGTCCTTTGATTTAATGGAATCCTTATTCTTTAGTGAGCTTTTACTTGTGAGCTTGCCTTCTGTTAATTTATCACCTCCCAGCAGTAGATTGATGCATACAATTGATAAAGAGCTATCTTAGATGTAAGGGAGAAGCTGCTATTTCTTTGGGTGGGGCAAGAGAGTAATAAGCTTCGCATAAATGGTCTTTTTATCTTCCTTCTTTTCCTTTTAGAGCATTTACTAAATATACTAAATTTCCTTGTGAGTTAGAGCTTAGCCTTCAGAATGTGCTGAATAAAACTAGAGTAGAAGTTGGTTGGATAGATCGAGTATGTTGATCAGCAGCTTTTCGGGGCAAGGGTATGACCTATAAGAGTATTCGATTAGCCTTTGAACTACAATCGTTCTTACGTATTTGTATTGCTCAAGTTACCTTGCGTCGTTTAACTCCTGCTCTTAAGAAACCAAAGAATTGTTCTTTGTCTTGTTGGGGAGAGCAATTTTTTATAAGCGGTTGAAATAAAACTGTAAAATTTACAATACGAACTCAATAGTCCTATTACTTTACTTTTTTTAATGTTATTTGTGATTGTTGCTCACTTATCCCTTCTCAGATATTATCCTGATTGTGGACTACAGGAAAATCCTCTTGTTTTTGACGATTACTCCAAGGTAAAAGTCTTGCATACTTCGAGAAACCACGATTTCTTTGCGCGAATTCGAAATGTAGAACTCGCGAATAAAGGAGATGATTTGGAAACTAAGGCCAGTGAGCAAGAACTCGGTGAGGGTAGGATGATCAGTGAGGATAATTTATATGATTAAGAGCACGCTTTCCCCATTGGAGTGATTTTTATATTATAACAACCTAAGGAGGGCTGATCTCAAAACTTACAACTCGAGCGATTTCTTTTAGAAATCTATGAAAAACTGTCCCTCTGCATTGGGCTGATCAAACAGATATTTGTACACTCTATTTGTCAGGTTGTATTCTTTATTCTGAAGTAAAAGCAGCATTTTTTAAAGGATCAATACTCCGTCTTCTTTTTGGAATATTTTGGTACTAATCTTTAGGTAGTTAATGAGTAAGTCTAGGGCTGAGCGTTTTACCATCTGCTAGGCCTAGTTATCCAGGCATACACAAAGGGTATTGACAATTAAGGTGGAGAAGTTGGGGAATCTAGTGAAGTTTTAATCAGGCCGATTGCGGTACCCGTGCAAAGATGTTAGCATCACCTTCTATTACTCTTTCAACAAAGAATGGTCTATTCTATTTTGCAGTTCTTCAATCATTACTTTCTACTAGGAGCTTTAGGCTTGCTGCAAAAATGATTACTCTCCTGGATTTACAAGCGCTCTATCCCTGTCTTTGAACACCTTCATGAAATATTTGAACCCTGCCAATCGTATTTTAGGACTTTTTAGAATGTTGATCCAAACTGCTCCGTCTATCCAAATCTTACCGTAGTTTTTGGCAAATTTATCGAAGAAGGCATATATTTTTTTATTGAATTCGTCACTGCTTTCATTGAGTCCTGTTAATAATGCAGCAGCCAATCCGACTATCATCTGGACTGACTATGTTTCATTCACGAAGTGATCATCGAATAATTTGACCAAGGCTAGCTTGTTGGCGTAGTTGCTGTGCTCGAAAAAAGGGAAAAGCCCCAAGGCAATCAGAGGCAGCATTTACGTCTTATTGCCGAAGTTTTTAAGAATTACCTCATAAACTTTCAAAACAGTTGTATGAACCCCGGCAGGCAAACTTGGGTTTAGGCATTGAGCCAGCCGTTTGCAAAGAGTAATTTTTTGTGGGAGATCAGGGAATCTCTTTTTGACAAGCTCCTCATAGATTCGATGGAGCCAGTTGCTGAAATCAGCCCATTGCTTATTTCTTTAGAAGTCTCTTAGAAGGCTGTTGATATCACGTTTGAGGCTTTCGTACTACTTGCTTCTCTCCTTCTCCTTTTACATCGATCAAGTGATAATATATCTAATATTTAGTGCATGACATAATATCGGTCCAAAGGCCACAAAAAACATATGGAATGTGGCGCTTATATTAAAATAAAGGAAAGTATGGTATTTTAGGGATGAGAAATAATTTGGTTCATTGGAGATAATCTTCCAATTATTATTAATCTTTAGAATGACATCTTCCAATTAGAAGTCTATGCTTTCTCAAGTCATCCTTGACCCTGCCAAAATTAGGGAGTCCTCCTCTTCAGCATTACCTCCTCTGCATACTGGCTAATCTTCTTTCGTTTTATACAGACAAAAATTAAGTTCTAAGAATAATCCTCGCCCTCTTCCCTTTGGATCCACTTCGAGCCGAGTCATCCATCAGCTCTAGCCTCGAGTATCCAACCATATGGTGAGCTATGAGCCTGACAGACCAATCGATGACAAGGCTAATGAATGTCGGAAGAGTCCATTTGGATCTACTGAAAACAGGTTCAGATAAGCAAATAGTTACTCTCCAGGCCCTGCTCTTTATCATAGCTAAAATATAAAATTCATTTAAAAGTCCAGCTCTAGCTGCATATTTAGTAAGGTTGAGAAAAATCCTATTGAGAAACAGAATGCAGTGGGTCCTGGCAGCTATGATGTTTAACCTGTAAATCAGACGCACTTTAGGTAGAAGATAGCATAGAAATACCGTGAACATAAAAGGAAATACATTTAGAATTTGATACGTTCTTCTAAAAAGCACCAAGAAGAAGTAAAACCAATCAATAATAGTATTCATCAACCATTAGCTCAGGAACAATAAAACAAGGAAAATAAAGGAGGGCAATAAAAGATGAAAAACATCAATCCTATCAACCGATTCGTCTTAAAGGACCACACTAAAAAGTACATGATGAGTGGATAAAAAGAGAACCATCATTATGCGCGTGAGACTGAGCCTTCCTGCTAGATCTACAATAACTTTACATATAACTTCATTGAAAAATACGATGACGCCTACTCCTCCTACCTGCCCAAACAGATCAGCATGCCTGGACCTGGATACTATCCACAAAGGCCAACCAAAGTAAACCACCCCACCAACCAAAGCTCAATCTTCAAATCCAGCTCAGTCAGGAATGTTTTCCCCGTCGTAAAATGCGAGGGGAAGAGGGCGAAGACGAAGCTATCGGAACTTCTATGAATATATATTGATTTAAATAATATTATACAACTATTATTTATCGGTGATTAATCTCTGAATGGACTTTGAGCTCATTTTCTAAAAACTTGGCAGGTTTAATTACAACCACAGAACCATCGTCGTGGCAGGAACCATTACCATCTTCGCCCTCTTCTCTCTCGGATTGGTTAATATCCGACTCGAAACTGACCCCCAATAGCTATGGGTCAGTCATGACTCCATCGGCTACAAGCAGGAAATGAATTTCAATCAAAACTTTGGTGCCTTTTTCAGAACTTAGCAAATTATCATGGCGCAGGTACTTCCTTTTTAAATAAGAACAATCAACAATAAAACAACATCTTTGACCACGACCACCTCTACGGCTTCTACTTCCTCCTCTCCCTCATCAACAAGAAAACCATCCAACTCAACAACAAGTAGGTAGGCATTAATGACCTTTGCTACAAGCCCATCAGTGGTAAGGGATGCTACAGACCCTCCCCACTTGACCTGTGGAAATTCGACATGGGAACCCTAGCAAACGATACAGAAATTCAATATACCTCACTTTGCATTGAAATCCCCAAGTCCAACAGCTACACTTCCCGTATTCCCTGCTCAGATTAAAATTAAATCCCCATCATAAAGGAAACTATCTTTGGAGGAATTACCTGCGACCAATAGTACGATAAAACGTCAAAGAGGATCATCCCTTGCGACCATTGCTGGATACAATCCAAGGCACTCATGGCCACCTACCTCTTGAACAACGACTAATTCACATCCTAAAGTGCTGCAGAGTGGGAAAAAAGCGTCCTCATTGACGCCATCCACAAGTTTAACTCTGATGATGGCTCCTTCGCCAAAGAATATGCGAAGTATTTTAAAGTTGACTAATCTGGTAATGTAAATGCGACAGGAGGAAAAGTGCTTAACATCAATGATTACACCTCGGGAAAGCTTAACATTCACTTCTAGTTTCTATCAGAAAGAAGTATTCCCGATGAACTGATAAACTAAACATCTGAAAACCTATGGATTGTTGTAATCAGCTACACAGCTATGTTCTTCTATATCGGAATAGCGATTGGAGTTTTCCCTTCAAAGATTAGCTCAGGGTTCAGCCTTGCCATTATCGGTATTCTAATAGTGCTATCATCAGTGCTGGCCTCCATGGGACTTATCTCTTTTATTGGAATTGGTTTCACGATGATTAGTGCAGAGGTCATTCCCTTTTTAATACTGGCCATCGGTGTTGATAACATGTTCATCATCAAGAGCGCAATAGAAAGGCAAGAGCAGTTCAGTAGGCTAGAGGATAGAGTGGCTCATGGGCTGAGGGAGGTTGGGCCTAATATTACTACTGCTGCTATTTGTTAGACGTTAGCTTTCCTTGTGGGCAGTTTGACTAAGATGCCAGCCCTGCAGGCATTTTGCATCCAAGCTGCTGTCGCTATCTTTTTCAACTATATCTTCCAAATCACCACCTTCGTTGTTGCTTTCATCTTCGACTAGGAGAGAAAAGCCAAGAATAGAATGGATGTGCTGTGCTGTGTGAATGGAGGATAGCCTGCATAGCCTCGCAACTTCTGGAGGTCTAAGTTCGGAGGAGGGTACTATAAGCTGCTAAGGTCAACACCTTGCGCTATTATCGTTGGAGTGATAAGCTTAACTTTCTTTGCCTTTGCAATCGTAGGCCTATTGGATGTTCCAGTGGGGCTCAATGAGCAAGTGTCGATGACGGTTGGTTCAGACCTTTACAATTACTTTACTTATGAGAAGAAGTACATCGAGGTGGGACCACCAGCCTACTTGGTGTTCAACAACTTCGATTACCGTAACGATGTCCATAAGCAGTACATTAATGACTTGAACAACTAAATCTCCAAACTCAAATATATCCAGCCTCCTGTCTTCTCGTGGTTTGCCACTTTCAATAACTTCATTACCCAAGGCCAGTCCTGGACAGAAGTATGTGGTGCCACCAATATTGATAAGCTCCCCTACGACTAGCAGCTCAGGCAGTTTATGCTT
>JACCDV010196041.1_pt1 | contig 10584 bp, 9 predicted proteins | sample 7446131 | NCBI WGS metagenome assembly JACCDV01 (sample SAMN15323448, study PRJNA562643) | freshwater metagenome | isolation source: river surface water | place: USA:Blue River Watershed | collected 2017-08-17
CACGCTGCTCGCGCTGATCGCCTCGAGCAGCGGGTTGGCGGCCGTCGCCTCATGGCATGACGCGGCGGGGGTGATGGTATTGCTGGTGACCGTCGCGCTGATCGTCATCACGGCCATGCAGTGGAGATCGGCAAACTCGACACCCCGTTCCGCATCCCCCGTCCCAAAGCCCGCTCAGGCTTGTGTTGCACCGGGAGGCGTTATCGCCGGGATCGTTTTCCTGCTGATTGCGGGATCGTTTGCGGGCACGGAGGCCTGGTTCCGATCGCGGGAGACTCCCTCAGGAGTGGGTTGGGAATGGACGATGAACCCCCTCACGGCAGCAGGAGTGCCGGGCGTGATGCCGGTTCCCATTCCCGATGCAACGCTCCGGATGCTCTACCATCCGCAGGGTTTTTCCGAGAAGTGGACCGCTCCCTCGGGGGAAGCCGGGCAATCCTTTTTCTTCGAGTGGCCCCGGGGCCGGACCGCCCTGCAGGCGGTTGCCATTCATAATCCCGAAGTCTGCCTTGCCAGCATGGGGATGCGGAAGAGGGCATCCCTTGTCCCCGTCACTTTCGTGAAGGAGGGAGCCGAGGTGCCGTTCAGGGCATGGCTTTTCGAGGACCGCGGCCGCCCGGTTTATGTCTTTCACACGATGCTGGAGCCCGGGATGTCATCCATGGTTCCGGAGGATCCGGATCTGAACGAATGGAGTTGGCTGCGCAATCTGCGGGAAGGTCGCCGCAACCGCGGCCAGAGGATGGTGGAGGTCGCCTTCTGGAATCTTCCCGACGAGGAGTCCGCCCGCGGTGCTCTTGAGGCCTACCTCCGGCAATCCATCCATTCCCTTTCCCAAGACAGGACACATCGATGAATCACAACCCGAATTCCCCAGAACTTCCCGACTACGAGACGAATCACCCCGGGCAGGTCCCTGCTCCGAGGGCCGGATACCTTCGGGATCCCCGCAAGCGCCGCCTGCTCTTCCGGGTACTGATGATCCTGGCGGCGCTTCTCCTCCTTCCTCCCCTTTACCGTGGCGCCAAGGGATGGCGCGCCCGGCAACTTCTTGCAAAATCCTCCTCCGCGCTTGCGGTGGGCGATACCCCCGGTGCCGTCGACCTGATGAAGCAGGCATTCGCGCTGGCGCCGGGAGACGCCACGGTCCTTCATGGCGTGGAGCTTTACAACGCGCGGAGCGGTGACCGCGCCTCCCTGGAAAAGCTGCTCGCCAGGATGAGGAGTGGCGGCAGCGAGACCGAGGAACTCCTGGGAATCGCCGAACTGGAGGCGACGGCGGGATTGCCCGAGACGACGCGGGAGTGTCTTTCGAAACTTCCGCGAAAACTGCCTTCCTCGCTCCGATTGCGCCGCTCCTTGGTGGAGGCGAAGCTCCTCTCCATGGACTCGGGGCCGGGAGCTGCCGCGGAGTTCCTGCTCAAGGAAGCCGAGGGCGCGGGGAAACACGAGGGAGGACGCCTGCGGGTTCAGGCCGCGCTCTATCTGTTTGCCGAGAACTCCCCAGCCTCTTCGCGTCGCGCCGTCGGGATTCTCCTGGGAGTGGTGTCCGGCGGTTCCGATGCGGCGCTTTCGGCCTGGCGTCTTGTTGCCCAAGCCGCCCTCCTGCCCGAGAGAAAAGGGACGGAGTTCGTGACGTCCGCCGAACTCAAGGATCTCCCTCTCCGGATTGCAACCCTCGGCGGCACAAAATTCACGGATCGGCTGGTTGCGGCCGATCTGGAAATCCATTCTGATCCGAGCCGCCTGAAGCCTGTCGCCGAAAGACTCGGCAAGGGGATCGAACGCGCCCCGCGTGCCGAAAAGCTGGAATTCGCCCGCTGGCTCAATAACAGGGGACTTCAGGACGAGGCGATCGCGCTTGCCGGTGCCGAGGCCCCGCGCCAGGACACGGACTGGCTTCTCGTTGTGCTCGATGCCCGCAGTCAGAAAGGAGAGTGGCAGGAAATCGCCCGCATGATGGATTCCCCGGCCGGAGCCGGCATACCCGAAGCAGTGAGGCATCTTTACCTGGCCCGGGCGGCGATGATGACAGGCAGGGGAGGTGAGGCCGAGGAGGAGTGGAGGCATGTCGGAGGCGCCCTTGCCCTTGAAAAAACCGAGACCCTTGCGTACATCGCCGGATACGAAGAGCAGATCGGCCTGCCGGAAAAAGCCGCCCGGACTTACCGGGAAATGGCAAACCGTAAGGAATCCGCGGTCCCCGGCCTGGTCGGCATGATCCGTTGCCAGGCACCGACGGCGTCCGCATCCAGCCTGATTCCGATGTATGAGGAACTCGTGGTGGCCGCACCTTCCATGACGGAGGCCAAGGGAGACCTCGGTTACCTGAAGCTGCTTAGGGAAAGGGATCGTTCCGAGATCGAGCAGGCTGCCGCAACGGAGGAACTCCTGCTGACGGAGCAACCCGATGCCATGGCACGGATCAGCGCGGCGGCGTTGGGTCGCCTTCGTTTGGGGAACATCAAGGGTGCCCTCGACCTCTACGAGGGAAGACGGATCGACTGGGCGGTGATTCCCGCGCCATGGAAAGCCGTCCGAGTGGCTGTCTTGAGCGCCTCGGGCGATCAGGTTGCCGCAGACCGACTGACAGGCACCATCGATGCTTCCAAACTGCGACCCGAAGAGAGGGATTTGCTGTCACCCGCCTCCCGGAAAGGGAGGCGTTGAAACCGTTGGAGGTGGATGGAGCCGGCAGTCTGATTATCCCAGCCTGGGGCTGGGCTCTGGACAAAGGCTTTGCGACGGAAAAATGCCGCTGATCGCGGCAAGCTAGTCAATACGTGCCCCTAGGGAGGGGCCGGATAGACTGTGCGTAGCACAACCCAAAGGGCGAGTCGAGCGGGAGCGAGCGAGTCAATACTGAACCAGTCTCTCTCCATCAACCTGAATTGATGGAGCCGGCAGTCGGATTCGAACCGACGACCGCCTGATTACAAATCAGGTGCTCTACCAGCTGAGCTATACCGGCGACTCTGTGGGAAAGGGTGCCATGCCGCGGTGCGTTCGGCAAGCAGGAGGGGCTTATTTTCCCGTGACGGCACGCTGCGCCTCGCGCAGAAGCAGCCGATCCGAGGAGGTCTTTACCGGCAGGGCTTCGGCAGCTGCGAGTGCCTGTCGGGCTTTCTCCTTCTGCCCCATGGCTGCGTAGGTCATGGCGAGGGCAGCCCGGTGCATCAGGCTATCGGGCTTCGCGTTCACGGCCCGGCGGAGATAATCGGCGGATGATTCGAGGGAGGCTTTCGGAAGGCTTCCGTAGAGAGTCTGGGCGATTTCCCTGAGGACGGGATTCAATCGCGCGACCGTGTAGTGCCACGCGCCCAGCACATGGAGGGCGATGTCCTGACGGGGGTCCAGGGAGATGGCTTTCTCCGCCTCGCTCTTGACGAAGCGGGCGTAGCGCATTTTGCCCGAGGGCCCCTCAAGCTTGGCGCTGCGTGAGTAGCAGTAGGAAAGAAGCGCATGGGCGAGGGGATTGCGGGGATTGGCGGCACAGGCCCGCACGGCGTAACCGAGGGCACAATCGGTGTAGTATTTTTCCCGGGAGGCATTCCCTGCGTCGTGCGTCTTCGTGGCCAGATCGGCGTACTGCTTGGCAATGAGGCAGAGGATCTCGGTGTTGTATTCCTTCGCGATTCCGCGGAGCACCTCGTCATCGACCGGTTGGTGCTGTTCGGTGGCCAGCAATGACTGGAGCGCCTTCTCCGACTGGGCAAAAGAAGGCTGAGGGGGCGCCTCGGCAGGTGACGCCAGTAGCGATGAAGCCGCGAAGAGGAGCGGCAGTGACAGCAATGGGAGGCGTTTCACGGTGAAATCAGATCTTGGAGCGGATCCAGCGGATGGCTCCCCCGACGCCGGGGACGTGGTTCCAGACGCCCTGCGCGGAATCCCAGAAATCCTGATGAAGGATCACCCTGCCCTCGCGGTCGAAGCGGACAAGCGTCATGCCGATGGTCCGGATGGTCCTGCCCTTGGCGAGGTTCTTCATGCGGGTGTCCATTGTCCACCGGAAGTAGTAGTTGCTTCCCGAAACCGCGACGTCATCGAAGGTCACGGTCATGCTTTCCAGTCCCTTGGCGGTCTTGATGAAGTAATCCCGGATAGCCGGTGCGCCGTGGATGGTCTTGAGAGTGTCGTTGAGGAACGCGTCGGGGGCGTAGACCTTCTCGGTCTGCTCGCGGGCGGTCTTCTCGTCCAGATGGGCGAGGAAATCCTCGAAGCGGGTGATCCCGGCCTGCTCCGTGCAGCTTCCCCTCGCAGGTCCGGGAACCTTGGCGGTGCGGGTCATGGCTTCCTGGAATTCCCCGACGGGGTTGTCCGCGCGGAGGGGACAGGCGGCAAAAATGGCAAACAGGAGGAGGGCAAGCGGCGGCTTCATGGATTTCTTTTCCCTCCTTGCCGCGTGCCCGTCAATCTCGCCGCTCTTGTCATGAGGGATGGCAAGGGCGATAACAGGGTCATGGGACGCAATGAGCAGAGTTTCCTGATGGAGATCGCCGGGCCGAAAATCGAGGTCCCGGATCTCCTGCGTTTCGAGGATTCCCGGAATCACAGCCTCTCCAACAAGATCATGAGCCGCCTCAAGGATCTGGAGCGGGAATACAATGAACTGGTCGAGTTGCAGAAATGGAACCGGTTCGTGGAAGGATTCCAGATCAATTTCCAGACCCGCCTGAATCAGGACTATTACCTGTACGAATCCTCGGGCGGCCGGAAATTCCTCTCGCTCATCTCCCCCTTGGAGATGGGATCCTCCTACACATTCCATGGGAAGACGCGCCTCCACAGCGAGGGATATTTCGTGAAGGTCGCGGAGGAGAATCCATCGGAAAAGACTGCCTGAGACCGGCATGAGTGTTCCGGTCCGAGTGTTGCTGGTCCTTGCAGCGGGAGTGCTCTGTCTGGGCGTGATCCGGAGCATGACTCCCCTGAGAGCGGGCGGATTCGTAACGGATCTGGCTGCCGGTTCAGGCAAGATGGGAAACTGCAAACCGGTCCTCATCAGGGAGACCATCAATCCGGATCAGGGCCTGCCGATGGTGCACGTCGCCTCCCTGGCCCAGATGCCCGACGGAATTACGGCCGCCGTCTGGTATGGTGGAACCGCAGAGTGCCATCCCGACGTGAAGATCTATTTCTCGGAGCAGGAGCCGGGCATGTCATGGACGGCCCCTCGCGTGATCATGACGCGTGAAATGGCCGAGAGGGATCTCCGCCGTCCGGTGAAGGCCCTCGGCAATGCCCTGCTGCTTGCCGGGAAGGATGGGTCGCTCCGGCTGCTCTTTGTGACGATCGCCATGGGCAAGTGGTCGGGAAGCCAACTCAACAGCTGCCTCTCCAAGGACGGCGGCCTCACCTGGTCGCGAGCGGAGAGGCTGACGCTGAGCCCTTTCTTGAACTTTTCCGAACTCGTCCGTAATCGAGCCATTCCGCGGCAGGGCGGCGGATGGTGTGTCCCGATCTACCAGGAATTCCTGGGTAAGTTTCCCGAACTCCTCTGGCTGGGCGAGAGCAGCGGACGGCTCTCTTATCAGAAAACCCGGATGGCCGGAGGATGCTCCTCGTTTCAGCCATCATTGGTGCCGCTCGACGACATCCGTGGGATTTCCCTTCAGCGCGATTACACGCCGACCCGAAGAATTGTCCTGAGCCGCACCAGCAATGGCGGCCTTGATTGGTCGGCACGCGAGGCGACACCGCTTCCCAATCCGGATGCCGGTGTTTCCGGGCTCAAACTTTCAGACGGACGACTCCTTGTGGCCTTCAATGATTCGCCCAAGGATCGTTCCAATCTCACGCTGGCGATCGCTTCCCAAGACGGGAAAGAGTGGCGAAGGGTCTCCGTGCTGGAGAACGAGCCCGGGGCTTCTTTCTCCTATCCTTTCCTCATGCGTACAGCCGACGGGATGATTCGGATGGCCTACACCTGCAAGGGAAAGACCATCGTCCTGACCAGCTTCAATGAGGAATGGCTCAAGGAGCAGGAGGCCGCAGGAATCAAACCATGAGCATCGGAATCATCCATTGCCTTTATGCCGCACTTGCGCCGTGGCTTGTCCTCGCGCTGATCCTCCTCGGCCGCAATCCCCATCTCTCCCGGACGCGTATCGCGGGGGCGCTCCTGCTTGCGTTCTTCCTGTTACGGATCCCGGTCGGCGGGTGGCATCTCTTTGCCTGGGTTCGCGTGCTGGAGCCCAATCCCAGCTTCACGATGACGGCACTGCTTGCCATTGCACTTTGGGGGCGTGTTACAGGCAGAAAGCTTTTCCGGACGGCGGATTGGAATGCTGCCTGGATCGTCGGAGCGGGACTGGCGCTCCTGCTTTATCCGATGGCTCTCGGCCTGACATCACTTGATCCCTACGGCTGGGGATGGCAAGTGATCCTGCCGGTCCTGACCGCGTTTCTCGCCGCGGGGTTGCTGATCCGGGGCAACCGCTTCGGCATCGTGCTCCTCCTGCCCTTCATCGGCTTCCTGGCGGGCCTTCAGGAATCGACCAATTTCTGGGACGCCTTGATCGATCCCTTCTACGGCGGGGTCTCCCTGATCGTCGTGATGTCCCTGATGGCGCGCGGGACCTTGCGCCGGGTCTGATCAATCCCGCTGCACCAACCAGTCCCAGCGGAAGAGATTGCGGGTGATATTCCCCGAGAGGATGTCACGGGTTTCGGCCGCATTGAAGCGGTCGATCATGTTGAGCCGTCTGGCCAGGATGATCTCCTGTGGTGCCGCTTTGTCGAGGGGGAGGCTGATGACCGCGAACTCCGCTTCGGCGGGAGGGGTGGCCCGATGGTCGTATGGCTTCATTACGGCGCCCGGCAGGAGGAATGCGTAGCTTTCCTCGCGGGCGTTGAAGTTGCAGGGGACGGCGACCTCGCCGCCGATCACGGATTCGACCCCCTCGCCCTTGAAAAGCCCCGGTCCGTGATCAAGAGGTAGAAGGAAAGTTGCATAACCAAGGTAAACCATGAGGAGGGCCGCGGGGAGCAGGGGGCGGGCCAGATGGGAGTGGAAGATGCCTGTGCCAACGATGAGCAGCCCGACAAAAGGCACCAGAAGCGCCCAGAGGGGATAGAGGAATCCAATGCCGGCCGCCTGCTGGAGCAGGAATGCCAACCCGGTCAATCCGGCGGTGACAATCCCCGCCGCCGCCAGCGTCACCGTGATCACCCAGCGGGGGAGGTGACCCAGGCGCAGTGCCAGCAGGAGTGCCAGTGCAGGCATGGCCGGGATGAGGTAGCGCTCATCGCGCTGATTGGGGATGCAGAAGAAGGCGGCCAGCACGAGCATCCAGATCCAGAGAAAGACCTCAAGGTGGCCGAGATGACGGCGCCGTTTCCACGCATCCCAAAAAACGGCGACGACGGCGAGTGCCAGCAGTCCCGCATTGAGGGGGTAGGAGACGGCGATGCGCCAGATGCTGGACTGGCCCAAGAAGAAATTCAGCAGGTAACTCTCCCCGCCCGTATTGAACTTCCCGGCATTTTCCCGCATCACGAAGTCCTTGAGGATCTTGGCTGGTTCGGGATCGAGCCAGAACCAGAGGGAGAAGAAGAGGAGCGAGGCGATCGCCATCATTCCGATTCTCCAGGAGTCGCGAAGCAGGAAGGTGCGGAGTTGCCATCCGCGTGCACGGAGTTGCCACAGCCCGATCGTGAGTACCACGGGCACGACGAGGGCGAAGGATTTGTAGAGCAGGCCGAGGCCGATCATTCCGCCCCAGATCCAGGGCCAGAGAACACCGTGGGGGAGGCGTGGTTCACGATGGAGGAGGAGGAAGGCCAGCGGAGCGAAGAGCCAGAAGGTCTCAGGGGCGCTCGTGAGGAAGACGCGGCCGTAGCGGTAGGTGCTGAAGAAGCAGAGAAAGAGGGTGGCCGCCGTCAGCATCAGCACGGGGTCACGGGTGCGCTTCCAGGCGACAAGCATGAGGAGTCCCGCCGTGAGCAGCGTGTAGAGGACATTCGGGGCGCGGAGACGCGCCAGCGACCAGGAGTCTCCCCAACCGGTCGAGACGATGCCTTGCCAGAAGAGCAAAGGGGGCTTGGTATTACCCAGACGCTCCACCGGCGAGACAAGAGGCAGGAGATCGCCCGAGGCTGCCGTCAATTTGGAGATCTGGGCATAGAGCAGTTCGTCCCCGTTGGTCGCGAGATGATCACTCCCGAGGCCCGTGCAGTAGACGACGACGGCCAGCAAGAGGGAGGCCCAGCCCATGATGAGCGAGCGGTGGTGGAATGCGGCGTGGGAGGACATGGGGGAATGAAGGATGAGACCTGAAATGTGAAACCTGAAGAGGAAGGGGTTTAGAATCAGCGTCTGCTAACTGAATGAAATGAGCGATATGTTTGCCTGCAAGTTCGAGCAAACTCCTTGCGTTCGCGCAAGTGATTGGAGGATTGGTTCATTTGACGGGACTCATTTGAGGTATGACGAGCTGCCCGTCTTTCTCCGCAATGGGAAAAACAGCTGTTGCGGTGGAGCCTTCGCCAAGGACCCGGACAACTTTGAGCTGGGCTATAATCGGCAGGTTGGGGTGATAAGTGACTCCCTCGCGAACAAACTCTAAATTTTGACTGTTTTCCGGCGTCGCAACAATCGAAACGCTCACGCTGGTCTTGTTACCCTCGACAACGAGTTTTGTTGCCTGAGAAATACTGTCCTTTATGTCATCGGACACGCCACTCCAGTAAAATAATTTCAGAAAGCTTTGGGTATCATTTGTCTCAAAAGCCTTCTTGGTGATCTCTAGGATGCGTTGCTCTTCCTCCGGAGTCGCTGCGATGAGATCAGAAGAAAACTGAATCATTGCAATGAGGGCAATGAATGAGTGGAGGTTGATTTTTGGCATGAAGAAAAGGCCTTCCCCGAAGACGCTTAACAACTCTTCTTTCAGGTCTCAGGTTTCAAGCTTCAGGTTTCCCCTCTGTCACGAGCTGGCGCTCGAGTAGTGCCTGAGGGCGGCATTCCAAAGCAGGCGGGTTGCGCCGACCATGAAGAGGGTGGCGGCTGCAAGGTGCAGGAGGGAGGGCCAGGGATTCTCCGCCGCATGGATCAGGAGGCGCGAGGGGATGTTGGCCACGATGATCACGGGGATCATCCAGCTGAAGACGAGCTTGAAGGCCCCCCTGTAAATCGTGTCGGGATAGCGGCCGATGTTGAAGAGGCTGTAGTAGCCGTAGATCAGCCCCTGGGAGCGGACCATCCAGAAGCTGGAGGCCGCGAACACGAGCATGATGCAGTAGTGGATCAGAATGCCGCAGCAGACGGCAGCGACATAGAGCAGGATCTGCGCCGCCGTGGGGACCAGGGAGAGCTTCCAGAGCGAGAAGGTGACGAATCCCGCCCCCACGAGGGCGTTGACCACGTTGTCCATGCCGAACTGCTTGAGCGAGACGACGAACTGGGTATCCACCGGCAGCAGAAGCATGAAATCCATCCTGCCGGTGCGGACGAGTTCCGGAAGGTTGGCGAGATTCATGTAGAAGAAAGCCTGGAAGAGCTGCCCGATGAGCTGGTGGGTGCCGATCAGCAGCACGACCTCCCACTTCGACCATCCCCCGATGGCCCCCACGTAGGAGAAGACCACCTCGATGAAGACGATCTGTCCGAGGAACCAAAGAATCTCCACCAGCATCCAGAGGAGGAAGTTCAGCTTGAAGCTCATCTCCCGGATCAGGGAGTTCCGGAACATGATTCCGTAGATCTCCCGCAGGCTTGCCCTCTTGGCGCCCGGGTTCGTCACTGTTCCCTCTCCGGGGGCGTTGTCACGTCTTGGCTCGCCTTCCTGACCGGAGATCCAAGATCCCATCGCCTGGTGCCGACGATCGAACCGTTTGCCGATGCCCGGGTCGGAGACGACTGAGAAACTAGAGCGGGGGATGATGGGCGGCTGCCTTGGAGACAACTTCGGCAACCGTGGTGGCCGCGGCCGCCATGGCGGTGCCGTGCTCCATCACGACCTCGGGAAGGACCAGTCCGGGAAGGACGTCGCGCTCTTCGGCCACATCGGCCTGGATCCGGCGGACAGCAAGACGCTCGGGAGCGATGCGGACGACCTTCTTGATCAGTCCGAGTTTCTCCAGGCCTCCGATCACGTAGGCGGAGGGGTCGATTTGCCACCAGTGCATCCCGTGGTTGGCGGAGCGGGGGAAGGCGTGATGGTTGTTGTGCCACCCCTCGCCCATGGCGAGAAGGCCGATCACGAAATTGTTGCGGCTGGCATCGGTCGTCACGAATTCACGACCGCCATAGGTGTGGCAGACGGAGTTGACGGCCCAGGTGACGTGGTGGTTGAGGAACATCCGGACCAGTCCGCCCCAGAGGAATCCGTAGAAGCCGCCCTTCAGGCCGCCGTAGGCGTAACCGATGAGGAAGGGGATCAGGAGGCTCAGAAGAGCCCAGATCACGAAGGTCTTGCTGACAAAGACCACCAGCTTGTCCTTGAGGAGGGGGCCGGCGTAGCGCTGCACATCGGGACGGAAGTCATCGAGGATCCAGCCAACGTGGGCATGGAAGAAGCTCTTGAGGGGGCTGTGCGGATCCTCCTCCTCGTCCGAGTTGGCATGGTGCTGGATGTGGGTGGC
>JACCDV011259166.1_pt1 | contig 10580 bp, 10 predicted proteins | sample 7446131 | NCBI WGS metagenome assembly JACCDV01 (sample SAMN15323448, study PRJNA562643) | freshwater metagenome | isolation source: river surface water | place: USA:Blue River Watershed | collected 2017-08-17
ACTTGCCAGGGCCCGAGACCCCATCGGCAAAGGTGAGCTGGCCGTCTTCGGTGACGGGCACGTTCATGAAGAAGTTGACGTTGGGCACCAGGTCGGCCTTGCCCAGGCCGATGTCGGCGTGCTGGATGGCGAGCAGGTAGTTGTCTCGGCAGCTGTGCATGAACTTCTTTTGCAGGGCGTAGCGCACGGTGTTGCTCTCGGCCGCGCAGGCCCCGCCCAGCGTGTCATGCCGACCGCAGGTGTCGGCCGTGATGGTGAGCATCGGGCGGCCCTCGTTGCTCACCAGCACCGAGCCGGTGGTCAGGTAGATGCCGCCCTGGCGCAGCAGCGTGTCGGTGGCGCTGTAGTGCTCGGCCAGGTCGGCCGCGCTGTAGAAGATCACATCGGCGGCCTGGTTGCCTTCGAGGTCGACGATGCGCAGCGTCTGGCCTTGCCTGATCTGAAAAAGGATGGGCTCGCCAGCGGGGTGGCGCTGGTTCATCACGGCATCGGCTTCCTGCAAAGGGCTGTGCTGGATGCGGATGGCGGTGGCTTGAGATGCAGTCATGGCGGCGGCTCCTCGGATCTCAAAGCGCGAACACATCGCTGTTGTGGTGGGCACGGGCGTTCTCGCCCCGGAAGGTGCGACAGAAGTCGTCCGCCGGGGCAGGGCCGCTGTGCCAGGCCACCACGCCCACCTGCGGAGGCGCGTACGCCTGGCTCGGGTTGAGCGGGTGCGGTGAGGTCGAGATGGCCACGATCACGTCCATGTCCAGGCGCAGCTCGACGAAGTCGCCAGTCTGGCTGTGGCCTGGCGTGAAGTGAAAGCGCCCCTCGTCATCCACCGTCACCTTGCTGAACAGGTTGACCGGGGCGATCAGGTCGCGCCGACCCAGGCCGTGCTTGCCAATTTCGATGAGCAGGCCGTCCTTGCCCGAGCGATGCATGCCGTTGCGGTGGGCCTCGAAGCGGTGCTCGCCGAAGCGTCGCTGCATGGTGGGCGCATCGAGCAGGGCGCCCAGCGGGTCATGCCAGCCCAGGCTGTCGGCGGTGAAGCTGGCCATCGAGCGGCCCATGTCGCTCATCAGCACGTGGCCGCGCCGGTAGTGGGCCGTGTGCTGCGCCTTGAGCGAGTCGGGCATGTTGTAGCGCTCGAGCGTGCTGTGCGCGGCATACAGCACCACGCTCACGTTGGCGTCGGTGCCCAGTGCAACGAAGCGCAAGGACGTGCCGCGCTTGAGGCGCCACGACCAGTGGCCGCCTCCCGGCACGCGCTCGGACCACAGGATGCGGTCGGTGTTCACGCCCGCCATCGAGTCGGCGGGCAAGCGCTGCCAATGGGCCACGGCATCGACCGGGCTGGACGCAGGCGGGTTGTCGAGGGTGTGTTCAGGGTGCTGGGCTGACATGGGGCGAACTCCTGGGAGGGCGGGACAAGCACGAGAGACACCGATGTCGGCTGAGCAGCCTTCATCAGGACCTCCCGGGCTTTTGTCCCTCCGTGGAGCCGCCACGGTGGTTGCCGTCGCAGCCGAGTGCTCTCGGACCAGGCAGCCGGCGTGAACCGGCTCGGAACCCTAGCGCTCAATCAGCCTGGACGTGGCGACCGCCGTCCGAGCTGCTCTCGCAAGGTGTACCGCAATTTCGGTGCCAGGCCTTGGTCAGCCCGGTGGGGGACTTTTTGCACCAACACCGTGCGCCGCACGCAGGCGCGCGGTCGGCCAGGCGCTCGTGTCCACCTTGTAGAAGGCCAGCAGCTCTTCGTACAGGGGCGGGTGCTCCGTGCGCAGTTCGGGGCCTTGCTCGAAAAAGGCCTCGGTCACCACGGCGAAGAACTCCACCGGGTCGCTGGCGCCATAGGGGTCGAGGAAGGTGTTTTCCTCACCTCGCCCCACGGCGGCCACCAGGGCGTCGAACTCCCTCTGCATCACCCGCGACCAACTGGCCTGCCGCTCGCGATTGGGCAAGGCGGGCGAACCGTTGGTCAGCCCCGACTCCGAATCAAGTTGGTGCGCGAATTCATGGATCACCACGTTCCAGCCATCGTGCGGGTCGGCCGCACCGGTGAGCACGTCTTCCCACGACAGGATGACCTGCCCCTGCTGCCACGACTCACCGGCGCGCCAGTCGCGCCCGGACTGCACCACGCCGATCTCGTCGGTGTGCTCGATGTCGACCGCGAAGGCGCTGGGGTAGACCAGCACCTGCCGCAGCGAGGGGTAGTAGTCGGTCGGGCGGTTGAGCAGCAGCAGGCAGGCCTGGGCCGCGATGGTCACGCGCACCTCGTCGTCGATGACCTGCCCCTGGCAGCCCACGAAGGCCTTCTCGGCCAGGAAGACCTGCATGTGGCGCCGCAGCTGCACCTGCAGGTCGGCCGGCAGCGAAGCGGCCAGCGGCACGTTGCGGCGGACGATGGCCCGCCAGGCCGGCGGGATGGCTTCGGCCTGCTGGCGCTCGCGACGCTGCGTCACCAGGCGTGGCTGCCAGATGAACCACGCGATGAGCATCAGGGCCAGGACAGAGACGATCAGGATGGGCAAGGTGGGGCCCTGGTGCAAGCAAGAGGGAAGGAGAAGGGGGAGGAGGGCGGGCCCCAAGGATACACATCGACCGGATGCGAGCCAGGGTGTGGCGCCTCGCACGAAATCCGGGCATGCTTGTGTTTACCGGTGCTGTTTTGGGGTTCCAAACCGGGCAGGATTCCTAGAATCGGTGCAATTTCTGCCACTGACCATGTCCGCCTTGCCGCAAAGCACGTTTGATGACGAGGAACGCCGACTGGCGACCCTGGGTCGCTACGGTGTGCTCGATACCCCGCCAGAACAGGCCTTCGATGACCTGACGCGGCTGGCTGCCCAGGTGTTGGGCACGCCCATCGCCCTGGTCAGCCTCATCGACCGTGATCGGCAGTGGTTCAAATCGCGTGTTGGTGTCGAGGTCTGCAGCACCCCGCGCGACCAGGCTTTCTGTGACCACGCCATCCGGCACCACGACATCATGGTGGTCGAGGATGCACGCCTTGATGCGCGCTTTGCCAGCAACCCGCTGGTCACGGGTGAGTTGGGCATCCGCTTCTACGCGGGCGCTCCGCTGATCGCCGAAGACGGGTCCGCCCTGGGCACCCTGTGCATCATCGACCGCCAGCCACGCCGCTTGAACGCCGCCCAGCGCGACACCCTGGCCTTGCTGTCCAGGCAGGTCATGGCCCAGCTCACCCTGCTCAGGCAGTCGCTGCACCTCGAGTCACTGCTGAGCGAGCTTCAGGGGCGCACGCAGTTGCTCAGCCAGCTCTCGAACCGGGTGCCAGGCGTCATCTACCAGTACCAGCGCTTCCCGGACGGCAGCAGTTGCTTTCCCTATGCCAGCGAGCGCATGTGGGACATGTTCGAGGTGCACCCCGAAGACACCCTGCGCGATGCGGCGGGCGTCATCGCCCGCGTCCACCCGCAGGACCTGGAAGCCTTCCTGGCTTCCATCGAGAGCTCCCACAGCGGCTTGTTGCCCTGGCGGCACGAGTTCCGCGTCGTGCTGCCGCAGCAAGGCACCAAGTGGCGTTTCGGTGACGCGGTGCCTGAGCGGCTGGCCGATGGCAGCGTGCTCTGGCACGGCTTCATCACCGACATCACCGAGCGGCGCCTGCACCAGGAGCGCACGCACCGCCTGGCTTATTACGATCCGCTCACCGGCCTGCCCAACCGGCGCCTGCTGATCGACCGCCTGGAGCGAGAGCTGGCTCACCTGCGGCGTTGCGGTCGCCTCGGAGCCCTTCTGTTCATCGACCTGGACAACTTCAAACAGATCAACGATGCGCGCGGCCACGCCGTGGGCGATGACCTGCTCAGGCAGGTGGCCCAGCGCTTGACCAACGTGCTCAGGCAGGACGACACCGTGGCCCGATTGGGGGGAGACGAGTTCGTCGTGCAGGTTGGCAACCTCGATCCCGATGTCGAAGTCGCGGCCCGGCAGGCCCGGCTGATCGCCGAGAAGGTTCGCTCCGTGATGGAAGCTCGCTACGAAGTGGCGGGCTTTCCCTACAGCAGCACTGGCAGCATCGGCCTGACCCTGTTCCCCCGGGGCGACGCCACCACCGTCGATGACTTGCTGCGAGAAGCCGACACGGCCATGTACCGCGCCAAGTCGGGCGGACGCAACCGCATCGAGTTCTTCGAGGCGAAGATGCAGTCCGAAGTCGAAGAGCGCCTGGCTTTGGAGCAAGACCTGCAACTGGCCTTGGCGGGCGATCAGTTCGACGTCCACGTGCAACCGCAGGTCGATGCGCAAGGGCGCGTCGTGGGCGGTGAGTTGCTGATGCGCTGGCAGCACCCGCAGCGCGGCAACGTGCCGCCCAACATCTTCATCCCCCTGGCCGAAGAGTCCACGCTGATCTTGCAACTTGGACAGATGGTGCTGCTGCGCGCCTGCGAGGCCTTGGCCCGACTGCAACAGGCCGGCCGGCAGTGGACCCTCTCGGTCAACGTCAGTCCACGTCAGTTCCGCAGTCCGGACTTCGTGGACTGCGTGTCTCACGCGCTCAAGGAAACCGGCGCCGACGCGCGCGGCCTGATCCTCGAAGTCACCGAAGGCCTGCTCATCGAGAACTGGCAGGACGCCGTCTCGCGCATGAGCGAGCTGGTGGCCCTGGGCCTGCGCTTCTCGATCGACGATTTCGGCACGGGCTATTCCAGCCTGGCCTACCTCAAGAAACTGCCGCTCTACGAGCTCAAGATCGACCGCACCTTCGTGCGCGACACGCCGGGCGACCCGAACGACACAGCCATCGTCGAGGCCATCCTGTCGGTGTCGCAGCACCTGGGCTTGCGCGTGGTGGCAGAGGGCGTTGAAACGGAGGAACAGGCCGCCTTCCTGACGAGCCACGGCTGTCAGTGCCTGCAGGGCTTCCTCTACGCCCGCCCCACGTCGCTGGCCGGCTGGCTCGATGACGTGATGGCTTGAGTGCTGGCGCGGCCGGCCGGTGTGCAGGTCAGCACGCCAGCGAAGGCGAGAAGCGACCGCCCTGCGTCAGCTCGACCCGCCATGCCTGAGCCCGCAAGGTCAGGGTGTCTCCCAGAGCGGTTGTCAGCGCCAGTTCGATGAGCGTGTCGCCGCTGGATGGCGCCTCCAGCCTGACGTCGCCCTGTGATGACCGTGATGGGCCTTGACACCATCGAGCTTCGTCGATGCGACCGATCACGGCAGCAGGCTCGCCAATCCATGTGGCCTCAAGCAGGTGCCATCGCACGCCTTGCAGGTGTCCGCCGCTGAGAGCTGGCTCGAGCTGGCGCCGGTCACCGCTCACGCGAGCGGCGGCCAGCACCACCACCAGGTCCTTGCCGATTGATTCGATCCGCGCGACCTCCGAGCCCGTCAGCTCGATCTGCCAGGGCGAGTCCTGGCTCCCCGGCTGGCCAATGGCCTCGGCGCTCATCGGGCCTCAAAAATCAGGACCTTCAAGGCGCGCTCGGGCGTGGCGTCGTCGAAGGCCGGTGGGTTGGGCAGGCGCTCGATGAAGCGCAGCTCGGGGGCTGCCTCCTGCATCAGTCCGAGCAGGAAACCGGTGTCCAGTTTGGGGGAGTTCAGGCACAGCATCGCGTGGCCGCCTGGGGCCAGCAGGTCGGGCAGGCGCCGCATCAGGCGCACGTAGTCCTTCTCGGCCACGAAGCTGCCCTTCTGGTAGGCCGGCGGGTCGACGATGACGAGGTCATGAGGGCCGCTGCGCTTGAGCTTGCCCCAGGAGCTGAAGATGTCGTGCGGCAGGAAGCTCGCCCCCTGGCCCAGGCCGTTGAGGGCGTGGTTCTGCTTGCCGATGCCAAGCGCACCGGACGCCATGTCGACGTTGACGACCTGTGAAGCGCCCGCCTGCAGCGCCACCACCGAGAAGGCGCAGGTGTAGGCAAAAAGATTGAGCACCCGCGCCCCGGGTTGTGCCTGCACGCGCTCTCGCACCCACTGCCGACCGGCCGCCATGTCCAGGAAAAGGCCGTGGTTCAGGCCCCGCGGCAGGTGCACACGAAAGCGCACCGGGCCTTCGCTGACCACGTGCGGATCGGGCACCTCGCCAGCGAGGATGCGGGTCTCGGAATGCGCTTCCTGGCGCAACTGGAACACGCAGTTCAGGGGCTCGCCTGGGGCCAGGGTCGACCAGCGCTCGTGCAGCGCGGCCACCACCGTGCCGAGCTCTTCTTCGGAAACCACCTGGTGACTGGTCAACAGCCAGACAGGCGGGTAGGCGTCCAGCGACCAGTGCTCACTGCCGGGGTGCAGGCCACCGCGCCCATGGAAGACACGTCGGGCGTCGGTGGGGAGAGCGAGTCGGGAGATGGCATCCAGCAGGGCTTGCATGGCCGCGATTCTGACACCTGGCGCCGAGCAGCTTGCCACCGTTTGACTTTACATTGCAGGGGCCTCGCTGATCCGGGGCCCGTCCTGTCTCTCGAGCTGCACGATGAATTTCGATCCCGTCTTCGCCCTCTCGCTCAACGCTGCTTTGCAGGTGCTGGTGTCCTCGCTCCTGGGGACGTTCATGCTCATCCCTTTGCAGCCCTGGGGCAAGAAGCTGGCTGCCCGCATCAACATGAAGTCCCTGCTGGCCACCCACATGGACTGGTACATGCTGGCCTTCATGCAGTGGGGCGCGGCGTTCATGATGGACCGCTGGGATTCGGCCAGAGACCCCCGACTCGCCTTGCTGCTGATGTTCGGCGGCTGGACAAACGCCTTGCCCTACCTGTTGAGGGGCTTTGGCGTGAACGCCTTCGTCATGGCGGGCAACAGCTTGCAGCGCGTGAGCGCCGGCATCGCCGGCCTGAGCGTGCTGGCCATCTTGGTGGCCTGGTCGGCCATCATCTGGCGAATGTGGCCAGACCGCTGATTCGTTGCCCCGACGGCCGCAGCGCCTTCAGATCGACGTCAGCTCCTCGCCTGGCGCACGCCCGGCAGCCAATGTCGCAGGGCTTGTGCCCATCGGTGGGTGTCGCGAGCCCCGAGTTCGATGAGGCGCGCCTCCACCTTGGACAGCCCACTGCGACGAGCGGCTTGCAGCGGTGTCAGGTTGTCGAACTCGGAGCAAAGCGCTGGGGCCGCGCCATGATCCAGCATGTAAAGGGCGACGGCCTCCTGCCCGGCCAGGATCGCGCCGACAAGGGGCGTTGAGTAGAACTCGGGGTGGGCATGGTTGAGGCTCACGCCGGACTCGACGTGGTACCTGACCAGGGCCAAGTCACCTTCGCACGCGGCTTTGAACAGGTCTTTCCAGTCACCGGCAGACATAGTCCATCCTTCTCAAGGTGCGTGGCTCGCCTCGCAAGTGGTGGAGCGTGAGGAACATCATCACAGCGATGCCAGAGCCGGGTTGAAGACGACTTCCCACAGGTGCCCCTCGGTGTCCTGGAAGTACCCCGCGTAGCCGCCGTAGAAAGTGGTTTGCGCGCTCTTGATGACCCGAGCCCCGGCGCGACTCGCCTGATCCATGACCGAGTCGACTTCCTCGACGGACGCCACATTGTGGCCAAGGGTCAGGCTGGTCGGCGAGGCGGCTGAGGCTTCGAGCCCGGTGTCTTGCGCGATGCTGGAGCGTGGCCAAAGCGCCAGCTTCAAGCCCGGTTGCAGCTGAAAGAAGGCGACAGAGCCATGCTCGAACTCGGCACCGATGATGCCTTGGGTGGGCAGGCCCAGTCCGTCGCGGTAGAAGGCCACAGCGCGCTCCAGGTCATCGACCCCCAGCGTGATGACGGAGATGCCTGGCGTCATTGAGGTGCGCTCAGCAGTTGCCCTTTTTGGCCTGTCCGGGGGGGCAGAACTTGCCATCACCCGAATCGTGGCGACCAGCGGGGTCGATGACGACCGAACCGGAGGGTGTGTAAACGGCGCAGCCAGCGATGGACGACGCAAAAACAACCATTGCGATCAGAGCTTTCATGGTGACAGCCTTTGTTGGGTCGGAACGAGGGTTAGTTTATGCGTTCGCGGGTGTTGGGTTGACCCACGATGACTGCTTCAGCAATCCATGCACGATGAGCAACAGCGACTGCTCCCAGCTTCAACCTCGGGCACTCGATGAGTTGGCGTCGGTGTGCGGTGACCGGTTCGGCATCGATGCCTCGCCGCTCAAAGGATGCGGGATGCCACCATCCCCGTAGGAGCCAATGACTTGCGCGATGACGACCTGATAGCCGTTGAGCCACCTCGCGTGAAGTTGCTTGGCTTGGATGTGTGAGGGATGCTTCATGAGCGCCTGCAGCGCTTCCATGGAATCCCAGTAGTACACATTGGAGATGAGCCCTGTTTGCGGGCTCTCCCATGCCTCCTCTCCCAGGTAGCCTGGAATGGATTGGGCAACTTGGGCGATGACCTGGTCCAAGGCGTGGAACTCGTCGTCGTACTGCCCCTTGGCAAACGTGAACGTGGAGGTGTACATGCGTGTGAGGTGTGTTCAGCCGACGCCCATTTTCGCCCGCAGCGATTCAAGGCATGGGCCTTCTTGGGCATCGACCCAGTCAGGGCTCGTGGGGGTGTGCATCCGAGTTGTCGCGCGTGGTTTGCGGTCCTGGATCGCCCTCACAAGGTCCACCACCAACTTGCAGACCGCAAGCGGTTGAGCGTGCTTGTTCAAAGCGGTTTTCCCTTTGGCGACAAGATGATGGAGCTTGATGGCAGCGCCTTGTTGTAGCAGACAACGGCAACATCTCCAGGCTTGTATGGGCTGAAGATGCTCACCAGGCATTGACCTTCAACTTGATCGCTTCGCCCTTCAGGGGTGAAGCGGTACCTCAGGATCATCGGCATGCCTGCGCGGTTGCTTTCGCGGCGAACGGAGATCACCTTGCCATCAACGCGTGCCCCCTGGCTGAGGAGGTGCTTCTTTTCTGAAGTCCGCGCGCAGGACGCAAGCATGAACATGCACGAGGTTGTGATCAATCCAGTGATCGCCAGTATCGCTTTTGCTGCTGGGCTCATGGCATGTGCTCTCGTGTCGGCTGGGCAATGATGGTGGCGCTTCCCGCAGCGCCTTGTTGAGGTGGGAATCGCTGCCTGGGTGGCAAAGCGCTTCGCAATGAGTGCGCCGTCGAAGTTGGAGAAGTCGATGCAGAACCCTTCAAAAAAACGGAGGGCATCGTTGGGCTTGACCGACCTGTTGGGCTGAGGCGAGATGGCGCGGCGGCTCACCTGCATTTCACTCGCGAATGGTCATGAACTGGTTGGCCGTCATGGCAAGCCTTTGGCGGAAGCAATATTCGTCTCGCATTCCTTTAAATTGGCGTTCCATACCATCAGGAGGCTCGGGAGCAGGTCACTTGCTTTGTCTTCAAGAATCATTGATTCAGATTTCTCGCGGTAACGATTGGCGAGTACCAGACTTCTGTAGTATTTGGAGAGAACTTTGACTTCGTCGGGTTTGCTGAACTTCAGGAAAGTCGGGGTGTACATCAATTGAGAGACGACAGCCGTCTCGAACTGCTGAAGCACGATGCCGCTTTTATAGTACCTGAGGAAAGCGGACTGTAAAGTTTCTTCATTGGCTTCTGCTTCAATTTTTATGGCCTGCCTCATTGATAAATAAACTTGATGTTCGCGATGGCGCTCAATGGCTGAATTGACCACGAGAGCAATCGAGAACCCTGCTGCAGTGACGATGACCGACAGCAGTGTCTTGTGCTTCTCGCTTTGGATGTGCTCTATAAAAGTCAAATCACGCTCCTGTATGCCTGGCTGCCAAGTAAGCAGCGCCGGGGGCGAAGGGTATGGCACCAACACTGGCCATGAAAATGCCGAAGGCAGGCTTGTTTTTGCGTCCGCTTGACCGCACAGTCAGGCTGCGCCACGGCACCGTGCGCATGTCATTTGGCATGCTCCGCTGCAGACCATAAGGGGGTTGATGAAGGGATGGTCTTTTCCCATCTCTCATACTTGGCGCGCCAAGATTCGGGCGGCTCCGGTAATGGGCGGCGAGGATCTCGGCTTCGCGAGTAGGCCATGCCTTCGATCAGCCAAGATGGTTTGAACAGCCAGGCATTGATGACGCCGAGTTGCTCATTCTGTTTTTGATGAATCAACTCGTGGCGAACGAAATGTGGGTGCCATGCCCTTTCCGAGAGGATGATGCCAATCGTACCAACGCTGAAGGCTACAGAACGCCCAAGCCCAAAACTTGAAGCGCATTCTGCCGTGGCACAGAACACCGCCGTTGGGCGCTTTCGCAGCTTGCCGAGATCTGCTCCAACATCCGACTCCGCGCCATTGAGTAGTTTGCGAGCATCTTCGATGCGAGATAGGTCGTCGATGCAGATGCGATCAGATGTGCATGTTAGGCCGACCAACTGCGGTGCAATTACTCGCAGAGGTTTGACCATTGCCCATGCAGCAACGGGTATGAGGTGTGCTGCGACGGTTGCTGCAATGACTGTTGAACGCTTCATACGAGTGGCCTAACGCCAGCGGTAAGCCGCGCCGGAGTGCGGAGCACGGAGGGCACCCGCAAGCGGAGCTTGCGGGCGTCGGCTTGACCAAACAGTTAGGCTGAGGAGCGCAGGAGAGGGCGTGGAGAACACGCAGGCCCCGAAACCGAGCAAGATGTTTGACCGCTGCATGACTGACTCCCTGTGCCG
>JACCDV010100969.1_pt1 | contig 10577 bp, 10 predicted proteins | sample 7446131 | NCBI WGS metagenome assembly JACCDV01 (sample SAMN15323448, study PRJNA562643) | freshwater metagenome | isolation source: river surface water | place: USA:Blue River Watershed | collected 2017-08-17
AAGGTATTGCGCGCAACCCAGAAGCAGCTGGTAAAATTCAAACAGCGATGATCATCGCAGCGGCACTTATCGAAGGTGTTGCATTGTTTGGAGTCGTAGTTGGTCTTCTTGGAGCAAAAGCGTAATTCAACTCAAAAGGAAACTGCAACGGTTGGTTGCGGTTTCCTTTTATAAAAATTTAAAAAACACAGAAAAATGGATTTGATAAAACCCGATTTAGGTTTACTAGTTTGGACAGGCATCACATTTAGCCTTTTACTTTTCTTGTTGGCCAAATTTGCTTGGAAACCAATTTTAAATGCGGTCAATACCCGCGAGCAAAATATCTCAGAAGCCCTCGAACTCGCTGAAAAAACTAAAGCAGAAATGCAAGCGCTTAAAGCAGAGAACGATCAAATTTTAAAAGCTGCTCGTGCAGAACGCGATCAAATTTTAAAAGAGGCTAAAGAAGCTGCAAACCACATGGTAGAAGAGGCCAAAGGCAAAGCAAAAGACGAAGCTGCTAAAATTGTAGAGTCGGCTCGCCAAAACATCAACAGCGAAAAGGCTGCTGCAATGGCTGAAATCAAAAACCACGTAGCAAGTCTTTCTCTAGAAATTGCTGAAAAAGTAGTTCGTCACGAACTCGGTTCTGACGACAAACAAAAAGCCCTTGCAACGCAACTTGCTGGCGAAATCAAAATGAACTAATCCATGAAGTCCAATAAAGCTGCTGTTCGTTATGCTAAGGCTCTTTTAGAGCTAGCCACAGAGCACAATAAAGTGGAGCTTATCGAAGCAGACATCCTTCAACTCTTGAAAGTGTCTAATGAGGCGCATGATTTTCAAGTTTTCTTGAATTCTCCACTCATCAACATCGATAAAAAGGTTGCAGTTATCAAGCAAATCTTTCCTGACTTCAACCAAACTACCATTGATTTCCTATCCATGGTAACCAACAATGGCCGCGAGACCGTCATGATCGACATCGCGAAGCAATTCATTTCGCAGCTCAAAGCCCAGCGCGGAATTGTGCCAATTACAATCATTAGCGCCCAACAATTAGAAGAAAGCACAAAGCAGTCTATTCTTTCTAAAATTTCAGCAGCCATCGCCGGCACTCCTGAAATTACCGAAGAAATCGACGCTGACTTAATTGGTGGTTTCATTGTTCGCATGGGCGACCACCAAATAGATGCTTCAGTTGCAAGTCAACTTCAGCGCTTAAAACAACAATTCGTATAATCGTCAACAGACAAAAAAATAAGTACACATGGCAGATATTAAACCAGCAGAAGTTTCCGCAATATTGAGAGAACAACTCTCAGGTTTCCGCTCAGAAGCTGAATTGCAAGAAGTAGGAACGGTACTTCAGGTAGGAGATGGTATTGCACGCATTTACGGCATGAACGGCGTTCAATACGGCGAACTCATTGAATTCGATGGTGGCATGCAAGGAATTGCACTTAACCTCGAAGAAGACAACGTCGGAGCAGTATTGCTTGGTCGTTCTTCTAGCGTAAAAGAAGGTGACACCGTACGTCGTTTGGGTAAAATTGCATCAGTTAAAGTTGGTGATGGTATGGTAGGTCGTGTTGTAGACACACTCGGACAGCCAATCGACGGTAAAGGACCAATCCAAGGCGAACTCTTCGAAATGCCAATCGAGCGCAAAGCTCCTGGTGTTATCTTCCGTCAGCCTGTAACAGAACCACTTCAAACTGGTATCAAAGCAGTTGATGCCATGATTCCAATCGGACGTGGCCAACGTGAGCTCATCATCGGTGACCGCCAAACTGGTAAAACAACCGTTGCTATCGATGCAATCATCAACCAACGCGAGTTTTACGATCGCGGTGAGCCTGTTTACTGTATTTATGTTGCAATTGGCCAAAAAGGTTCAACTGTGGCAGGTATTGTGAAGAAATTAGAAGATGCTGGTGCAATGGCCTACACAACTGTAGTTGCTGCAAACGCATCTGATCCCGCACCAATGCAGTTTTATGCACCAATGACCGGTGCTGCTGTCGGAGAATACTTCCGCGATTTAGGAAAGCCAGCACTTATTGTTTATGATGACCTTTCTAAGCAAGCAGTTGCTTACCGCGAGGTATCTCTTCTATTGCGTCGTCCACCAGGACGCGAGGCTTACCCAGGTGATGTATTCTACCTTCACTCTCGTTTGCTCGAGCGTGCTGCAAAAGTAATTGCCGACGACAACATCGCCAAGCAAATGAACGACCTACCTGCATCTTTGAAAGACAAAGTTCGCGGTGGAGGTTCACTCACTGCGCTTCCAATCATTGAAACGCAAGCTGGTGACGTTTCTGCGTACATCCCAACTAACGTGATCTCCATTACAGATGGTCAGATTTTCCTCGAGTCAGATTTATTCAACTCAGGTATCCGTCCGGCTATCAACGTTGGTATCTCCGTATCGCGTGTAGGAGGTTCTGCACAGATTAAGTCAATGAAGAAAGTTGCTGGTACTTTAAAGCTTGACCAAGCTCAATACCGCGAACTCGAAGCATTTGCGAAATTTGGTTCTGACCTCGATGCAGCTACTAAAGCTGTCCTAGACAAAGGAGCACGTAACGTAGAAATCTTGAAGCAACGCGAAGGTGACCCATACCCAGTAGAAAAGCAAATTGCAATCATCTACGCTGGTGTGAAAGGTCTTATGCAACCTGTTCCGGTAGCTAAAATCAAAGAATTCGAGAAAGATTACCTTACTGTACTTGAAGCCAACCATGCAGATACATTAGTTGCGCTTAAAGCAGGAAAATACACAGACGAAATCGAGGCAGTTTTGACAAAAACAGCCAAAGAAGTAGCTGCTAAATTTGCATAATTAAAGCCTTAATTTAGGATTAGAATGGCGAATCTAAAAGAAATACGTAACCGCATCAGTTCAGTTGGTTCCACCATGCAGATTACCTCTGCCATGAAGATGGTGTCTGCTGCCAAATTGAAACGCGCACAAGATGCCGTAACGCAAATGCGTCCTTATGCGGGCAAATTGCGCGAAATCCTCGAAAACTTAAGTGCTAGCCTAGACCTTTCTGAGAATGCTTACGCAGAACAGCGCGAAGAGAACAAAATTCTGATAATCGGTATTACTTCTAACAGAGGTTTGTGCGGTGGTTTCAATAACAACATCATCAAACGTGTTGGTGTTTTGATTGCCGAAGATTACGCAGGAAAAGACGTCTCTGTTTTCTGTATTGGTAAAAAAATCAAAGATGTTTACAAGCGCACGCCAAACTTCTATACCAACGACACGTTGGACAACATAGAAGATGTCTACGCTGACCTACGCTTTGATGTTGTTGCCCAAATCGCGGAAGAAATTATGGCGCAATTCCTCAACAAGTCTTTCGATAAAGTTGTTTTGGTGTACAACCGTTTCATCAATGCGGCTACACAAAACATCGAAACTGAACAGTTTTTACCAATTGTACCTACTGTAAGCGATTCAGAAGCTGGCGACTACATTTTTGAGCCTTCAAAAATGGACATCGTAGAAGATTTGTTGCCAAAATCAATGAAGCTACAACTTTACAAAGCAATCAGAGATTCATTCGCAGCTGAGCACGGCGCACGCATGACCGCGATGCACAAAGCCACAGACAACGCCAAGGAACTTCAGAAAAACCTCAAATTGAGCTACAATAAAGCACGTCAAGCGGCTATCACCAACGAAATCCTCGAGATTGTTGGTGGTGCAGAAGCCCTCAACGGTTAATATTGTCTCCTCATCATTCAAAAAAAGAGCGCTGATCCAGCGCTCTTTTTTTGTTTAAAGGATTTAGATAGAATGAGAGAACAAATGCATTAGAAAGCTGCTTTTGAATGCTGAATTCAATTTATTTCTTCAAATGTTTTATTCTTCGTTTGCTTTGTCTTCGCTTAATAATTCCAATTGAAGCGCTCTGCAATGCGCTGGTGCACATAGGCAAGTACTTCTTCATGCTTGACGTACGTTAATACATCTTCCATAAATGCTTGCAGAAGTAATGTTTTGGCTGAAGCTGAGCTCAGTCCCCTTGCGCGAAGATAAAACAATGCGCTGTCGTCTAGTTGGCCTGTGGTGGAGCCATGTGAGCACTTGACGTCGTCTGCATAGATTTCGAGTTCAGGCTTGGAATTGACGCTCGCGTTTTCAGAAAGTAAAACATTTGCATTGCTCTGGTAAGCATTGGTTTTTTGTGCGTCTTTGCGCACAAATACCTTCCCGTTGAAAACGGCTGTCGAACGATCAGCTGCAACACCTTTATAGGTTTCAAAAGATTCACAGTTGGCTACTTGGTGGTCAATGGTGGTGTAGTTGGCCACGTGTTGCTCTTCTTTGAGCCAATAAGCGCCGTTCAGATACGTTTGTGCGTGTTCTCCTTTTATGGCAACCATGGTGTCGTTGCGGACAAAACTGCCGTCTAAAGTGAGGGTGTTGATTTCAAAGTGAGATTTTGCTGCTTGTTGTGCGCGGTCTTCATAGAAATCAAAATGATTTTGAGCTGTATCTTGAAGTTTAAAAATCTTGATGCGGGCGTCTTGAGCAATATTGTATTGAAGATGTGTATGCGAAAAACTGGTCGTTTGGTCTTGTTGTTTGGATACGAAAAAAATAGTCGCTTCAGCATTTGCGCCAAAGTTGAAGTGGTGGCGATAAAAGTATTTGCCTCCGCTATTTACTTGAACTATTTGAATCGGTTTGTCTAAAGTGCAGTTTTTTGCAAGTGATATACTGACACCTTTTTGCGCATGAAGGATGTTCAGTGCACCAAAAACGTCATAAAAACTGGCCTCGTGGAAGGCACCGGAATCTTGTGTATTCAGGTTGATTTCTAATCCTGTTGGTAGGTTTTGAGGTATCCTAATTTGATCGTTGTTGACGTAAATGGTATAGGCATCGGTCAAAACACTGTGCTGCTCTAATTGCGCAACATCTAGTTGATGAGCTGCACTCAATTGGGCATTGTTTAACTTGGCGAGGCGTGTGTATTTGAAGCGCTCTGTTTTCGTGGTCGGAAAATCTTGATCTTTTAGATAAGCTTGAGCCGCCGCTTGAAGAGATACCGGAACATGCAATTTGGTCGGGCCTAAGTCGGCAACGAATTGCAGGAGTTTGTTGCTAATGAGCGTCTCCATCTTACAAGCTATCTTTGATCCAGTCGTAACCGCGCTCTTCTAGTTCTAGGGCGAGTTCTTTCGGGCCAGATTTAACAATTTTACCGTCGTAAAGTACATGAACTACATCAGGTACGATGTAGTCGAGTAAGCGCTGGTAGTGGGTAATAACAACACATGCGTTTGCTGGGCTTTTGAGTGCATTTACGCCCTGCGAAACAATGCGTAGTGCATCGATGTCCAAACCTGAGTCGGTTTCGTCGAGTACAGCTAATTTTGGCTCGAGCATGGCCATCTGAAAAATCTCGTTGCGTTTTTTCTCTCCACCCGAAAATCCTTCGTTGACTGCTCTAGAGGCTAATTTAGCATCGAGCTCTACGAGTGCAGATTTTTCGCGTACAAGTGCCATAAAATCTTTGGCAGAAATAGGGTCTTGCCCGTGGTAGGCGCGTTTTTCGTTGAGTGCAGTTCTTAAGAAGTTGACGTTACTTACACCAGGTATTTCTACCGGATATTGAAAAGCAAGAAAAAGTCCTTCGCGTGCGCGGTCTTCGGTAGCGAGTTCAAGGAGATCTTTGCCCAAGAAAGTAACGCTACCCTCTGTGATTTCGTAATCTTCTCTTCCTGCAAGTACAGAAGCGAGTGTGCTTTTACCTGCGCCGTTAGGCCCCATGATGGCATGCACTTCGCCAGCTTTTACTTCTAGGTTAAGTCCTTTTAGAATTTCTTTTCCGTTAATGCTGGCGTGTAAGTTTTCTATTTTTATCATTTTGTCTATGCTGATCTAATGTTCTAAATGTGTGCGGTTTATCCTACGCTACCTTCCAAACTTATAGCCAATAGTTTTTGGGCTTCTACCGCAAATTCCATAGGCAATTGGTTGAGGACCTCTTTGCAGTAACCATTGACAATTAGGCTGATGGCTTTTTCTTCGCTGATACCGCGTTGCATGCAATAAAAAAGTTGGTCTTCACCAATTTTAGAGGTGGTTGCTTCGTGTTCAATTTTGGCAGTCGGATTCTTACATTCGATATACGGAAAGGTATGTGCACCGCATTCGTCTGTCATCAAGAGAGAGTCGCACTGTGAAAAATTGCGGGCGTTTTGGGCGCCTTTATGGATCTGAACCAAACCTCTGTATGAATTCTGAGATTTCCCTGCGGAAATTCCTTTGGAGATGATTGTAGATTTGGTGTTTTTGCCAAGATGCACCATTTTGGTTCCGGTGTCGGCTTGTTGGTAGTTGTTGGTGACGGCAACTGAGTAAAATTCACCTACAGAGTTGTCGCCTTTTAAGATACAAGAAGGGTATTTCCAGGTAACTGCCGAACCAGTTTCTACTTGTGTCCAAGAAATTTTGGCGTTGGCCTCACATATACCGCGTTTGGTTACAAAATTGAAGACACCACCTTTTCCTTGTTTGTCGCCAGGATACCAGTTTTGTACTGTGGAGTATTTGATCTCGGCATCATTTAACGCAATAAGTTCAACCACAGCGGCGTGCAATTGGTTTTCGTCGCGCTGCGGTGCCGTACAGCCTTCAAGATATGAAACATAGGCGCCTTCGTCGGCAACTACAAGGGTGCGTTCAAATTGCCCGGTACCACCCGCATTGATGCGGAAATAGGTTGAAAGTTCCATTGGGCAGCGCACTCCTTTTGGAATGTAGCAAAAGGAACCGTCTGTAAATACCGCGCCATTGAGTGCAGCATAGAAGTTGTCGGTGCTTGGCACAACTGTACCCATATATTTTTGAACGAGTTCAGGGTGTTCTTGAACTGCATCTGAGAAAGAACAAAAGATAATGCCGAGCTCACTGAGTTTTTCCTTAAACGAGGTTGCTACCGAAACGGAGTCCATGACGAAGTCAACGGCAACTCCGGTGAGGCGTTGTTGTTCTTCCATTGAAATCCCCAATTTTTTCATGGTTTCTTTCATTTCTGGATCGACGTCGTCCCAGGATTCGTATTTTTTGGTTTGTTTCGGAGCAGAGTAGTAGGAGATGGCCTGAAAATCGGGTTTTTGGTACTGTACATGTGCCCATTCGGGTTCTGTCATTTCTTGCCAAATACCAAAAGCTTTGAGGCGGTAGTTGAGTAACCACTCAGGCTCGTTTTTCTTGAAGGAAATAAGGCGAATGATGTCTTCGTTAAGTCCAATCGGAACGGTGTCTGCCTCGATGTCGGTGACAAAACCAAATTTATATTCTTGGTTTTCGAGGTCTTTGGCGAGTTCGTTTTCAGTATAGTTTGACATCTTTATACAGAAAAGGATTCACCACAACCACATGTTCTATCAGCGTTCGGATTTTGAAATACAAATCCTTTACCATTGAGCCCCCCTGAAAAATCGAGGGTGGTGCCTACTAAATAGAGGTAACTTTTTTTATCGACAACAACTTTCACACCATTGTTTTCAAAGGACATATCGCCTTCGTGTTCTTGGTTGTCAAAAGTAAGTTGGTACATAAGGCCAGAGCAACCTCCGCCTTGAACACCTACTCGAATAAAATAGCCAATTTTTTGTTCGTCTTCCATGAGACGAAGCGACTGTTTTTTGGCAGCATCTGTTACGGTTAACATTTCGTTTTTATTTAGATTAATTATAAATAAAACACTTTGTTTGCTGCAAATTTACCACTTTAATGGTATTGCAACCAAAGATTTAAACAAAGAAATTTCGCGCTTGTTTGTCATTTAACCGATTTTGTTACTTAGGCTTTTGGCTTTTTTCAATTATTTGGTTTAATTTAACATCCAACTCATTAAAAAACAACGCTATGCGTACACTTTATCTCTTCTGGAGTTTGTTTCTCATCCAAATGGTAAGCGCTCAAAAGTTAGTTATAGACTCCAAGCAATATCAAGCCCTTAAACAAAACAATGCCCTTGCTGGCACTGAAATTATTGCACCAAGCTCAGAAGTTGGAACGCAATATTACACTGGCCCTCAAGGTCAAAAAACGGGCTTGTGCGACTGCCTCATACCCTTAGACTCTACTTTTCAGTTGGCCATGCTACCCAACGACGACAACTATTCAAACAGTATTCAATTGCCATTTGACTTCAGTTTTTATGGCACTAACTACGACAGTCTTTATATCAACAACAACGGAAATATCTCTTTTTCGCAGCCTTATTTTACCTTTACAGCTTACTCTTTTCCAGATCCTACATTTAACATGATTGCCCCATTTTGGGCAGATGTAGATACGCGTTCTACAAATGGCGGCAACGTTTGGTATAAAATGAATCCTCATTCCTTAGTGATTGTTTGGGACCACGTTGGTTACTACTCCATGATGGAGGACAAACTCAATACTTTTCAATTGATCATTTCTGATGGTTTAGACACCTTGATACCCAACGGCAACAATGTTTCTTTCTGTTATGGCGACATGCAATGGACAACAGGTTCTGCTTCTGGTGGCTCGAACGGTTTTGGTGGCTCACCCGCTACTGTAGGCGTGAATATTGGCAATGGCATCAATTATTTCCAAGTTGGGCAGTTTGATGCTCCGGGTGTAACTTTTGACGGACCATACAGCGCAAATGATGGCGTAGATTTTTTAGATGGTCAAGAAATCTATTTTGACTTGGCCAACTCAAACTCAAACATTCCACCTCTTGTGATGAGCAGCGGTATTTGCGATACCATAGATGTGTATACCGGCGACACCTTAAAAAGCTTAAATGCCGTAGATTTCTCAATCGGTATCAGTACTCCTGAAATAGGTCAAGTCCTAACCACAACCATTACTTGTGACGAACCAACTGCACTCACTTACCTCACGAACAGTGTCAGCAATGAGTTTACAGGATTCGACCTTACCTTTGATGCAACTGGAGTGCAACCTGGCTTGTACCATGTACAGATTGAAACCACTGACAACGGCACACCTGCGCAAACGGTAACGAAAAGCATTCCGATTCGTGTTGTCTATGATGCGAATCTTGCTGGGATAAATGACTTAGATGCTGCTCAAATCGAGGTGTATCCGAACCCAACTTCCGAAACACTTCAAATTAAAGGCCTACAAGCCAATGATCTGGTAGAAATATTTGATGCATCTGGCCAATTGATCCAAGCATTTAAGGCCACAAATACGGTCGAACAATTGACTTTGCCTCAGGTGGGTTTCTATATCTTGAAATGTTCAAGTAATGCCAAACCTCAAACTGTGCTTAAATTACAGCGCATTTAAGAAAGCTACTTCTTTGGTGTTTTCTGTGTATTTTTAGCCGATGAAAAGTATGATTTTCTTAGGCCTGACCTTCTTTTTTTGGTCGGCCAAAGCCAAAGCCCAAAATTCCCAGATCAATTACAAGACCAAATATGTCTTTGTATTGGTTATCGATGGGCCGCGCTATTCCGAAACCTACGGTGAACCTACTTGCAAATACAGCCCACTACTTTGCGATTCACTCAAAAAAGAAGGAACTTTTTATGCTGATTTCAGAAATAATGGACCTACGTACACAGTTCCGGGTCATACCGCAATTGTAACAGGCACCTATCAGCGCATCTCAAATTCGGGCACGGCTTTACCGAAACAACCTAATATTTTTCAGTATTTTTTGCAAGCAAGTGGTAAAGATTCTTCTGCTGCGTATGTAGTGGCAAGTAAGGGAAAACTAGATGTGTTGGTCAATACTTCTCACAAGAAATGGCACAATCAGTTTGTGGCACCAACCTATTGTGGCCCAAACGGCAATGGCTTGGGTTACGGTCGCGACGATAAAACTTTTGCCAAAGTAACTGAATTGGTTCAGGGTACAAACCCGCCTCAGCTTATGCTTATCAATTTGTTGGCTGTTGACGTCTATGGGCATGCCAACAACTGGGAAAAGTATCTAGAGTCCATTACAAAATCGGATCAATATGCCGCTAAACTTTGGCAAATGATACAAGATAATCCTGTTTTACGCGATCAAACTACGCTCATGATTACCAATGACCACGGCCGACATTTAGATGGCGTGCGCTCTGGCTTTGTCAATCACGGTTGCCGATGTGAGGGTTGCCGTCACATTTCCCTATTGGTTTTGGGTCCAGACACCCCTAAAGGTCTTGTGGTAAGCGAAGAAGCCGAAATGATAGACATCTCTACAACAATTGCGGAAATCTTGCATTTTGAGATGCCTACGAGCAAAGGAGCCCATTTACGCGCTGCCTTTCCAAAGAAATAAGCAAACGTTCTGGTTTTTAGTAAAGATCGTCTAGTAATTGATCGTCAACCAAATTTGGAAGCGTCACTTTCAAAAGTGGTTCTGCTTCCATGGCGCGTTTGATGGCAAAAATAGCGTTTTCATTGCGTGCCCAATTGCGTCTGGCAATTCCATTATTGACATCCCAATGCAACATGCTCGTGAGATTGCGCTGTGCTTGTTCTGATCCGTCTAATAACATCCCGAAACCACCGTTAATAACCTCGCCCCAGCCTACGCCACCGCCATTGTGAATACTCACCC
>JACCDV011024322.1_pt1 | contig 10576 bp, 9 predicted proteins | sample 7446131 | NCBI WGS metagenome assembly JACCDV01 (sample SAMN15323448, study PRJNA562643) | freshwater metagenome | isolation source: river surface water | place: USA:Blue River Watershed | collected 2017-08-17
GATTTGACATGCAAAATTACTCTCCCCATAACCCTTGGTTCAACTGGCAGCCATATGATGATGGGACTGTTGACCAAGCTATCAACTGGTATCATACAACAACTAAGCAGCAAGGAATCGTGACATTCTTCTGGCATTGGTTCTCTCCTTCAGGAGGACAGCTGAGGACAAGCACTTTCTATACTACCAATACTGACTTTGATGTATCAAAGGCAGTTGTTTCTGGGACAACCCAATATAATGAGACGATGAGGGATATTGATGCTATTGCTGTTCAGCTGAAGAAGCTTCAAGCAAGCAACATTCCAGTGTTATGGAGGCCTCTTCATGAAGCAGGTGGAAAATGGTTCTGGTGGGGTGCCAAAGGTAGTGGACCAGCTATCTCCCTTTATAAAATCATATATGATAGAATCACCAACTATCACAATATCAATAACCTCATCTGGATTTGGAGCACTCCTGAACCTGATTGGTACCCAGGTAACTATAGAGTGGACTTGATTGGCTTTGACAGCTACCCAGGAAACTATAACTATGATTGCCAATACTCCATGTTTGGTCAACTGAATAATATTGTTCAAGGTGTTAAAATGGTTTAAATGACAGAGAATGGTCCTATTCCCGACCTATAAAGCTGCATTAGGGGCGGAGCTAAATGGGGATTTTTCATGTCTTGGAGCGACTTAGTCTTTTCTTAAAATACTGCTGAGCATATAAAGGCTGTTTACAACTCCCCAGTGGTGAAAAAGCTAGCATTTGTGCCAACTGAAAGTGAAACGAAGGCTAACCTAAGAATGGAGAAAGAGTCATCAAACAAATGGGCTTGATCCTCCATATTCAAAATCCACATTATAATAATTCTAAGTTGATAAAGATAAGAAAGATAGCATAAAATTAAATGAGGCCTTCATTTGGTGTCAGCTTTTTTTTACAATAAGGCCTTTAGAGATTTGTGTGCGAATTTCGTTCTCTCCACCTTCTTCTATTACCCTCCTGTGCTTTGCCTTTATTCAATTAGAAGCTTTATTTATTTCTCTTTCTTCGTTGTCTTTAAAGATTCGCTAAAAATCTTTATATTGGTGCCAAAACACTCTCTTACTAAATTTTTTGCAGTTTTCAAATTAGTTTGGGGATAATTTACTTTTTCATAGTCTTTGAATTATGATTTGAGGGCGATAAACTATTTGTGCATTTCCTCTTGGTCGAGGATTGATTGAGCAGTGGGGCGCTTTTCGCTATTTTTGTCGAGTAAGCTTTTGATGAGATCTGAGAGCCACTTAGAATAGCAGGAGGGTATTTATTCTGTTGGTTTTTCCAGAATACTCTTTATAATCTCCCCAAAAGCATTTCCTTTGAATGGTTTTTCTCCTGTGCAAATTTAAAATAACAGGCACCCCAAAGCCCACATATCACTTTTACTACTGCAGCGGTTGTTGTTCAGTGTCTAGGGCGACAAATAGTATGGGGTTCCCACTGTTGACTTAGAAAAGTCATCTTCTCCTCGTATTTTCTTTGCCAGCCCGAAATCTGAAAGTTTTATTTGTCCATTTTCTAACACTAAAACATTAATTATTTTAATATCCCTGTGAATTACGTTGAGCTCGTTATGCAAGTGATAGAGTGTGAGACTCAGTTGCAAAAGCCAGCACCGAATGACAGGCTATGGTACATGTTCTTATGAGAAATTTCTGCGGATGTATGCTGCCAAGTCACCTATTTAGCAAGCTGAATACCTTCACTTGCATACTAGAGCACTATGGATGGCTTCTCCTTCAAAATAGTGTCATGAAGGGTTATAATGCCAGGATGTTGGATTGAAGATAAAAGTTGAAACTAAAGGCTACTCTACTGATCATTGAGCTCCTTTATTGCAAACAGTTTCCCTTGTGATTTAGCGAGGAAGATTTTGCCTTATTGCCCCTATCCGATCTGCCTGATAATGTGATATTTTGAAGGGTTCATATTAATTTATTAACGAAGCTTACAATAAATAAATTAGGCATCAAATAATAGAGAATATTGGCAGAATAACTGCTAAGGATCATCTTGATTCCTATAGGTTGATGTCGTTATCATATTCATCGGCATTGATGAAGTCATTAATCGACATATAGCTATTCTCCTAATCCTCAATTCCTAAACCTCCGATGGTTTTGTTTTATTAGCTGAAAGGTTAGTTATACTTCTGTTAGCTAGCTGCACTTCTTAAGTCGTAGATTTGCTCGAGGAGTGCTTGCACCCTTCGGAGATGGCTATCATTTGGGGTTTGGGAGACGACGGAGGTGCTGAAGGGCTGTTCAGTAATGCTAAGTTGTTAGTTGTTGAGCTGGCGCTGCATCCTTCTTTGGGTGAACTCAAGCAATAAATCCTATAGTCTTTTTTCCCTTTCCCTTGCTTAACTTTCCATCTTTTTGATAAGATTTTGATTTTCTTAGGCCAATTTTTGATTCTGTGCAAAAAAATGCTTGCAAATTTATTCTAGATTTTTCTGCTTTGATTTGAGCTCTTGAATCTCTTTGGTGCTAACTCCATCTGCTTTATTTGTACCGCTCTGGTAGAGTACTATCCTTTCCTCTTTTTATTCCCTCATCTTTCTGCTGATATGCCTGAACTGACTTCGATTACCTGGTTTGAAATATTAGTGCATATATACATTTTCTCCGTCAGAATGGCGCATTTTACGGAAGCCGTACATGTTAAGTTGACGAATAAACGACGAAAAATTACGGTGCTTAAAATAACGTGGAAGAACCTCCTCAGTGAACTTGCTTATGTTTTTAATATTGAAGGAATCGGCCGTGGAGGTCCAGCTAATCACGTCTGATATTTCGGTATTCTAAGTGCGATTGGACATACCTCAACCATTTCTACGAGTTTGGAGATGAAGAGAGGGAGTTGACTATTTTTTCCTTTTCGGCTACGGCTTCTATTCATTTTATATTATATTCACAATACTCGCATTTATATCTTGAGTTAAATTAATATGCAACGAATGTTCACTGCTGTCCTCGAGCAAATACTGCGGGCCGACCTTGGGATGGGTAGGTAAACAAAAGACCTTGCCAAAAATATTATTCTCAAGTACAACCATGATATTACTTACACCAAGTTTGCTCGCTTGCCTCACAATTAACTCCAAAATACCATGAAAATTCCATGCCCTACCCTCCCTAACGTCGATAACTCATCCCAAATTGTCATCTTCAAACGCTTGAGGCACTATTTCAATATTAATGAGCACTCTGTTTGCCTCAAATGCACACGAAATTGTCCTTTTAGAAATTTGAATTTCAAAGAAATGCCCAACAAACCAGCAACTAATAACAAGTCAGGTTTGCACGACTTATTATTTTACTTGATTTCTCTGAGCCACCACGATGAAGCATAATATTCGTCATTGAGATGGGGCTCTGCGTACAAATCAACTCTAGCCCTTCAAGTCTTCATGAAGGAAATCCAAATCATAAGTAAATAAGCTTTGCTGTTTCGAGAAGTGCTCAAGCATTATGAAGCCGAAGAAAAAACGAAATTGGGATCCAAATTGAAGGCAAAGGACGAAGAGGCCGAGGCTAAAAGACTATTAGAAAAGAGGAAAATTATATTATGATTAAATTACTACTTAGAAGCCAGTTAAAACATCATAATCAAAGTAATTCATCAGCCCTACTATCGAATTACTTTACTTTTTTAATCCAATTGTTAACTCGATTCTCATCGAAATTTTTTTCCATCAGAAATGCTCTTAGTTGTTCTTCTTCAAAAGGTTTTTTCACAAGTTCTTAATGAGGTGTTTAAAAAACCAATGGTTTTTGAAAAAGCTTCCTTGCAATTAAATAGTTGAAGTCATCAGGAATCGGATGCTTGCTTCTTAATTTTTAGGTTGATTGCAAAAATTATACAGTTTTCTCAAGATTTCCATAGGTTTTTATGTAGGTCAATGCCTTCACAGGACCAACCATTGGAATTTTGGCTGTGTAGTCACATCCACATAGGATGGAGAAATCTACAAATTGCTAGTAAGTTAATCCCAGTGTTGCGAGTAACTCTGGCAAGATGATTTGAGTGGCGAAGTTGTCGCGGTTAAAATTTTTAATAAGCTCAGGAGATCCAAAGACAAGAGTGTCCATATCTTCTCCAATAACTCCCTCAACGAACTTATTCTTAGCCAGCCAGGCACATTGTGCCTACCCCTCAGAGGCCGCCTGAACCACTGGCAATCCAATCAGCTTTAGTAATGTCTGGGCATCTTATTTCTACTGCCTACTCACAAAGATGGTTCTTTTGCTCTGCCGAACAGCTTCCTCTATATCTCCAATCTACTTTGCGTCCTCAGTTCTAGATAAGGCCTCTTCCTTCAGCTGCCGTCTTCGGTATATTTAGTCGAATTTATGCTGGGGAGGCTTGCCATCGAAGACCCAAACAGTTTAGATTTTCTACTCTTTGCAGAGAAGGACACGATAGAGTAGGCCGATGAGATGGCCTGTTTGGTTCCCGTGGGAGTCAGTGGGTATATTGACATTGTTTCGCGTGAAGGCTGGATAAAAAGATGGTGACTGATGGTCTTAGCGAGGAAGGAGTAGATTGTACTTGAAGCGTCTACTGCTAGAAGCTTATGCTTGAATTGTTGGGGCGGTCTTTTGTGAAGAACATGGCTAAATTTGGTCTTGAGGAACTACCCAAGTCGAACAATACCCATAGATATAATTATAAATAGGCTTTGATCCAAATCCCGCTAATTTATCAACCAAGAATATTTACATAGACGCATTATTTATTATTGAGCCCAACAGTCATATTCCTCATCTCAAACAGCCAAACTCAATCAAATATATCTCACCCTTCCATCAATGCTTTCCGCCAAAATAGATCTCTATTTATCAATTCATAGAAAAAGCTGTTTGCCAAGAAACGCCCAAGCCAAGGAGGAGCAAAAATAAAATAGGCAAAAATTGACGAAAGGCTTATTTTTAGCATAATGGTGTAAGGGTTGGAGTGCTGTTGAGAATGGTAGGTGAGAGGGTAAAAAGTTCGCTCATTTTTCGAATCTTGAATTTGTGCGCAATTATCATATTTGAAAGATGCAGAGTAAGGTTATGAGCAGTGATAGCAAATAGATGGGGAAAGCTTATCGATAGTTCTCAAGGAGGAGGTACAAGGAGCTGAAAAGCAGCCTGAGAAGTGTGAGGGAATCCTAAATTGTTCAGATGATCATCCGTGAATGGGACTCCATCCCGATGCTCGAAAAAAATAAGTTGTGTTCAGGGTACAAGTGTTTGGACTTAGGAAAAATGGCAATCTTTTATCAACTCCAGCTAAGATGGAAGAAGATATGGTGAGGATGGATCTCAAAAATAAGTCCAACACCAAGACCACTGGCAAGAAGATGAAGCAGGAGGAAATGGAGCTCAAAAGCAGCAGTGAACCCATCTAGGAACAAATCAACTCCAGCTAACTCCACAAATTACCCAATTCCATGCCCATGAAAACCAAAGCCATTCAAAAGCGCAAGGCCAAGCTCATGAAAATGGGCGATTATATCTCTTTCTACAAGATGAACTATAAAATGATCATGGAAAGCCATCCCAACTGGACTCCTAGCCAAGCCTCCCTCATCATTGGCCTCATGTGGAAAAAGAACAAAATGGCCATGCGATCCAATAAATCTACTGTCTCCACCATGAAGAAGCCTTTGAGAATGTCAGGAAGGATGCTCTTCGGCAAACTCAAAAGAAAGCAAGGAGCCAACACCATGATGGTCAAGAGAATGTGGAGAAAGCTTCCTTTCGAATCCAAAATGATGTGGACTCAACGAGGAAACCCTGAAATAATGTAAGCTAAGAAAAGTCTCACAATGAGGATGCCGATGGAGAAGATGGCTGTGGGGTTGAAAATGCTGATGAACACAAAATGAGGCAATGATTGCGTCAAGGGATCCAGACTAAAATAAAATATTAATTATAATAAAAAATATTGGTGGTAAGCAGCCCGTCTAGCTCAGTTGGTAGAGCGTTAGGCTCTTAACTTAATGGTCGGGGGTTCAAGCCCCCCGGTGGGCGTTTTTTATTTCATCATCAATTAAACAAATTATTAAACATCCACAAATCACATATCCTATTCATTCCTTTTTATTGTCCAGTTCAAATCCAGTATCTGATGGCAAAGAGCATTTTATTGAGTACTGATTGCCATACACTCTAGGTCCAGCTTTTCTAAAAGCTAACTATAGATTTGTCTGTTGGCTTGAAGCTATGAAGCCAGATCACTCTATTCTTTACAAAGATTACTCAATATATTTCTTAACTATGTTATTTCGATCTAAATATTGGTTGATAAATCTTCCAATTGCTTGGGCCTTTGTAATGAATTTTCTTTCTCTTCAATTGAATTATTTCTGGCATTACGAGGCTTATGCTTATTGAAATTAGGTTTTGAGGATGGACTGAGCTTATGAAGCCTCTGCATGAATGCGATGATCTGATGCTTATCATATCGTTTAGTGTCAGCTGTTTTTCTAGATGCTACCAGACTTTTGTATTGGTTAGGACTCTCAAAGTAGGAAATGCCATGATGAAAGTTGACATTACAAGAATAGCTGGAGGGAATCATTAATAAAATTGTATATTTATTATTTGCTGTAATAAAAAGGGACTGCAAATAGAAGATGCGAATAAAGGGAGATATTGTTTTCAATTAATTTTAATTAAATTCAATATTAGTGGCTTTGAAATTATCATTAATAATCGATGAAGCTCACTTTGGTGCTCAAGAACTGGCTGGATCGAACCACAAGGCAGGCTACGTTTTGGAAAGCCAAGCACTACTCAGCAATTCCTCATTATGTAAAGCCTCACTTTATTGATATCCATGATACATATCAACTCAGATCGCATGAAGAAGTCTATAAAGAACTCTCCAGCAAATAGTTCTAAGTTGATGTAGAAAGAGTCATCTATAAGCCCACTGATATTTCGCAAGACCTCAAGGGGAGAAAGGCCATTCTATTAGCGAAGATGGACCAGTTCGCCTTAACCTAGCTGCAGCTGCTGAGGTTGAAAGTGCTAGTGGGGTGCCGCTATGATGAGAAAGAGAATGTGCTCAAGTTAACTTGCGAGCAATTTGCAGATTACGATCAAAATCTGACAAAGATCCATTAAATGTTCTACGAGATCATGATGGAGACCAAGCGTGCACCTTGATACATCAATCCTATTTTAATTGACTATCCATCCCTCATTTTACCATTTGCAAACATATCCTTAGTTACTTTCATCATTTATAACATTAATAGAGTTTTGCTTTGTTTTCAAAAATGAAGACTAAACTATTGCGATTCAATAAGCTTCCCAAAATCTAGTCCTCGTAGAACTAAAGCCACGAGAGTAAGCCTGCTTTGGTTAGGTAAAGAAAAGGAGCGGAGAGATAATCATTTTATCAAACAAGCAGTTTCAAAAAGTTATAACCTTACTACAATAATTTGTTACTTTAGCTTGTTGAGAAGTTGACGAAGAAGCCGCTCCGGAGTGATTATCCATACTAACTTTAGCCTAGAGACCGAACTGTGCTAATTGACCTGCCTTAGCTTTAAGATGATGAAGAACTGGATGATGAAACGCTCAAATAGTGGGTAACTAATGTCTTTAGCTATGTTTTCTCCTCCGCTTTTAATACCTTTTCTCTTGATAAGATGACTTACGAGCAAACTAAAGTCTTTTGCTCAGAGGGAATTCTTAAAAATATTGTAATCCTCACTAAAAAATTCAGCTTGGACCATAAGCAAATGAGGATTATAAACGATCATATCTCTCAAAATATTGTGCCCTACATGCTGAAGAAATATCCAATGAGCGCTTCTAATGACGTAAATAAGGCTTTTGATGAAAAAGTGAATCCCATAGACAATAGGTAGGCCTTATAAAACAACCTTCTTCAAAAATGCGATGTTGTTTTTACTTACAGAGAAGAGGGGAACTACAATGACTTAATAATGAAATTTTTGAACTGGCTTATTATGGAAATCGATTTTGTGAATCCTTAAACTAAGAAGACTCCATACTCCTAATTCTATTAATTTACATCCAAAATGTTCGAGAATGTTTGTGACTAAGCGTGGATGTGTCGGGATAAGGCTGCGAAAGTGTCAGAAATCAAGCTTTCTGAGGAAGAATGCCTTTCAGATGACGGCGAAGACAAATAGAAATATAAATAGAAAGTCAAAGAGTACACTCACTATGTAATAGGCCGTAAAATATCCAAAAATGTCCAAAAGTATAGCCATGAGTAAATCCAGTCTGGACATTTATCGATCAAAAATCCGTCGATCTTAAGAATCCTAACGAAATGGTGTGACTAGCTCTGGTAGAAATTCAAGAAAAAGAACTACTTTCTTGACCGTGAGTAGAATATCAGAGTGCAAGAGAAAGGCGGTAATATTAATACGATGTTCATGTGGATGAAAATCTTCCTAAACGATCTAATTTAATAGTAAAAATCAAAGATATAAGCTTTTATGAAAGAATTACAAATCAATAACTTTGATCAACAATCCCAACTCCTAATAAAATAGTTATAAAGGGATGGATTCACGCATATTGAAAAATATGAAAAAGCCTGTGGAAAATTTTCATATAAGACTGTTAACAATCTTCACTCCTATATAGTCCTCTATCTCAATAGAATAATTCATGGACTGCTAACTGTTTCCAAAACTTTGTATTAAAAGAAGTTGTCAAGCAAGTCAAGATGGTCTTCTCCACCAGACCTCTTGAGCTTCAAAGTTGGAGATCTAATGAGGTGCAAATGCAGTTCCAAAGAGCGCGAAATCATAAAGATCTACGAGTATTTAGCTGAGGTGAGCTAGAACTAGCCAAAACTGTTGAAGGTCATCAGAGTGAAGAATAGATTGAAGGAGGGGACAAATGACATTCTAATTAACGTCATCTATCAAGAAAAGTATCTTTGCGAAATACAGTTAGCCGTTAAGTCGGCTACCTCCAAGTTCATCCTCTGCTCCAACATGTTCAACCATTATATATATGAGTTGGGTAGGACCCTCTTTGGGCCAATCACTGAGCTTTGCTCCGTTTGGATTAGCTTAGATCCTAGATCAGCAGAATATTTGTATCTAATCAAGAACGAGAAAAGATATGTGAGTGATGAGCCGATGGGATGTAAGAAGAAAGGATAGAACCACGAATACATCGATTTAAATCGGCCTTTTATATGCAGTAGCTGTGGAAAAGCATACTCCCATTCCAATTATTTATGGATGCATCAAAAGTGTAATAAGCAGTAATGCGGATTTATGGTGTGTGGCATCTGTCAAATAGAAAGCTAGGGTTACTAAAAATTGAAGTAAAACCTTTTAAAAAACGAAGAAAATCGAGTGAAGAACTCTTGCATATCTATTGTAAATCGCAAGACCCAATCATAGAGATTTATACCAACTTATGGATTATGTGTTCCAATCGAATCACAAATAATAAAGGTCCAGAAATTCAAAAAAATTGAGTACAATAAAATTGTAACACTCTTTGGCTTTAAAAAAGACCCAAAGACCCAGCAATAGGTAGTCACAAAGATAGAGGAACTAATAAAGAAAGATTCATAGAGCAAATTTTTTAGCAAATATTTAGTTTTCGAGATTCCAAACTCAGTGGGAGAGAATTTAATAAACATCGATATCGATCGTGCAAAAAAGTAGTATATAATTCCGCAGAAGATAAAGGAGATATATTTGAAGGAGGTTGAGATCCTTTCGCTTATCTAAGAAAACATTGATGATGAAAGTATAAGGATAATAAAGGGGAGGCAACAGGATATGTAGAATATAATAAATATGGAGCTTGCTGATAATCGAATCACCAATATCTCCTTTATTGCCAACAATTTCCCCAAAATTTAAAGGCTCCAGCTCAGCAGAAACCAAATCACTCAAATCAAAGGCATTGCACGCCTTAAGAATCTCAAAATGATCAACGTAAGGAATAACCAGCTTACTGAGTTACCTGACTAGATCTGCTAGCTTTAGTCCCTCTAAAGCCTCAACATTCGCTTCAACAAAATATCAGCCTTTCCTGAGGGTTTCGGTAATTTGAGGTTCATGAATAAGATAGAAGCTGACAATAATCAAATAAAAGAGCTCCCTTTAAGCTTTAAATAGCTCACTAATTTAACTTCTTTATACCTCTCCAACAACCAGCTCACTGCCTTTCCTGAGTGCATTCGCAGCCTAGCCAAGATCAAAGAGCTAGCCTTGGCTAATAATAAGCTCAATAGAGTTCCTTAGTGGATTGGAGAACTCAAAGAGCTAACTTTGCTTGATTTGAGTAAGACGCAAGCAGATAATTTTCCTCAATCCATTTGTGGGCTTAAGTAGCTCAAAACTTTAAAGATATAAACTTCTTACAATGCCATCCCCCCAGGAATTGATAATTTAGCCGAGATCAAACACTTGATCTTTAAGATGCCCAATTTAAAGGCACTACCAAGCTAGCTGTTCAAATTGAGTAACAACCTCAAAACTCTGGAGCTTCTTGACTGCAAGATATAGCTGCCAGAATGGTTATCTGAGATGAAA
>JACCDV011059631.1_pt1 | contig 10576 bp, 12 predicted proteins | sample 7446131 | NCBI WGS metagenome assembly JACCDV01 (sample SAMN15323448, study PRJNA562643) | freshwater metagenome | isolation source: river surface water | place: USA:Blue River Watershed | collected 2017-08-17
CTCTTGCCAATCCAATTCTCTTGCATCAAGCGGACTTTGTCGGGCCAGCCGTTCAAGGTGGCTTTGTCGTTGCCCATTTGTACGTGATCGAGCAGCTCTTGTGCGTAGCGGGTGATGTCGAGGTAGTAGCCGGGAATTTCTCGCTTTTCCACCAACGCGCCGGTGCGCCAGCCACGCCCGTCGATCACCTGCTCGTTGGCCAGCACCGTTTGGTCCACGGGATCCCAATTGACCACTTGGGTTTTACGGTACGCGATGCCTTTTTCGAGCATCTTCAAAAACAGCCATTGGTTCCACTTGTAATAGCTCGCATCGCAGGTGGCCACTTCGCGCGACCAGTCGATGGCCAAGCCCATCGCCTGCATTTGCTTTTTCATGTAGGCGATGTTTTCATAGGTCCACTTGGCAGGTGGCACACCGTTTTTGAGCGCAGCGTTTTCGGCCGGCAACCCAAAGGCGTCCCAGCCCATGGGCATCAAAACGTTGTAACCCTTCATGCGCAGATGGCGCGTGAGCATGTCGTTGATGGTGTAGTTGCGCACGTGGCCCATGTGCAGCTTGCCGCTGGGATAAGGCAGCATGGAGCAGGCGTAGAACTTTTTCTTGGACGCGTCTTCGGTCACGCGGTAGGCATCGGCTTGGGTCCAAGCGGCCTGAACGGCACGTTCGACCTCGGTGTGGTTGTATTTGTCTTGCATGGAATCAGTCAGAGAGCCCCGTCTTGTGCGGGGAGCAGCGCCTTAAACAGCCAAGGCACATCAAGCCTAGATTTTAGGCTGGGTTAGTGGTAGATCAGGGCTGCGCCGAGGGCTGTTTGCGTTCGGTGACAAAGCCAATGCGGTTCATGCCCGCTTGTTGGGCCAAGCCCATGACTTCAACCACTTTGCCATAGGGCACGCGCTCATCGGCACGCAGTTGAACTTCGGGTAGTTCGCCACGTTCCACCGCCAAGGCCTTGGTGGCTTGGGCGTTGAGGCTGCGCTTGAGTTGCTCTAGCGAGATGGCTTTGTCGTCCAAATACACCACCCCTTTGGCGTCGATGCTGAGTTTGACAAAGCGCGGTGGCGCGCTGCTAGCCGGTGCACCCTCGGTCTTGGGCAAGTCGAGCTTCAAAGCACTGACCATCAAGGGCGCGGTGATGATGAAGATAACCAGCAACACCATCATCACGTCGACCAAGGGGGTGACGTTGATGTCGCTCATGGGCGTTTGGCCCGGCGTGCGCTCAAAACGTCCAAAAGCCATCAGAGCTCTCGCAGATCGTGGGCAAAGCCTTCCAGCTCCTGCTCCAAGCGGTTAATCACACGGCCCATGACGTTAAAAGCCAACACCGCTGGCAAAGCCACAGCCAAGCCTGCGGCCGTCATGACCAAGGCCTCGCCCACCGGTCCAGCCACACGCTCGATGGTGAGTTGTCCTGCCGTGGCAATGCCAGTGAGTGCGTGATAAATGCCCCAGACAGTACCCAGCAAACCCACAAATGGGGCGGTGGAGCCCACCGTGGCCAACAACACTTGGCCGGACTGCAAACGGCGCAGCACCTCGTGCAAGGCGTCGCGCAACACGCGGGTGCGTTGAGCAGACTCATCGCCTTGCGCGCCGAGCGTGCCGGGCATCAATTGCTGATTGGCCTGCGCCAATGGCAAAAGAACCATCGAGCGGTCGACCGCCGCCAAGGTTTGCAAGCCCTGCACCAGATCGTTCGCTTGCCAGAAAGCGGCTTTGCCACGAACCACATCCGCACTCACTCGGTATAGCAACCAAGCTTTGTAAATGATCACCGTCCAACTGGCCACCGACATAGCCAGCAAACCCAGCGCCAAAGTGATGCTGAGCGCATCACCCTCAAAAACGGTGGCGAAGAAATCCATCTTGTTTAGCGCAGATTCAACACATCAAACATATCAAACAAGCCATTTTTCTTGTTCGCCAAGAAACTGGCGGCACGCAAGCTACCTTGCGCATACGTGGCGCGGCTTGATGATTTGTGCGTGATTTCAATGCGCTCACCAATGCCCGCAAACAGCACGGTGTGATCGCCCACGATGTCGCCACCACGAATGGTAGAGAAGCCAATGGTGGACGGTTCACGCTCGCCGGTGTGGCCATAACGCTCGTACACCGCACAATCTTTAAGGTCGCGCCCTATCGCATCCGCTATGACTTCACCCATTTTCAAGGCAGTACCTGAGGGAGCATCCACTTTGTGACGGTGGTGGGCTTCAATGATCTCAATGTCGTAGCCAGTCGGCATGGCTTGTGCGGCCATTTGCAACAGCTTCAAGGTCACGTTCACGCCCACGCTCATATTGGGGGCCATCACGATGGCAATGTCTTTGGCGGCTTGCGCAATTTCTGCTTTTTGTGCGTCGGTAAAACCCGTGGTCCCGATCACAAGCTTGACACCCAATTCACGGCAAATTTTCAAGTGCGCCAGTGTCCCTTCGGGGCGGGTGAAGTCGATCAACACTTCGCTATTTTGCAAACCCTTGCGCACATCGGCTTCAATGTTCACACCGCTGGCTTGCCCCAAAAAGCCAGTCGCATCATTGCCAATGCCAGGACTAGAAGGCACGTCCAAGGCGCCAGTCAATAAACAAGCTGGGTCATTGCGCACAGCTTCAATCAGCATGTGGCCCATACGACCACTGGCGCCAGCGATGGCAATTTTCAAGATGTCAGGTGATTGAGCCATGGTGATTCGGCACTTTCATAAATGATCAACGAGCCACTTCAAGCGGCGGATAAGACACTGGGGCGGCGGGTGCCGCAGGTTGAGCCGCAACGCCTCCATCAGGGACAGACTTAGATGGAAACTTAGCCAAGTCTGCTTCACTTGCTTTGAGTTCCGGCAACTTGGTCGGCGGACGACGGTTGTCAAGTTTGGCGGCAAATTCTGCCTCACTTGGCAGTGGATCGCCTTCAATTCGGTCCAGCAGGTCACCTTTGAAAAACACGCTGAAGCGACGTTGTTGAGGCTCTGAACCTTGGCGGCGAATCGTGAAGGCGTAATCCCAACGATCGACATGAAATAAGCTGGTCACCAGCGGTGTACCCAACACATCGCGAACAGCTTGGCGAGGCATACCCGCACGCAAAGCTTGGACTTGTTCACGGGAAACAAAGTTGCCTTGCACCACCTCAGGCTTGTAAATGAAATTACTCGAACATGCGGCAAGGCCAAAACTCGCAGCCAAACAAGCGAACACCATGAGAAGGCGTGGTTGGCGCAAAAATTCTTGGGCACTTCGACAGGATTCAAACATGGTGTGAATGGCCAAATGAGGCGCTAGGGCTATGATTCATTCATTGTAGCGGTGGGCCTGTTTCCACTGCCGAGCGAAAGAAAACATGGCACATCCAGACGACCTCAAAAGCATTGGCCTCAAAGCCACCGCACCTCGGCTGAAAATTTTGGAGCTGTTCCAAACCAGCACCCAACGGCACATGACAGCCGAGGATGTGTATCGTCATTTGCTACTGCAACACATGGACATTGGCATTGCCACGGTCTACCGTGTACTGATGCAGTTTGAGCAAGCCGATATTCTGAAGCGCAGCCATTTTGAGAGCGAGCGAGCGGTGTACGAGCTCAACGAAGGCGAGCATCATGACCACTTGGTATGTCTAGACTGCGGTCGTGTAGAGGAGTTTCATGACGAAGCCATTGAGGCTTTACAAGTGAAAGTGGCCAAACGACACGGGTTCGAAATTGCAGACCATGCACTCAGTCTGTACGCCCATTGCCGCAAGAAGAATTGCGAACACCGCTCAGCAGGCAAATAAAGCTTAGCCTTGGGACATGGCGCGTTGATGGCGCGCAATGAATTCTTGATAGGTATCCACACCGCGCAACTGCAAAATCGAGTTGCGCACCGCGGCTTCCACCAACACCGCAATGTTGCGACCCGCCACCACCTGAATGACCACTTTGCGCACGGGCACGCCCAGCACATCTTGAGTCAGAGGCTCATGAGGCAAACGCTCGTAGTCGCGCTCCAAGGTTTCTTTGCGGACCAAGTGAACAATGAGCTTGAGACGCATCTTGCGGCGCACAGCCGTCTCACCAAAAATCGCGCGAATGTCGAGCAAACCAATCCCGCGCACTTCTAACAAGTTTTGTAGCAATTCGGGGCAGCGCCCTTCCACTGTGGTTTGGTTGATGCGGTACAAGTCCACGGCGTCATCGGCCACCAAACCGTTGCCTCGAGAAATCAGCTCTAAGCCCAACTCGCTTTTGCCAAGACCAGACTCGCCCGTGATCATCACGCCCAAACCCAAAATATCCATGAACACGCCGTGCATCGTGGTGCGGTCGGCAAAATGCTTGGACAAATAGGCGCGCAACAAGTCAATCACAAATGCCGCTGACTCATGTGTGGCAAACAGCGGAATTTGGGCCCTCTCGCACATGGAGATCAATGCCTCTGTTGGCTGCTGGCCATCGGCTAGAACCAACATCGGTGGCTCCAGTGTCACGATGCGTGCAATGCGTCGTGCACTGTCTTCGGGCGAGGCCTTACTCACGTAATTGGCTTCGCGCTCACCCATCACTTGCACGCGGTAGGGGTGGATGTAGTTGAGATAACCCACCAAGTCTGCACCCGAACGGGCGCTGCGTACGGCGACTTCATCAAAGTGGCGCTCTGAAGCGCCTAAGCCCGCAATCCACTCCCAACGCAGTCGGGTGCGAAAGGCTTCAAACAGCACATCCGCGCTGATGACGGAGGGCCTCACGGCTGTACCGCGTTCCAGGTTGAGATGATGCGGTGGAGCTCACTCGCGTCATCACAGGTTTTGATTTTTTCCCGCAAACCCGTGTCGCTCAACAACTCGGCAATCTCAGACAAGATCTCCAAATGCTTTTGCGTGGAAGCCTCTGGCACCAACAAAAAGATAAGCAAGTTCACAGGCTTTTCATCAGGCGCATCAAAGCCAATCGCTTGGTCTAGCTGAAACACGGCCGCCATGGGCGCTTTCAGGCCTTTGATACGGCCATGCGGGATGGCCACGCCATGCCCCAACCCTGTTGACCCCAAACGCTCACGCGCAAATAAGCTCTCAGCCACCAAGGCGCGGTTGAGGCCATGCAGGCCCTCAAACAACAAGCCCGCCTCTTCAAAGGCGCGCTTTTTACTGGTGACCTCGACATGCACAAGAACTTGTGCTGCGGGAAGAATAGAAGCTAGGCGATTCATGATTGAGCGCAGATTATGCACGCACAAAATAACAGGGCCTGAAATGACAAAACCGCCGGATTCCGGCGGTTTTGAGAAGTTTGCACCTGCTTACATCAGTCGCTTAGGACTGGCGTGGTGGTGATTTTGCAAACGGTCCTTGTGTTTCACCACTTGACGGTCTAGCTTATCCATCAACTCATCGACTGCCGCGTACATGTCCTCATGGGCACTTTCCGCAAACATGTCATTGCCTTTGACGTGGATATTGCATTCAGCTTTTTGACGACGCTCTTTCTCGGTTTGGTTCTCAATGCTAAGCAGCACCTTCACGTCCACCACTTGATCGAAATGTCGGGTAATACGGTCTAACTTGCCTTCCACGTAGGTGCGCAGAGCTGGCGTTACTTCAAGATGGTGACCACTGATCGTCAAGTTCATAAAAACCTCCATTGGTGAGTTAGCAGTTTCACTATGCCCCCAGCCCGCCTAAAAGGCAATGGGGCCCCGCCAAAAACACACTACGGAAAACCCCTAGGGCACATCTGCGCAGTGCGATAATCTGATCTACATCAACTGCGGAGCTATCTCCTTGGAAACCTACCCTAGTCGGTAGCTTTCGGATTGCATCAGGCCCTTGCCATGGCGCGAATTCGAAAGCTGCATTGTTCCCCCTTCGAATTTCTGTGCCCCACGCGCAAGGACTGCCATGCTCAATATTTTCACGCTGGCCAACGGTCGTCTCTTCCAAGAAGAGATTGAATCGCTGGAAGACCTCTCTCAATTTCGCCCGATTTGGGTTGACCTCGAAGCTCCCACAATCGAGGAAAAACGCTGGATTAAGCAGTACTTCGGCCTGTCCATCCCCGAAGATGCGATGGACGAGGACATTGAAGAGTCCGCTCGCTTCTACGAAGAAGACAACGGCGAGCTGCATATTCGCAGCGACTTTTTAATCGCCCACGAAGACCAGCCTCGGACTGAGCGCGTGGCCTTTATCTTGAACCAGAACAATTCGGCGCTCAAAAGCCAAGGCGTGCTGTTCTCAATCCACGATGAAGACGTGCCTGTATTCCGCCTGCTGCGCATGCGTGCCCGCCGCGCTCCTGGATTGATTGAAGATGCCAAAGATGTTTTGCTCAAGCTCTTCGACGCCGACGCTGAGTACTCAGCCGACACGCTGGAAGGCATTTACGACAAGCTCGAAAAAGCTGGCAAATTGGTGTTATCCGAAGACGTAACCGATGAACTGGCTGGTGAAGTGCTTGGCGCCATTGCGCACCAAGAAGACTTGAACGGTCGCATTCGCCGCAACGTGATGGACACGCGCCGTGCGGTGAGCTTCATGATGCGCTCTCGCATGCTCAATGACGACCAGTTCGAAGAAGCTCGCCAAATCTTGCGTGACATCGAATCGCTCGACAACCACACGGCGTTTTTATTCGACAAGATCAACTTCTTGATGGACGCCACGGTGGGTTTCATCAACATCAACCAGAACAAGATCATCAAGATCTTCTCGGTGGCCAGCGTGGCCATGCTGCCGCCCACGTTGATTGCCAGCATCTACGGCATGAACTTTCAGTACATGCCTGAGCTCAATCAAACTTGGGGCTATCCACTCGCCTTGTGTCTGATGGTTGCCAGCGCGGTGGGCCCGATGTGGTACTTCCGCAAGCGCGGTTGGCTCAAGTAATCAAGCGGGCAACGCCGACAGCAGGCGGTCTAACACCGCCACGCTGTAGCGACTGGCAATGGTTTGAATAAATTTGGGAAAGTCCACATGCGCCGCATCATCGGCTCGGTCTGAAATCGTGCGCACCGCCGCCAAGGGCACGCCATAGTCATGGCAGACCTGCGCCATGGCTGCACACTCCATCTCCACCGCCAAAGCATCAGGTAGCTCGCGCTGCAAGGCTTGGCTCTCACGCGTTTGCGACACAAAGCGATCACCGCTGGCAATCAAGCCTTGGTGCACTTGAGCTTTGGCTAAATCTAAATTGAGCCACTCGGAAGGCGACAAGCTGGCCAACATATCTTTCAGGGCCAGTGGAGCTGCCGCAGCCAAAGCATCACTCAAAGCGGCATCGGCCGCAAAACGGGTCATCCCCGTCAAGGGCACCTCGTGGCGTAGAAAAAGTGGCGACGCATCCATGTCATGCTGAATGAACTCACGCGCCACCACCACATCGCCCACATTGACCTGTGGCGCCAAACCACCCGCCACACCCGTGAAGACAATGCGGCTCGCACCAAAACGCTCAATCAAAGTTGTGGCTGTGGTGGCTGCAGCCACCTTGCCAATACGCGAGAGCACGGCCACCACGTGGTGCCCATGCCAGCGTCCAACCCAAAACTCACGGCCTGCCACAACTGTTTTTTGCTCGTCGGGCATGCGGGCCAGCACAGCGGCCAGCTCTTCGTGCATAGCGCTGACTAGCGCGATGCAACTCATGCAGGTGTTTTGTCGCGCAGTTCGCGGCGCAGCACTTTGCCCACAGGCGTCTTGGGCAGTTCAGCACGGAACTCAACCACGCGAGGCATTTTGTAGCCGGTCAGGTTGTGGCGGCAATGCTCCAACACTTGGGCCTCTGTCAGCGCGGGATCTTTCTTGACCACCACCAACTTCACGGCTTCGCCCGAATGCGCATCGGGAATGCCAATGACCGCGCACTCCATGACCCCAGCCAAGCCAGCCACGACTTCCTCCACCTCGTTGGGGTAAACATTGAAGCCGCTCACCAAAATCATGTCCTTCTTGCGGTCCACGATGCGGAAGTAGCCGCGCTCGTCCATCACACCCACATCACCAGACTTGAAGAAACCATCGGCGGTCATCACACGGGCAGTTTCATCGGGGCGCTGCCAATACCCCGCCATCACTTGCGGGCCGCGAATGGCAATCTCGCCCGGTGTGCCAATAGGTACTTCATTGCCTTCGTCATCCACGATCTTCATCTCCGTGCTGGGCAAAGGCACGCCAATAGAGCCATTGAATGCTTTGTTCGTGACGGGATTGCCGCTCGCGGCAGGACTGGTCTCAGACAAACCATAGGCTTCGCAAATCGGGCACCCCGTTTTTTCAAGCCACAACTTGGCGACTGGCCCTTGCACGGCCATGCCGCCACCGACTGACACCACCAGATGCGACCAATCCACCTTATTGAAGTCGGGATGATTCGCCAAAGCGTTGAACAGGGTGTTGACCGCTGGGAACACATGGAAGCGATGTTTGCTGATCTCTTTGAACACCGCAGGTAAATCACGCGGGTTGGGGATCAGCACCGAACATCCGCCCATTTGCATACACGCCATGATGTTGAGCGTGAACGCAAAGATGTGATACAGCGGCAACGGACAAATGAAAGTGGGGATCTCGTTGGCAGGGATGCGTTTAAGTGCCGGCTGAAACCATGCCGACGCTTGCAGCATATTGGCCATCACGTTACGGTGCAACAGCTCGGCCCCCTTGGCCACACCTGTTGTGCCGCCGGTGTACTGCAAGACGGCCAAATCATCACCATGAATTTCTGGGGATGTCAGCGTACAACGCTCCCCGGCAGCCAAGGCATCGTTGAACCGCACGGCCGTGGGTAGCTCGAATGCAGGCACCATTTTTTTAACTTTACGCACCACATGGTTGACCAACATGCCTTTGAGCAAACCTAGGCGGTCGCCCATCGCACACAGCACCACATGTTTGACAGGCGTACGCGCCAAACACTCTTGCAATGTCGCACCAAAGTTTTCAAGCACCACAATGGCCTTGGCATCTGAATCTTTGAGCTGGGCCTCCAACTCTCGGGCCGTGTAAAGCGGGTTGACATTCACCACCACAAAACCAGCACGCAACACCGCCGCAACCGCGATGGGGTACTGCAACACATTGGGCAACATGATGGCCACGCGGTCACCAAACTGCAGCCCAAGACTTTGCAAATATGCTGCAAACACTTGGCTCAAACGATCCAACTCGCTGTAGGTCAACCCCTTGCCCAAAAAACTAAAGGCCGTGCGATTGCCGTACTTGCGAAAGCTTTCTTGCATCAAGTCCACCAACGAGCTGTAGGCGGTGAGGTCAATCTCAGCAGGAACCCCTTCAGGGTACGCGCTCAGCCAAGGCTTTTGTGTTGAATTCATGTCTTGTACACCTCTTTGGAAAGACTGGTTTTGTCAGAGTGGTGCAAGGTTACACGAATTTCAAACTTTGTCTTGGGCGGAATAACCCGCAAGATAATGCGTCAATGAACAAACGTTGGAAACCCAGTGTCACCGTTGCCGCCATCATTGAGCGCGAGGGTCGTTACCTGTTGATTGAAGAGCACACCCCCGAAGGCCTGCGCCTGAACAACCCCGCAGGACACCTTGACCCGGGCGAGTCGCCAGAAGACGGATGCGCCCGCGAAGCGCTGGAAGAAACCACACACACCTTTAAACCCACCGCGCTTGTGGGGATTTACATCTCTCGTTTACAGCGCCCTCCACGCGAAGGCCGCGGCGCAGAAGATGTGACTTACTTCCGCCTCGCGTTTTGCGGCAACTTGGGCGAACAGGTGCCGGGCGCGCAACTCGACAAGGGCATCGTACGGACCCTGTGGATGACACCTGATCAAATTCGCGCCAACGTCCATCGCCTGCGCAGCCCACTCGTGTTGCGCTGCATGGAAGACCACTTGGCAGGTCAACGCTTTCCGCTCAGCATGATTTACACCGACCCCAGTGTGCTGGCCCATGCAAAGGGATAATTGCCGCATGGCAAATAACAAACGTGTGGTGGTGGGCTTGAGCGGCGGTGTGGACTCGGCCGTCAGCGCCTACTTGTTAAAGCAGCAAGGCTACGACGTCGTCGGCATCTTCATGAAAAACTGGGAAGACGACGACAACAGCGCGTACTGCTCATCCAACATCGACTTCGTTGACGCTGCTGCTGTAGCCGATGTGATTGGCATCGAGATTGAACACGTCAACTTCGCCGCCGAATACAAAGACCGCGTGTTCGCCGAGTTCTTGCGCGAGTACCAAGGCGGCCGCACACCCAACCCCGACATTTTGTGCAACGCTGAAATCAAGTTCAAAGCATTCCTTGACCACGCTTTTGCGTTAGGTGCAGAAAAAATTGCCACCGGCCACTACTGCCGCGTGCGCGAAGTGAACGGCGAATTTCAACTGCTCAAAGGCTTGGACCCGAGCAAAGACCAAAGCTATTTTCTGCACCGCTTGAACCAAGCGCAATTGTCCAAAACCTTGTTCCCTGTCGGCGAGCTGCACAAAACCGAAGTGCGCCGCATTGCTGACGAAATTGGTTTACCCAATGCCAAGAAAAAAGACTCCACCGGCATTTGCTTCATTGGCGAGCGCCCATTCCGTGAGTTTTTAAACCGCTACATCGCCAACGAACC
>JACCDV010961117.1_pt1 | contig 10575 bp, 7 predicted proteins | sample 7446131 | NCBI WGS metagenome assembly JACCDV01 (sample SAMN15323448, study PRJNA562643) | freshwater metagenome | isolation source: river surface water | place: USA:Blue River Watershed | collected 2017-08-17
CGTCCATATATGGCTACTCCCCCGTTATGCTACTTCGCAAGATACTAATACAACTGGGGAACAACCCCGCGCTAGTTGCTGATATATTTGCAGGACGACAACCAGCGAATCTATTTAGCGACAAAGATCTACGTCAGTTTGAGCTTGCCGAGCGCTACGATGTAGAAAATACACCGGGGCAGCAGCTTACTGCGAACATAGCCGCCCACAATGAAAGGCAATTTGTTGAGTATTTTGACTCTCTTGGCATCGCTTTACGCACGCAGGAGTCATTAGTACGGGCCCAACACGCAAGATATGGTCGCGCGATAGCAACCCCAGACATACTGTTTGTAGACAAAGTAAAGATAAATGGCTCGCCGATCGAGTGGATCGAATATAAAGACTATATCGGTGTTGACAGTTTCCTACTGTCGGCCAACACGAGGCAAGTAGAGAAATACGTACAGCGATGGGGGCCAGGAGCCATATGCTATCGACTGTCCTTTGTAGAAGACTTAGATACAATTCCTGGAGTGATCATGTTGGATACGGCGGCGCTACCTATCAAGTTCCAAATGTCGTGAAAGCATATATACTTCCGAGGCTACCCGCGCTCGGTCGCGCATAACTAAAAGGCGAGGGGGCAGTTGAAAGAGAGCAGACAAGAATCGAGCGGCCGGGAGACAATTGAGTGGGCCGCATTCAATATATACCTAGGTAATTATTTACCGCCGCAGGTACTTTCCCGCGGGCAGATATATACTGATAAGGGAACGTGATGAATAGTACTGGTATCAGACGTAAACAAGGCACGAGCAAAAAGCAACCCGCCAAAGGTCAGGCAAACAAGAAGCCCACAGGTAAAGGGCGAAGTAACCGATCACGGCGCGCGACTTCCAAACGACCGTCAATGCCGCGGACAGCAGTTGTACATAGTCGAAAGTCGACCCCGCGCATGAGAATGAGCCGAGCGAACAGCGCAATGAGCCTCACAGAACTGCAATTTCTGGCTAAAGACCGCGGGATACCGTTCGGCGGACTAACGCGGATGCAGCTGATTAAGAAGATCAATAACTATATGTGGTAATGGAGTAAGACACGGCATGTAATGCCTCGTGGTAATGGAGTAAACCGTGCACAAATAATATCCCCCCTCCATACATAGATTAACCACGCGCTAAAATTGATTTGGATAGTTAGTCTGATACTATATATAGCTATGTTGACTAAAGAGACGCCCCAACTCGGTAGTGTGGAGTTGATAATCGGCTGTATGTTTTCCAACAAAACGATGACCATGATCAGCCGGCTCGAGCGTTATTACTATGCTAAGCGCAGGTGTATAATAATCAAACACGCGATCGACACGCGGTATGACGCTCTGATAAGAAACGGCGGGATCATGTGTAATAATGGCATAGAGTACACAACTATTCCGGTAATCACAGTCGACAGATTGTCTATAGTAGACATATCCCAGTATGACGCAATTGGGATTACGGAGGCTCAATTCTTCGCCGACTTACTTATTGTTGATCAATGGGCCACGCATGGTAAGAAAGTGATCTGCGACGGCTTGGACGCGGACTCAAACAGGGAGAACTTTGGACTGATTCATACACTTATCCCAAAGTGCGAGAAAGTCGATAAGTTGAACGCTGTATGTATGTTGTGCGGCGACAATGCGGCGTTCACTATGCGGACAGGTGCTAGTGGCGCCGATATAGTTGATATTGGTGGTGCTGATAAGTATCAGCCAGTATGCCGACGCTGTTTCTTTACATAAACATAAGCAATAGGATATAGCCTTCCCCATACTCAGATTAGCTATTTTTTGCCTTATGGTAAGGGAGCCGTGTGGCAAAGCCATCACGGGAAGCGGAGCTCCGACTCCATCAGTTAGAAAATTGAATATGTGGGTAGATAAGGTACTTACTCATGGAATCATACGGCAAAAAACTAGCGGATGTGTGGTCTGACCTCCAACAAACACAGCTGGTAAAGATGCAGCAAGTTAACGAAACTACTATTGGAGAGTTTACTAGGCGGCTGAACATTCTATTGCCGCTGACACCTGCTGATGTTGCAGTATGGAGCTTTGTCAAGGAAATGTATCTACATAACCCAAAGGATTTCTTTAGATATATCACTAATGCTGGGCTCATGCACTACACGATACTCGTTGGCGGCGGCGCGATGACAACCGAGCTAAACCTCAAAGAACTCATTACAGTACGTCTCAACAAGGAAAGGACGAAGTTCATTGTATCACCCTATAATCCCAATCAACGAGTACGCGGTGGACGTAACCGAGGACGTCGTAATGAACGATCGCCGCCAGCAAGCAAAGATAGATACCCGGCTATTCCGCCGATATCTAACGATGTATGTATATCTATCTTGCGCCGGCAGAGTAACGTGCCAGTTATAGTTCCAGTAAGTAGCACCAATGTTACGACGCCGCCTAGCGGAACATCATATGCCGAAATGGTAAAGTCGCACATTGTGGCGGGTGGGTGTAATGCAAAGCCGCAGACAAAGATGAATATTGAGACCTTTGATGACATCCCAGATAAACAGTTCAACTGGGGCGACGAGGAGTGAGGCCGCGAGATTATGGAGCATACCATAAAAAAATGGTTTCTTTTTTGCTCTTATAGTCTCTCCAAGATGGCATCTAGGGACTGACACTCACCTGTCACAATCAATGATTCTAGGAACTCTAAGTCATCCATAAGTAACGCATATGTATCTCGGCCGAGAGCAATCACATAAGATACTACTTTCATCCGCAGTGCATGTGTGTTGCAGTTGTTGCGCTCGAACATCCCGTCCTGTTGGAGCCGAGCCATAACTAGTTCGCACTGTGCCTGGTAGCAATTAGTGAATATCTGTCGGCGCTCGGGCGACAAACTACTAATGATCTGTTGTACCTGGCGCGCATTGATATTGCCTTCTGGCATGTCTGCCCAGTGTAAGGATTCGATGATGTCCCAGAATATGCTATACTCCTCCGGGCCAAGTTGCATAGGCTGTCTATCGGGCGGTTCTCTTATTGCGATCGGCGCCAGTTGTTGAGGTTGGTCAACTGGGCCGGTCGTAGGACGCCTTTTGGGTCTAGGTATTGTAGGGTTATTATCTCGCGCGGCCGCAGGGATTTGTTCTACTCTCGGGACGAGCATGAGCTCGGTATCAGGATCCTCAGCGATATCATTATCTACATCTTGCGGCCGTCCTCTTTCACGGCGGTCTACCGTTACCAAACGTATCATCCGCGGTGCCTTTCGAGGTACAACTTCTTCTTCGGTTTCCAGATATATCAATGGTCGTGCAAGGGTGCGCTTAGTAAAGTCCTGGTACATGATGTATTAACAGTATACCTTTATACACACGAGTATTCAATTTTCAAATAAGTAGGTCGTCCGCGCTGGGCAGTTCCGAGTACTCAACAGTGAATAGAGATGGCTGGTAAACTGGTGGCATAGCGAGATTATCGCCGGCCGTTTGCGTGATTAGAGGTATAGATAATGAAGCCGCATGGGTATCGATACCACGAACTATACCTTCTAGTTTGTCAAACTTGGTGAGAAACTCTCGGCGAACCTCATTAATTTGTTGTAGTAAGTCTTCGCTAGTCATAGATTGCTGCGCGGCCGGCGGAGATTTCTTGTAAGGCACGGTAGGTTGTGAGGAGTTAAGCTGTGGGGGGTTAGTAGTTCGTAATATATGAGTAGATTGCCGCAATGTGTCCTTGTTGTGCATAGGTTGTGGTTTATTGGCCGCAGGTTGTTGAGTAGAGTTGTGAACCGCAGGTTGCTGGGTCGGGCGTGGCACTCCTATGTTTTTGATAGTATCGCACTTTGTACACCAGATACCATCCTGTACAAACTCGAGTCTGCGTATATATGCGAATAATTGGGGGTCAGAGTATTCGAGGTTAGCCACACGATCCTGTAGCCCTGGTACACTAAGTTTGTCCTTGCGCAGTTGATCACACAGGGCCGATTTGATGTTGTCGGCCGCTAACTGGCGCTCCATCAGCGAGCGCCGGCGCTGCATTTCGTCATGTATTCGCGTTTGGTCCATTTGCAGTAACTGCTCAAAGTTGGTGGTCGCCGGGTCATCACTTGTGCTGAAAAAGGCCATAAATTATGCGGTATGTATGTGCCGCGGCACATTTTTAAAATTGAAATTATCATAGATCCAAGGTATATATTCAACAGATGGATCGTCGTAATGCTGTACTGCGCACCCAGTTTAGAAAGATAACCGAAATTCCTAACGAGTTCCTCAAGTTTCATATGGAAGAGCGTGATATGTCGACATGGTATGTATTGTTGAGCGGTATAGCTGGCGACAACAATGAATATGTGGGCGGCGAGTATGTGGTCAAAATTGTATTACCCAACGACTATCCATACAATCCACCAGAGTTCTACTTCTTGACACCCCAGGGCCTATTTGAATTAAACACGACAGTGTGCGTGTCCATTGGGCAATTTCATGCTAAAGACTATCGGCCCGTCCTCGGCATCGCTGGCTTTTGCACGAATCTGATATCTGGTCTTATTGGCTGGAAGACTATTGGCGACGGTATCGCGATTATAAAAACGACCCTTGCCGAGAAGAAGAAGCTGGCGGCCGAGTCGCGCTCGTATAATACAACATACAATGCAGAGATAATGAAAAAGATCAATGAGTCCTTCGCGGCTTACTCTGCAAGGTGGCCGCAGAGTAAGCCTATGGAAGCGAAAAACACCGCGGACATCTCAACACAGGGGGACTAAGGCGAATCCTCGAGCGGCTCGACAGCACATACTCGCGCGCACGCTACCAATTTAATTTTTTGTGAGATATGAGTATAGATGTACACGAAGGTAAACATACTAAATGAACTGGAGCTTAGCGCCGAGAAGTTCATCATGGACAATGATCGCATGCTATATAAGGTGTTTTTCGAGGCCGTTGAGCAGTTCTGCGCCAGCAATTTAGTGCTGCTCGGCGGTCGAATTGGGATTGATCTGATTACTGGGAAAGCACTCTCGAGGACATCCTTTTTCTGGGATTTATACTGCGATGACACATTCAATACTGCAAAAAACCTGGTTATCAAGCTGAGTGGTGTGCGGTCGCCGCATATCCCGGCCAATACTGTCGCTCTGCAAACCAACATCCGCCACAAGGAATTCACAATATACATCAACGCGCGGACGCTGTTTAAGGTCTACAGTATGGATAAGTATCGAGGTATTAAGTTGATAGATCTAATGGGACCCGCTGTTCGGACTAGTTATTTTGCAAGAATCCCCATCAAGTGTATACCCGAAGAGATGCAACTAATCACGATATATCGCAATCTATACACGCCAAGCAAGATGTCTCTGTGGCGTGACGATATTGAAAACGAGCGAAAGATATACGAGCTAATTAGGGAATCCGCAAGTGAAAAGGCAACACAGCTCATTGGGAGTAATGAGGGTAGTAACGCTAGTGATAGTTGTAAGAATGGCAAGGTCGGCGACGCTCATTCCGGGCCAGATACGGATAGCTATCGTGCGGCCGATGTCACTGGCGCACACCAGTATTCGCCGCACATTAAGCAAACGATCAACTGTATCCTGCAAAAGGTACTGCGCGCCAATGACTATGTATTGATCGGGGAATATGCTCTCAGCGCTCTGAAGTTGACCCACAATCCTTTGCGCCTGCAGTTCATTGCCCACGATGACATAAAAATCATAGTCAAGAAGTGCGAACGATGTCTAGCGCGGCCTGGAAAACTGACATATATGTACTACTCACTCAATCTACCAGATGATTTCCAGATACTCAAGTACACCATATATATGTCGACCGGCAAGGATCAAGTGGCGCTCGCTGATGTGTTCAACTCCTCCGCGTTTGAGATGATCCCGTTTACATGGCGCGATAACGTGCGGGTCGGCAACTTGTGGGTTATACTGCGCTTTCTGTTCATTGATATGTGGGTATTGAAGCTGATCCTGAACCTCGATAGTAACTCTGCAGAGTTTATCAAAACTAAGATCGTCGACACAATCAAGCGGGCGGACATCGTGCGCACGAATATAGCCGCGGACATGCCCGTTCACTTCCAGATAGATAACTATGTGGGGCGGTACATTGACGAGAACATCGCCAAGAAAAAACTAATCAAGGAGATTGGAGAGCGCCTCCCGATCTTCTATCCGGCCAAGCACATATTGCCCGGTGGCGCGCAAGAACCGCGCCGGTATCGGTCCGGCAAGATAGACCTATCTAGTGATGTCGACACAAAATACAAGATTCTGATGAAGATCGTGGGCGTGGTAATCAATGGTGATATACTGCAGACACTACATTACTATGCGCAAAGTGGGGGTAGCGGCTCGAAGTGGGGGGTCGGCAAGACACTCAAAGGCTTTTTCTACAAGAACGCCCAGTTCATTAAGTACATCCCGCCACGTATTGAGAACTATGTTGACATCGGCTGCGGCGACGGACTCGATATTGCGGCCGTCAAACAGAAGTACCAAGTTGGTACCGCTACCTGTGTGGATATCGCGGATTTCCGTGACGAGGCATACAAAAACAGTGAGTTTATTAAGGTCGACCTTAATAAACCACTGGCCCTGGCCGATAACCACGCGGACTTGGTCACTATATTTCACTCATTACATCACATGCAGGACGATGTCTTCGGCCGGCTAGCTGACATCACGCGAATAACTAGGCCGGGCGGACTAATTTTCATCAAGGATCATGATGTTGACTCGGCCAAAAAGGCGGGCAACGTTGACTTTGAGCACCTAGTGTATATGGTATTGGCACTGTCATCGGCGCGCCAGCCAGCACCAAGTCAGTCATCGCCGAGCTCGCCAGTGTCGCCCCCAGTAGCAACAAACATATCCAACCTTGTAGAGAACTTTCACAAGTATGAGCCGATGACTTACTACAGCCGCGCCGAAATCAACGCGGCACTTGAAGGGCAGTGTGAGCTTCTTTGGACCGGCGAAATAAGTCAGCGTACATACATATACGGGAGCGTTTTCAGGAAAAAATAATCAGATCTGGACTGATTTAGTTATTCTGCGGCGGGGTATGTCCCTCGGCAACTTGCTGTTGCGCCTTGTTGGCTAATTCGTGTTGCTCTTTAGCTATATTATGCAATTCAATAATAGCCTTCAAGAGGTCTTCTCGCTCTTTTGCATAGTTCCAGTAGAACGTGGCCTCTGCTATAAGCTTCTGATCCCCGGCTTTGCTTGCTATTGCGGGGTCGGCAGATATGAGATTGATTATTTCTGGTGTCATGAATCGCTCGCGAAACTGAGGATCTTTTTTCCATTTGTTGCGGATCCACACTAACTTATTGGACGAGTATGATGGCTCTTCCACGCGAACAGGCGTGTCCGGCAACACTACCGGCTCGGCAGGTGTCTGTTTCTTCTCGCGAGCTATCTGCTTCTTCGGCGCGCTGAGGTTCTTTTCCAAGGCACGTATTTCCTGACGTAGATCGCCCTGGGATATGAGTACCTCTTGTGTTTGTGCTATAATAACCTTAGTGATCTCGCTGATTATCTCCGTTGTATGTTGCTTGATAAGCGGCGCGAATACAAGTGCGAGCTTTTGTGCAGCATCAGGTTGAGCAGTATTTCCAGTGTTATTCGCCATCTGTAATAGATACCTAGAATTTGCAGAAATTCAATTTTATTTTTCCCCTTATATATACCTATTTTAAAGGTAAACGAAGGGTCTAATGACTGAATCTACTAAAAAATTGAATATTCCCGCCAAAGTAGATCCGCTTATGAAAGTATTAACTCGCAGTGCAAGGTACGAACGTATAGAATTTGATGAGATTACTAGGCGCATAGCTGCCTTATGTACCGACCTAGACAGCAGCATAGATCCTTCACGTATCGCTCTAACGACTATTAAGAACCTATATGATGGCATTAGCACCGAAGAGCTAGATAGAATAAGCGCAGGGGTCGCAGATAACTATAAACTGGTCCACCCTGACTATGCAAAGTTAGCGGCGCGCATAATCATTTCGAACTTGCATAAGACAACCCCTGATAAGTTCAGTGAATGCATGAAGGCATTAGCTCAGAAATCTACTAACATATCTGAGTATCACTATAGATTTATAGAGAGTAACGCGGCCAGTCTCGACAGCATGATCGACCACCAAAACGACTACCTATTTGACTATTTCGGCTACAGGATACTCGAGAAGTCATATCTCAACAAGATACAAGTGGAACTATCGGACGACCATGGACTACCCATATATGTAGATAGTAAAGGCGCCCGTATCTCGAACAACGCCATGGTCAACCGTAATGGTCACATGGTAGTACAGAGCGGCGGCCGCACAGTCACACTCAAGCGAAAAACGGCCGAAAAGGTCATGGACCGGCCGCAGTACATGTTTATGCGCGTGGCAATCGCGATCAACATCAAGTCCGCCGACCCCTTATGCAAGATAGAACAATGCTATAAGGCGCTGTCAAACATGTACTACACCCATGCAACACCGACCCTATTTAATTCATGTATGAAGAGTCAGCAACTGGCTAGTTGCTTTGTATTGGACGTCGACGACAGCATTGAAGGTATAATGAAAGCCATCACCGACGCGTCGCTTATAAGCAAGCGAGCTGGCGGCATTGGCATTTGCAACAGTAGGATTAGATCGGGCGGTGCCTGGATCCGCAGTACTAACGGACAGTCGAGCGGGCTACCTAGACAGCTCAAAATGTGGAATGAGACAGCCAGGTGCTGGAATCAGGGCGGCCGGCGGCTAGGCGCCTTTGCCACATACATAGAACCATGGCACGGTGACATTATGAAGTATCTGGAGATGAAACTAAATGGTGGGGCCGAGACAGAGCGCGCTCGTGATCTATTCTACGCACTCTGGGTGCCGGACTTGTTTATAATGAAGGTCGAGGCCGATGATGACTGGTACCTGTTTAATCCAGATACCGCACCAGGATTATGTGAAGTATACGATGGGATGGAGGTCTGCAGACATTGTAATTACTGCGCCAACCGCGCATATGCAAAGTACATCCTCGGGCTCGACCTTGCGCTTAATGGAACGACCGCGCCGCTGACTCTCGCTCAACAAGAGTGCGCGGCACACGACTATAAATACGTCGATGCATTCACTCAGTTATATACAAAATATGAAGCAGAAGGTCTCGCAGTCGGCACGTTGAAGGCTCGCGATATCATGAATGCTATCTGCGTTGCACAGCGCGAGTCCGGCACACCGTACATTTCCTTCAAGGATCATGCAAATCGTATGACCAATCAGAAGAACGTCGGTACTATAAAGGCGTCAAACTTATGTAATGAGATATACCAGTGGTTCGCGAGCTACTCATATGCCTGTTGTATACTGGCGAGTATAAATCTGAAGAAGTTCTTGTATAAAACGACCCCTCGCACTATAACTTCTCGGTCTAATACATCTCTCCCATCCAATGCAAACTCGCCCTCCAATATAAAGTCATCCACGGCGGCCCCTATAAATACTGGGCCACAGTATGAGGTCGACCATCCAAAACTACATAAGTATGTAGAAAGGATATCGCGCAACTTGGATGTTGTTATTGACGAAACTGACTATCCAGTACCAGAGTGTAGGAAGAACTCACTCGATCTGCGGCCGTTTGCAATCGGTGTACAGGGGCTCGCAAATGTGTTCATCATGATGCGCATCCCGTTCATCAGTGCCGAGGCAGAGCGGGTCGATATGGAGATTGCAGAAACGATCTACCACGCGACCTTGACCGCTTCCTGCGCCCGGGCGAAGAAGTACGGCCCATACTCCGAGTTCGAGGGCTCGCCGGCCAGTCGTGGTATCCTGCAATTCGATCTGTGGGCCGAGAATCAACAGCGGCTGGATACTTACTTTCGCGCGCGCGGCACATCAATCGGCGCAACAAATAACACATCAACTGGCGTATTCGACTGGCGCCAGTCTCCGTGTTCTGGCCGGTATGACTGGGAGGTTATCCGCCGCGACATTCGACTATATGGACTACGTAACTCGCTACATGTTGCCTATATGCCGACAGTAAGTACGAGCCAGATATTCGGCAACGTCGAGTCGTTTGAGCCAATACCAACGACCATCTATACAAAGACCACCCTCGCGGGTAAGTTCACTATAGCGAACATGGACATGATCCATCACTTGATTGAGCTAGGTCTCTGGAATGAGAATATGAAGAACCGCATTATAAATGACAATGGCTCTGTGCAGGCCATCACCGATATCCCACAGTCAGTGCGCGACATATACAAGACTGTATGGGAAATCCATCAAACAGACCTTATGTATAGGGCGGCCAAGAGATCGGCGTTCATCAACCAGTCGCAGTCGCTCAACATATACGTCAGCGACAACTCAAATGCTGTACTCCGCGGTGTGACTCTCTACGCATGGCGCTTAGGTCTCAAGACAGGATCCTACTATATCCGCACGCAACCGGCGGCACAAGCGCTCAAGAACAACATCGCGGCTAGCTCGACATTATCTGCGGGCGGACCATTAGTTAGGGCGCCGGACAATCCAGTGCC
>JACCDV010692883.1_pt1 | contig 10574 bp, 8 predicted proteins | sample 7446131 | NCBI WGS metagenome assembly JACCDV01 (sample SAMN15323448, study PRJNA562643) | freshwater metagenome | isolation source: river surface water | place: USA:Blue River Watershed | collected 2017-08-17
ATCTGCATCTGTTCATTGGAGAACACGTGTGGCGGTACAACCACAAAGAACTTTTACGTCGTGAACAGGTACAGATACTCTACGAATTTCTTCTCAAATTTGGTGGCAGAAGTTAAACATTCCCCAAATCAAAGCTTCTCTGGTTCGCACACATCGACGTCGTGCCGGCCGACGAGCATCAGTTCGATCTTCATGTTGATGGAGATACCCTGATCGGAAGGGGGACATCGGACATGAAAGGAAATCAGCTCCCGTTCCTCATCGCGTATCGCGATGCGATCAATGAAGGATTGGATCCACCCATCAGCATTCTCCTGACGAGTGATGAGGAAATTGCGGGGCAAACAATTCCAAAGCTTCTCAAAAAAAAGATGCTCGGAAATATTCCCGTCGCGCTTACTCCGGATTGCAGTTTTAAAATCGTCTGCGAACACAAAGGGGCTCTCTGGGCTGAGCTTGTATGCCTTGGGAAAGGATCTCACGGCGCATATCCGTGGGAAGGGGAAAATCCTCTCTACCTCCTTGCCGAGGCGCTGCAGAAAATCGAGGAGGCGTTTCCCACGGGTGATGGTGATGATTGGCAGATGACCGTAACCCCGACCGAGATCAAAGGAGGTATGGCAAAAAACCAGATTCCAAGCATTGCTTCCTGCACGCTCGACATTCGGTTTACTCCGGAGATCGCTCAAAGTCCTGAAGAGGCATTACAGATTGTTCGAGCAGAACTTCCCGCGGAATGTGAACTGAACCTCCACCATGCGGCACCGCCGCTCTTTACGGATCCTGAACATCCGATGGTCGAACTCGTACAGCGGATAGCAGAGGAAGTGACAGGGAAAGAAGTCCTCATCAAGCGCGAGCACGGTGGAACCGATGCCCGATATTTTGGAGAGAAGGGGATACCCGCATTTCTCCATGGAGTCGAGGGCGGAGGAATTCATGGAAAAGAAGAGTGGGTGAGCTTAAAATCTCTCCAGGAAAACTATGAAATCAGTAAGAAATTACTCATGAGTCTCTGAATCAACTTCATCATCAGGCGGACTAAAAATCCTTAATCCACTCAGTCCAATGCGCACTTGTTGTGCTTCGATCTCCCATAGAAATCCTCGGTTAGTACTTTGACCTGCAATTCTCTTGGAATCAGGTAACTGACCGTAATGAAGCTTCAGTGACTCGTTGCGTGAAAGACGATCGGACATTAAAAGAATAATATGCAATTCTCTTCTGCACGCAAGTTCTACAGGCATTTATTTTAGATGCTTGCCCCACCTCTACGCACCCGATACCCTTTACGATGATGCTTCGTCCACCTGTTTCCTCACTCATTGGCAAAGATCCGCAGGAAGTACCGATGTCATTGCAGAGGATCCTCAAAGAATCGTCGAAGGTTGACTCGGTGTGGATAGGCCCCAAGGAGGCGGCAAAGCTCACAAAGGAAGAACAGGAAGCCTACGACAGCGCACACACGATCATCCGGCACATGGCGGTCGAGATGCCGCGGAGCCCAAGCTCCGGTCACCCCGGAGGTCCACTCTCCTCTTTTACATTCGCCTATTTCCTCTCCAAGCTCCGCGATCCCGCGGTGGATCAGCCACTCCGCTACTCCGCAGGGCACCTCTCCGTTCTCGCATACACGCTCCAGTATCTTTTTGGGAGAGAAGGAAAGGATGCGCGCCTGAGCTCGGTGGAAAATCTCATTAAGAATTTTCGCATTCCAAAGGGTCTTCCCGGACACGTGGAAGCAGGGATCGGCGATATTCCATTCGGTACCGGGCCGCTCGGAAAAGGAGTCAGCAATGCTCTCGGCGTCGCATTCGGACTCAAGCTCCAAAAGAAGGAAGGCATCGTGGATGTCTTGATGGCGGATGGCGACAGCCAGGAAGGACAGATCGCGGAAGCATTCCGGCTGGCCTCACATCTCAAACTTGATAATTTGATAGTGCATGGGGACATGAACGACATTCAGCTTTCGGGAATTCCCTCCCGCACGGTCGCAGCGGATTTTGCGGCGATCGCGGCTGCGACGGGTTGGCAGGTGATCGAAGTACAGAACGGCAATGATCCGGCGCAGGTGAAAGCGGCAATCGAAATGGCAAACACGTTCATCGGGAAAGGACATCCGATTTTCCTCTGCTACTACACCACGATGGGTTACGGCATTCCCGTAATGGAGGAGGGGAGTAACTCGACGAAAAAGAATTACCACGGGGCACCGCTCTCGGATGAGGAAGCAAAAAAAGCTTTGGAATCCATCCCGGATCTCACGGACGCGCTGAAAGCATACGAACCTCATAGGAAAGCGGAAAAAAAACGGTACGAGAAAGGACAGGTGGAAACCGATCTCCCTCTCGCGTTCGATGCTGCGAAATTGAAAGGGTACAAGCGCGCGGTGACTTTGAAGAAAGGAGCAGCGAGGAAAGATCTCGGCGCCACGCATCTCCTTGCGATGATGAAGGCGGATCCGAAAATCATCGTCCTCCATGCGGATCTCGCGGGATCGGGCGGATTTGATGCGGTAGAGAAGGAACTCCCGGAGCGCTGCATCAACGTGGGCGTAGCGGAAGCCAACATGTATATGATGGCAGCCGGGATGAGGCAAACAGGTCTCCTCCCCGTTACCTATACATTCGCGGCATTCGGCACGAACGAAGCGCGCGCAAGCGCACGACTGATCGATGTAAATTGCGGCCACACCCGCTGCGCAATTCTGAACGATTGCACGCACGCAGGTTTAAGCGTGGGAGAGGATGGCGAAACGCATCAGGAGCGTCACTACTTGAATATTCCATTCGATAACACCGAGGTGTGGATGCCTGTAGATAGCAATCAAGTCGCTGCCATGGCGGAGAAAGCGCTTTCATTGATCGCAGAAGGAAAGAAGAGCATCTACATCTTTTCTCCTCGGAGCGGCCATGAGCAACTTCTAACCGAAAAAGGCGAGCCTCTGTACGGGACAGAGTACGTCTTTGATTACAGGGCGACCGTCGTTCACGGAAAAGGGGATACGAACGATGTTGCAACAATCATTGCAATCGGCACCAGCGTGCACGATGCGATTCATGCCGCGAAGATGGTGGAAAAGGAGAAGCATATTTCGATCCGCGTCCTCGCTGTTGCATCGGTCCGGCCACTCGATAGCGCAGCATTGATCCAAGCCGCGCTCGAAACCGTTCATCTCATCGTCGTCGAGGATCATTCCTCGGAAGGAGGGCTTTCCTCCCAAGTCGCCGATCTGCTCGCGGACTTCCAGTTGCCCTGTTCGCTGCGGCGTCTCGGAGTTAATCACTATTTCCCCTCCGGCTCCGCGGAAGATCTGAAAGTGATAGCCGGATTGGATGCCGAAAGTATCGCAGATGCCGTGCAGGATGAACTCCTCACCGAAGTCTGCGGCGGAGAGGACGTGCTGACCTCAAGCCTGCATTCCTTGCCCCACAAAAAAAACCACAGCCGCTTCAAGGAAATGGCGGAGCCGTACATACAGCGGCTGAAATCGGAAAAAGGATACCTGGAACTTTTACGAGCCTTCTGGAAGAAGAGAGGTTGCCCCGCGGAAAAGCTTCCGACAACGGAGAAGTTACGGGAGGGGCTATAACACTTACGTCATGCTGAGCGAAGCCCTGAGGACACTGAGCTTGTCGAAGTGGACGAAGGGCGGAGTCGAAGCACGTCGAGACTGAGGATTATTGGAGAGAAACCTTGCGAAGTGCTTCGACTTCGTTCGCCCTTCGGGCTCACTACGCTCAGCATGACGTAATTAAAATCCGGTTCCCTTGATTTTCACGACTCGCGGAGCGCCTTCGATCCGCACTTCCGATCCGTAGAGTTGGCCGTTCCTCCCAAACCCGTAGAACGATCCCACCGCATAGATATCGATCGGCTCCTCCACACCGACCTGCAATGTGCGGCCCGTGCCGTACGCGACGTTGCCGACGATATCGAGCTCCACAAATCCTCCCTTTTCCACCGGGAACGGGGGATCGAACTTCAGATACACCTGATCAAAGAGTACCCGTTCTTTTACTTCCGTAAACCGCGCGCGTCCTTGCGTGCTCCGCGCATAGATTCCAAGAACATCACCATCACGGGAAGTGCCATTGTTCCGGACGGTCACCGCATGAATTGTCTGATCCTCAATCGAATCGAGATCGATGCGGAATCGACCCAGTACTTCGCGATCACTGCCATCGACCCGCGGATCCATATCGATCGGGAGATAACTCACCGAAAGCTTGCCCGTGTTCGAACTCGAAATGCTCATCCTCTCACCTGCGATCGGGAATTCACCCGCAACCGGCGTATCCGAAGTGAAGCTCTCCGGTCCTTCGATGGAAAACGTATGTCTTCCAAAGGGGAGCGCCGAGGAACTCACAGCGGCATAAAAATCGACCGTCACCGATTTGCAGGCGGGGAGAACATATGACTCCCGGAACCGCAGTTGCACGGTCTTATCGCGATTCAAGAGCCTCGCTCTCGACATGCGCTCACCTTCGATTGCCATCCATACCCCCGAAAGATCGGAAGGGATACCGGCGCCCGTATCTTTGATCGTGATGTCATCAATCGTCACATCCTGAATGCAGGAAGCAGAGAGAACTGCACGCAGCATCGGAATTCTGGAAGCGCCGCGCGGTACGAAATCGTTCACGGGATTAAACGCATCGCGCGCGACTTTTAATTCTGCCGGAGAATCCGCATATTCCGATTGCCCTTGCCTCCCTTCCCGCCTTCCTGCAGCACCATCCTCAGAGCTGCAGGTGAACCCGAATCGCTCCTGGAGCCTGGGATTCACGCGATCGAGCGCGGATGGATCGCTGCTGAAGCGCTTGAGGATTCGTTCACAGGTCCGTTTCTTCAACGCATTCTCCTGCGTCGCCGCCGTGGAAGATTGCCAGTAATTACCGGTGGGAAGCGATCGTGCGGAAGAAGGGGATGAACTTCCAGGCGTCACCGTTCCCCAGACAGGATGTACGTAGGCAAATGCACTCGTATGGAGCAAAAGAAAAACTGAGAAACCCGCAATGATAGTGGGGTGGCGCATCACCATGCATTCTAGCGTATGTGGGTGTCTTCTACACCGCACTTTTCCACCAATTGCTTTCACGAACTTTTGCGAGAAGACCAATGGCTAATGCTGTTGATGCACCTTTTTTCTGTGCAAGCGGAGAAACAATGAAGTTATTCAATGTAAAACCATCCTTGCGATCGAGATGATGCTCGGTGGCTGCCGCAATCACCGGCCAACCTCTTTGCTCGTCCATGATGCTGATGGACTGCCACGAACTTCCGTCTGCGTACGGCTTTACCGATACACCCATATCCCGCATGGCTCTTTCTGATGGAGCGTAGTTATTGAGAGTATGCTGCTGCCAATTTTGCGTTCCTTCAGAGGCAACATCCAGAGCTTCCTCTACCTCTTCCGAAGCCTTGAGTATTGGGTCTATAGCATCTCGCAGCATGGCCATGCGCCTTGTCACCATGCGATGTCCCCCAGATTCGTAGGGTGTCATAATAAACGGTTGCGCTAATTGCTGAAGAGCTTGAACAAATGGTGTTTTAGGATTACTTTGCTGCATCGCAGCCAGAAGGTGCTGTTGTCGATCTATGAATGTAGAAGAATTTTGCGGGCAAGAAGCAAGCGTAGCAATCGCATCATAGAACAATACAACATTACTCTGTACTGCCGGTTGAGTTTCCTGATTACCATTCACTGCTGTTTTCTCAACATCAAAACGAACGCATTTCCTGCGACCATCGGAAATTTTTGCAGTAAGTTTCTCAGCGAGCGGTTCAATTGCATCTGCGCATCCTGTGCGCGCGGCATAATTTATAAGGTCCAGAGTGTCACGATGTAGTTCATGCACCATAAACCCCGCTACAGCATCCTGATAGTCGGCAACCATACCGATGACGTTTCTCTCTTTTAGAGTTCGCTGAAAATCTACCACTTGCCATTGGCTTTGAGCCGGCCATGTCTCTTGTTCCGCGCTCAACACTTCAACCATATCTCGTCGTATCATCCATCTAAGGTGCATCGATCGATCAATGGAAGGCTTAACAATTCCTGCGTGCTGTCGCATGTATTCTGCTAGTACGCGTGAATCTGTAAATTCCAACGACATCTGTATTCAGAGTAATAGTAAAGAATAGTCAGTCAACACATTAAGTCAATTTTAAGTCAGTTTTTGACAAGCGGATATCGGGATTCCCGCCAGAAGAACAACCCGAAGAAAACCCGATTGATCCTGTGCTACGATCTCCTCATGCGGAAGTTCATGACCGTCGGTTTTTTTGCTCTCGCATGGATCATCCCCTCGGTGAGTTTTGCAGCGAGCGGCGCGACATTCCCCGATGTCCTCGAAAGCCATCCTGCTTACAGTGAAATTGAGGACCTTGTTGTACGTGGATACGTTCAAGGAAATCCCGATGGAACATTTAAACCTGATGAACTTGTCTCGCGCGCTGCGGCGCTCAAGCTCATCATCGCTCCCATCGCCGATGCGAAAGCATTGGGGAAAAATCAGAAGAGCGTCTATGACGATGTCTCGAATCTGGAGTGGTACTTCCCGTACGTTGCGTATGCGCAGGCGACGATCGGTATCATTGATGAACCGCCACTGACGACGAAATTTTTCCCTGAGCGAACGGTGACAAAGGGAGAATTCCTGAAAATGCTCCTCCTTGCGCATAATTCGTCGATCGATCTCTTCCAATCGATTCAAGCGCCCTTTGCGAGCGACGGCACGAACATGGATGAGTGGTACATCCCCTACACGCGTTACGGCGTATCCGCTTCGCTCTTTCCGATGGATTCGGGAAATTTGGAACCCGGCAAAGAACTCACGCGTGCGGATGCTGCAGTGCTCCTCTCGTGGTTCCTGCAGTATCAGGAAGGATTGCGAACGGACGTATTAAACGGGCAAACAGAAGAGGCGCTCATCACTTTGGTTCAATATCTTGGAAAACGGGATGTGCGCAACGCTTCGTTCTATTCTTCCCGTGCCATGCTCACCGCTTACGGTGCGAGCAGAAGCGCTCCGGAGGAGAGAATCGTGCAGGGAAACACCAAGCTTGCGGAAGGCTTCTGGTTCCTCGTTCTTGCCTGGCATCAGATCGGAACTCGTCAGTGGCAAGCCGCGCTCCAGAATATTCTTGGCGCCGCAACGCGCGCGGAACAGGCGCGATCACTGGATCCCTCACTCAATTCACTCGTCCTGGAGCTCGAAAGGCTGGCACAGACGATGGCATTGGAAGTAAAGACGGGGATTGAAAGCGAGAATAAGCAGTAACTCCTTATGATTTCACGAGGAGAGCTGCACCGCGCGTCGCCGCATCCGCGAGTATTCCAATCGAAAGTTCCGGGGCAGGCGTATTTGGAAGGAGCCACTTCGCAAGTTCCGCGGTGATTTCTGGAAAATGTGGCTTCAGTGCCCTGCCTGCGCTGCCTCCGAAAATAATGATAGATGGATCGATGAGATGCGTAAGGTTCACCGTGAGCCACGCAACTTCTTTGAAGATTTCAGGCTGCAGGAACGAACACACTTCTCCTTCCAAGTATTCTTCCGGCTTCCTGGCCGCGGCGCACCTTTTTCCCATCGCTGTGCCCGAGAGAAATTGTTCCACATCGCCGCGTCGATTCTCGGTTTTGTATGGTGGCACTCCAGGTTGGAGCAACATGTGTCCGATCTCCGCCGCAAAGCCATGGTGCCCCCGATAGAGATTTCCATTGAGGACAATGCCACCGCCGACTCCCGTTCCCATCGTGATTCCACAGACCACATCATGATTTTTTCCGGCACCGAAGAGCGCCTCGGCAAGCGCAAAGCAGTTCACATCGTTGTCGACTTTGACTTTGATCTTCAGACGTTCCTGAAGTTTTTGCTGCAGCGGAAAATTGTTCGTTCCGGGAATATTCGGCATCGTAACGATGATTCCATCTGGGTGCCGCACGAGTCCGGGAACTCCGATGCCAACTCCCACTGTATCTTCGGTTTGCAGGCTTTCGATCGCGAGAAGTAAATCGAGGAGCACGTGCTCCATGCCGCTCTCCGCATGCGTTTCAAACTGCTCCTTCGCCTGCAGATCGAGAGTCTCCGCATCGAACCGAGCTACCGCCATTTTCGTGCCGCCGAGATCGACGCCGATGATCGAGGAGGCGTGATTCCTCACGGGTACCCTTAGGGCAGGGGATACGGAATTCCCTGGTACGTCGCTTCCAGTTTGTTCTCGTGGGATCCAAGATCCGGAATACCCGGACTCTCTTCCAGAATCACCTGATCGAGGAGCAGGGGATTGAAGCGAAGTCCGGTGAAATCACCGCGCTGGTACGAGCTGAGCGCAACGTTGGAGAGCGCGGAAATCACGTCCGTGCTCCGTGCAGAATCGAAATCCAGCTTGAGTTTCTCTGCGGCACTCACATCCGCAATATCATCCAGAAGCCCACCGATGCGCTCATGTTCGCTTGCAAGGGCATCCCCAAGTCTCCGAAGTTCCCCATCCAGTTCATCAATCGGCATGCCGGAATTCATCACCTCATCGAGGAGGTTCGTCACGATTGATTCAAGTTCTGCAAAATGCACGGAAAGCTCCGAAGCCACGGTCATCGCATAGGTTGCCTTTTCGATCGCGTCCGGCGATTCCGCATCGGGAGAAGAATCTCCGCTCGGTTCTGCCATTTCTTCATTGGATGCCACTGCGATCGTCTCGCGTTCTTTAAGATCGAGCATCCCTTTCTGCAGATCCCCCGTGAGGAAGACATTCATGGGAAAAAGAGATCGTGCTTCGAAGAGCGCCGAGAGATCGGGGAGTTCCTCCAGAATGGTTTCCAGTTTTCTCGCGACGCGGCTCCTCGTCTGCTCTTCAATTCCCTGGCCGTCGAGATACGTGAGGACTTCGTCTCGTGCGACGAGAACCGATTCTTCTGTTTTCTTCGCGACATCGAATGCGGAGTGGAGGACTTCCATCACCACATCTCTCTTCTCCGCTTCTTCTTTTAAAATGTCCGACACCGTCGCGGCGTAGTCCGCGAGGAATGTTTCCATCACGTCCGGAATGTTGGTTGCAGCCACAGTGAGATCCGCCTCCAATACACCAATATCCGCTGCTGCCTGCGTAGCGGGAACACTCTCCAGATTGCCAAGAATATCCTGCGTTTGCTTGCGCGCAGTTTCGAGTGCGGCGATCGCCGTCGCGCTTTCCGAAGCGGGGAGTTGCGTGAGGAGCAGGATTCTTTCCTCGATTGAGGAAAGCAGCCTCTCCGCGCGGCGCTTGAGCGTAAGGGAGCGAAGCGTTTCCTCGCCGTCGCCGAACGCGGGGTTTGGGAAACCTTTCTTTTGCCCATCGAGGAGGGAGTGGAGCAGTTTCGTTTGACCTTCGACCGGGTTGTCGTGCGAATCGAAGAGGAGCCCCGGCCCAATGAGGGACGAAGGCATCCGTTCGCGTTCGTCGGAACGTACGAAGTAATTTCCGCGGATCAGTGTGCTCTCTTCTTTCGTTACGGGATCCTGTACCGTCGCCGCGATCTGATACTCCTCCCTCTTTTCGGTATTTGCGGTTTCTGGGTTTCGAATCGCGTACACGTACTCTCCAAAACCGGAGATCGCGAGTGCCGCGTTCCCAGCGTACGCAGGATCGAGCGGAATACTCCTCGCAAATTCCGAGAGCGGCGAATTGATCCGGCCAGAACCCCGCGTGGCGATTTCGATATTGTTAAGTCCGCTCTCCATGGTGAGCGTGCCCTTCCATCCGATCAGATTTCCATTGATGTCGTACACGCCGCCACCGCATCTCGATCGCTCGGGATCCGCAACACCTCCCGGGCTGAGCGCAATGGTGCAAGAGGGAAGCGAAGGACGATCGACTTCGTACCCCCACACGTGGCGAATTCCTTCCGGTGTCTCCGCACGGGCGGTCGGCTGCGGGTAACTGCCGTAACGTTCCTTGTAGGCCTCTATGAGCTGAGTCAGATAGTTGATCTGCGCCAGTCTGATCTCCTCGATCGTGGGTTCTTTCTTCGTGCACGAACGCACTCCCGCGATCATCATGAGGAGGAGCAGAATTGCCGCGATGGCGATCAGAAGAAGCCGGAATCGGCGGTTTTGGAGAAGGAGATTGAATTGCATATGTATTTCCTCCTATTCTACCACAAATTCGATGCCAAATCAGTACTTCTTTAAGGCCAGGATCGTGCCAGGATCGGGCAAGGGCAGAGAGCAGGGGATACCTACCCTCAACCTCGATCTCCGGGATATCCCGGAGGATATTGCCGAGGGAATTTACGCGGCACGGGTGACGATCGAAGGCAATGTATTTCCCGCTGCCGTTCACTACGGTCCGCGGCCGGTACACGGTTTACCAAAGAGCTTTGAGGCACACCTCCTTTCGAATTCTCAAACACCAAGCATCAAGGCTCAGGCAATCATCGTTGAACTCGTGAAGCAGTTGAGGGAAGTGAGGGATTTTGAGTCGGAGAAAGAATTGAAGATACAGATTGAGAGGGATATTGAGGAAGTGAAGACGATTTTTTCCTCCCCCTAACCCCCTCCGCATCGAGACACCATGAAGCACAAATTGTCCTG
>JACCDV010137672.1_pt1 | contig 10570 bp, 15 predicted proteins | sample 7446131 | NCBI WGS metagenome assembly JACCDV01 (sample SAMN15323448, study PRJNA562643) | freshwater metagenome | isolation source: river surface water | place: USA:Blue River Watershed | collected 2017-08-17
CTGGGCCACGGCCTGCACCTGAGCGTAGCGCTGCGCCTCGCTGAAGATGTTCGGGTCGGACACCGGCCCGACGTCGAGCACGCCGCCGAAGTCTGCGCGCATCGCCAGCTCCTCGGCTTCCTCGTCGAGGCGGGCAAGGGTGTGGTCCGCACGTCCATGGACGACATCGCCGACGGCAACCCCAACGCGCCAGTCGGCACCACGCTGGCCAAGCTCGAGCAGGGCGCGGTGGTCTACTCGGCCATCCACAGCCGCCTGCACGACGCGATGGGGCGCATGCTGCGCATCCTCGACCGCCTCAACGGCTTCAACCTCGATGACGAGCGCCTCGAGAAGGACGCGGGCGAGGAGCTGGCGACGCGCGCAGACTTCGACGGCGTGCTTGACGTCGTGCCGGTGTCCGACCCGAACATCTTCAGCGAGGCGCAGCGCTACGCTCAGGTGCAGGCCGTGGCCCAGCGCGCGGCCACGATGCCGCAGCTCTACAACCTGCGCAAGGTCGAGGAGCGCCTCCTTGAGACGCTCAAGATCCCGAACGCCAAGGAGCTGCTCAACCCGCCCATGGAGCCGAGCGAGCAGAACGCGGTCAACGAGAACGTCGCCGCGTCGCTGGGCCGACCAGTCACGGCATTCCCCGAGCAGGACCACCTCGCGCACCTGCAGACGCACATCGCCTACCTGACCAGCCCGACGTTCGGATCGAACCCGATCTTCGCGCCGGTGTACATCCCCGCAATCCTCAACCACATCAAGGAGCACGTCGCCCTGTGGTACGCCTCGACCGTGTTCGACGTGTCGACCGAGGCGCTGGGTGGCGAGGATCTGGGCGACATGATGCGCAAGATGAGCCCGAAGGACACGCAGGGACGCAAGGCCCTCGACCGCATGCTCGCCGAGGCGTCGACCACGGCCCTGACCGAAGGCTCGCAGATCTTCCAGCAGGTGCCGCAGATCATCCAGCAGGCGCAGCAGATCATGCAGCAGTTCCAGCAGCCGCCGATGCAGGATCCGCGCCTCGCGCTTGAGGGGCAGAAGCTGCAGCTCGAAGGCCAGAAGGCACAGCAGGCAGCCCAGAAGGCGCAGATGGACATGCAGGCGGACGCACAGCGCATGCAGATGGAGGCGCAGAAGATGCAGCAGGACGCCCAGATGGACGCCGCCGAGCTGCAGACCAAGGTCGCCATCGAGCAGCAGCGCCAGCAGGCCGAGGACGCACGCACCGCCGCCGAGCTGCAGGCGCGCATGACCATGAACTCACAGGACAACCAGACGGCCATGGCGCTCGCGCAGGCCGAGATCGCGTCCGGCGAGCGTGTGGCGGTATCCACTGGCACCGGCATCAACCCCAATCCGTAGAAAGGAATGGCCATGAAGAAGAACGACGCAGTACTCAGTAAGGGCAAGGCCGCAGGCGGCATGACACCCAAGAACACCAACATGCACAAGCTGATGCAGATGGGGCAGCACCCCAAGTTCGAAGTCAGTGGAGGCAAGAAAACCCCCGCATGAAGATCGAAGTCCTACTGCAACGCCTCGAACAGGAGCAGGCTCGCCTTGCTACTGAGGCGTTGTCGCATCCAGCGGGAAGGGACGGCTTCGACTACGGTCGGGCCGTCGGGATGTATGCAGGGCTCGAGCATGCGAAGCGCACGCTGATCGACATGATCGCCGAGAAGGAGCGGCGCGACTTCGCATTGTGAGTTAAGAATGGAGCGCAAATGATTGAATTAGCTAACAAAGTTGAGTTTGGCTACGACAGTGAGGACGAGGCGTTTCCGCCTTGCGATCCGGGCGTACAGCCGTTTGGCAGCCGCGTACTGGTGCAGATACGCACGCCAAAGCAGAAGACCAAGGGTGGGATCATCCTGACCACGGAGACGCGTGAAACGGACGCGTGGAACACGCAGATCGCCAAGGTGGTCCGCGTGGGGGAACTGGCATTCAAGAACCGTACTACCATGGAGCATTGGCCCGAAGGGAGCTGGTGCGAGCCGGGCGACTTCGTCCGCGTGCCTAAGTATGGTGGCGATCGCTGGACCGTCAAAACCGCCGACGGCGCTGGTGAGGCGCTGCTGGTAATCTTCAACGACCTCGATCTGATCGGCAAGGTGACGGGCGACCCGCTCGGCATCAAGGCCTTCATCTGATCGATAAGGCTACAATAGGGAGCCGGTTATGACCGACAATACGATTACCGATAACGAAGACGAGGAGCTGGTCCCCGTCGATACTCAGCCCGAAGGGGACGAGGATCAGGCCGCCGACGACGCGGACACTGATGACGATGACGAGGAGGAGGACGAGCGCCTCGCCACCAGCGAGGACGACAGCGAAGAAGAGGTGACGGCCGGTAACCGCCGACGCCGCGAACGCCGCCGCGATCGTGTACGCAAGGCGCGTGACGACGCCGAGCGGCAGATCCGCATGCTCAAGCAGCAGAATGAGGAGATGCTTCGCCGCCTCTCCGCAGTCGAAGGGCACGCGGTCAACACCAACGCCAAGACGCTTGAGGGCCGCATCGCCAAGGCGCAGCGCGACATCCAGCAGGCCGAACACTTCATCGCCAAGGCGACTGAGGCAGGCAATGGTGATGACGTCGTGGCGGCCATGCGCATCCGCGATCAGGCGATGGCCGAGGCTCAGCAGCTCATGGGTGCCAAGCAGCAGTTTGAGGCTGCGCAGCGACAGGCAGCCACGCCACGGGTCGACCCGAACGTGGTCAACTACGCCAAGGAGTGGATGTCAGCCAACCCGTGGTACGATCCCAGTGGCCGCGACCGCGACAGCGCCGTGACCAAGGCGATTGACGCAGAACTAGTGCGAGACGGGTACAACCCCGCCGCGCGCGAGTACTGGGAAGAGCTTACGGCGCGCGTCGCCGAGGCCCTTGAAAGCGGCGAAGAAACCGCGACCACCAAACCGAAACGGCGTGGTCCGCCCATGGGCAAAACCCGTGAGCATGCACCGCGCAGCACTAAAAACGAAATATACGTGACACCCGAACGGAAACAGGCTATGATCGACGCTGGCGTATGGGATGACCCTGCACAGCGCCAACGCTATTTAAAGGCGTACAAGGCCTACGACAGTTCGGCTCGCTGAAAAAGGAGTGAGACAACATGACGAATGGTACTGAAGACAACCGCCTGAAAAAAGCGCCGGACTTTGACGTAGTCGGTCGACGAGAGACGCGCGGACAGGAAAACCGAGAGGTTACCGAAAACCGCGATGTATCTGAGGATGATCGCTTGGAGATGTTCCGAAACCAACTGTTTAACGACGCACTGCCTGACCTGCCGGAAATACCGGGCTATCATCTGTGCTGGCTCACCACTACAAACCCGCGCGACCCCATCCATCGGCGCATGCAGCTCGGATACGAGCCCGTGAAGCCGGAAGAGGTTCCGGGAATGGAATACGCCTCAATGAAGACTGGCGAATGGGTCGGCTTCATCGGTGTGAACGAGATGCTCGCGTTTAAGCTGCCCCTGAGCCTGTACCACAGGTTCATGAAGGAAGCTCACTACGACGCTCCGAAGCGCGAAGAGGACAAGATCGCTGACGTCGCGGACATGCTCCGCGAGCAAGCGGAACGAGCCGGTGCAAGGTTGATCGAGGATGACGGGATGCAGGACTTGCGTTCGCACTCGACGCAGAGGGTAACTTTTTCCTGACGCGTCATCACGCAACTCAATTTTGAGGTAAATGGACATGAGCACTGTATCTCAGCCGTTTGGCCTTCGCCCCTCGTACTCGCCGAGCGGTGTGGTTCGCCCCACCGCTTACTCGATTGCGTCGGCCTATGGCTCAAACATTCTGCAGAACCAGCCCGTCAAAATCGGCACGGATGGCACCATCCAAGCTGCCGCGATTGGCGACCGGTTCATCGGCACCTTTCAGGGTGTTGAGTTCACCGACAGCGATGGCCGCCGTCGCGTGAGCAACAAGTGGACTGCGTCCACTGCCGCCAGCAACATCGTTGCCTATGTCACTCTCGACCCGACCATCGTCTATGAAATTCAGGCGAATGGCTCGATCGCAGTGACCGACATCGGCAAGCAGGCAGACTACACCACCATCACCGCAGGCTCGACCGTCACCGGTCTGTCGGCTCTGATGTTGGACACTGCCACGCTGACTGACAGCGCCAACGCAGCATTGCGCATTATCGACGTGGCCCCCGGCCCAGACAATGCGTTTGGTGATAACTTCACGATCGTTCAGGTTCAGGTTGCTGAGCACCAGAACGTCGCTGACCGCGTCGCGTACTAAGGAGGGCTGACACATGGCTACCCCAATGCGGAGTACTGACTTCCGCTCAATCGTCGAGCCGATCCTGAACGAAGAGTTCGACGGCGTTTACAACCAGCGTGCCGATGAATGGTCGCAGGTCTTCAAAGAGTTCAAGGGCATCCCCCGGAACTACCACGAAGAGCCCGTGCTGTTCGGCTTCGGCGCTGCACCGGAACTGCCCGATGGCATGCCGGTCACCTACCAGTCGGGCGGCGTGCTGTTCATTCAGCGCTACGTCTATCAGGTCTACGGCCTCGCCTTCGCTCTGACGAAGGTTCTGGTCGAAGACGGTGACCACATCCGTATCGGCCAGACCTACGCTCGCCACCTCGCTCAGTCGCTTGTTGAAACCAAGGAAACCCTCGGTGCCAACATTCTGAACCGTGCGTTCACCGGCGGCGCGTATGTCGGCGGCGACGGCGTCAGCCTCGTCAACACGGCGCACCCGATCGCGACCGGCACTTTCTCGAACCAGCTCACGACGGCCGCAAACCTGTCGCAGACCTCGCTCGAGCAGTTGCTGATCCAGATCCGCAACGCTGTTGACAACAACGGCAAGCGCATCCGTCTGACGCCGAAGAAGATCGTCACTGGTCCTTCGAACGTCTTCCAAGCCGAAGTTTTGCTGAAGTCTGCACTGCGTGCAGGCACTGCAAATAACGACGTCAACCCCGTCAATTCGATGGGTCTACTCGCCGACGGCCAAGCCAACCTGTCGCGTATCACCTCGACCACTGCATGGTGGATCCAGACTGATGCGCCGGAAGGCATGAAGCTGGCGATGCGTCGCGGTCTTGAAAAGTCCATGGAAGGCGACTTCGAAACCGACAGCATGCGCTACAAGGCCACCGAACGCTACGCTTTCGGCTGGACCGACCCGCGCGGCGTGTACGGCACGGCTGGCATCTAACTGAGCTGGGGGCTTCGGCCCCCGCCTCTTTTCTGAAAAGGAAACGAAGATGTCGCAGACAACTTGGAGTGGCCCGCTCGCATCGGGTGATCGCAACGCTGGCGAAAGCGGTGGTCCGAATATCGGCCTCGTCGCTCTCAGCCAGACTGCGCTCATCAACTTCGATGCCACGCTGGTCCAGAACGCCACGTTCAACATCCCCGCAGGCTCGCAGATCGTTGACTTCTATGTCGACGTCCTGACGCAGTATGACAGCGCCACCTCGGCGACGCTGTCGGCTGGCACGGCCTCCGGCGGTACGCAGTACCTGAGCGCAATCAACGTCAAGACGGCGGCTCGCCGCCCGAATGCGTTCAGCGCCGCTCAGCTCGCTGCCATGGACGACGTCGGCACGAACCGCACTGTTGTCGCCACTGTCACCTCGGTCGGTCAGCCGACTGCGGGTCAGGTGCGCGTCACCATGCTGTACGTCCAGACGACGGCTGATGACTAATCGCTAACGCGATGGTATAAGGTGCGCGGGTAGCAGATCGGAAGTCCCTGCTGCCCGTCGCATTTTCTAAGGATTTATCGATGGCCGATGCTGTAACCTCCCAGACCATTTTCGACGGCGAGCGCATGGCCGTCATGAAATTCACCAACATCTCCGACGGCACAGGCGAAGCCGCCGTGCTGAAGGTCGATGTCTCCGCCCTCAACCCGAACATCCTCGGGCAGGCGTGCGACGGCGTGACCCTTGAGCGCATTCACTGCTCGATCAATGGCATGTCCGTAAACATCCTGTGGGACGCGACCGCGGACGTGCCTGCGTTCATCGCGGCACCGGGCGTGTACACTTTCGATTTCACCAAAATCCAACTGCCCAACGACGCAGGCGCTGGCAAGAATGGCGACGTGCTGTTCACCACGATCGGCGCAAGCGCGGGTGACACATACACCATCGTCCTCGAGATGGTGAAAAGCTACGTAGGCAGCTAAGATGCCCGGCGCTGACTTTGCGGTGAAGCGCTTCGCCAAGGGCGGAGCGTGGACGCGTAAGGAGGGCCAGAACCCCGAAGGCGGGCTCAATGCCAAGGGTCGCGCTTCGCTGCGCGCTCAGGGCCATGACATCAAGCCGCCAGTCAGCGCCAAGCAAGCAAAGAAGTCGCCCAAGGCTGCAGGACGGCGCAAGAGCTTCTGCGCACGTATGTCAGGCATGCCGGGGCCGATGAAGGACGACAAGGGCCGACCGACGCGCAAGGCGCTGTCGCTGCGCAAGTGGGACTGCTGACATGAAGAAACTGGCCGTCTGGGACAAGAAGCGCCCCAAGGATCTGGGCAAGCCCAAGGATCTATCCGTCAAGCGTAAGGCCGCCGCAAAGCGTCGCGCGGCCGCCGCAGGGCGACCCTACCCGAATTTGATCGACAATATGGCTGCGGCCCGCAAGAAAGGTAAGTGACATGGACGGTTTCAAGAACAGCACCCGCGTGCAGTACATGAAAGGTGGATCTTGCGAAGGGTACAAGAGTGGCGGCAGCGTCAAAGGCGCGGCAAAGATCTCGAAGGTCATGGGCGAGTTCAAGCGGGGCGAGCTGCACAGCGGCTCGAAGAAGGGCCCCGAGGTGACGAGCAAGAAGCAGGCCATGGCAATCGCCCTGAGCGAGGCTGGCAAGAAGCCCGTGAAGAAGGCCCGTGGTGGCATGATTGAGGAGGGCATCTCGACCCGCCCCGTCGACGCCAAAGGCCGCCGCATGCGTATGGACACCGTGCCCGTCGACAACACCCCCGTGCCCCCGAAGAAGGGCATCGGCGTTATCGACGCGATGATCATGGCAGCCAAGCGCGCGAACAAAGCCGTGCCCACGCATCGCGGCAAACCTATGATTGAACGCAAGACCGGCGGTCTCGCCTGCATGCCTAAGAAGTAAAGGACAACACCCATGGCTAACGCTCTCTACCCGCTCTGGAAGCTGCAGCTTTACAGCTTCACCGCGAACAACAATCTCTCGACTGGCACCGTTAAGGTCGCCCTGATCGACACCGCCAACTATACGTACAGTGCTGCGCACCAGTTCTACAGCTCGGTGTCGGGAACTGCTGTGGTCGGCACTCCGCAGACCATCGGCAGCAAGACGTTCAACGTAGTCGCTGGCGCTCCGGTGTTCGACGGCGCGGATGTCACCTTCACCACGGTCACCGGTGCCTCGGTCGAGGCGCTGCTTATATACATCGACACGGGCACGGCTGCCACGTCGCCGCTGGTCGCGTATATCGACACCGGCGTCACCAACCTGCCAGTGACACCGAACGGCGGAAATATAACAATAGCATGGAGCACTGACGGTATATTCGCCTTGTAAGCACTTTTATTTTCAGGTAGCGGTTGGGGATGAAAAACACACTCAACCGCAGCCTAACCGACGAAAATGGTGTTCTATGGTATGTGCACCCGTCCGGTATTCGGCAAAGAGCCCGCATAAAGCAGTGCTGCACATGCAAACAAGATTTTGCTACTTACCCGTCAAAATCTTCCGATTACTGCAGCCCCGAATGCTACCGTAAAACTTGCAGGCGGTGCGGATCACAGTTTCACGCTGCGGCTGTCCGGTCCGTATATTGCTCTGAAAAATGTAAGTTGGGGGAACATACCTGCGAAAATTGTGGGGTAGTGTTCGTCAGGAAGAAGAAATCTCTAGGCCGCTTTTGCTCACAGAAGTGCCATTATGATTTTGAATGCCCAGTTGGCACGGTGCGTGATGGCGGGAATGGTTACAAGATAATCAAAGTGCCCCCAAACACCCCAAACATCAAAAATTTCGGAGATCGTTCTGGCTGGATGTGGGAGCACAGGTATGTTATGCAGCAGAAACTTGGTCGCCCTTTGGGGAAGAGTGAGAATGTACACCATATCAACGGTAAGAGGGATGACAACCGACCGGAAAACCTTGAGCTGTGGAAGCGGTCGCAACCGGCGGGTGTGCGCGCCGCCGATTACCACTGCGCTGGCTGCAGATGTCACGAACTAGGATAAGGGTAGTCTAGGATGGCACTGGTCCTCGAAGACCGCGTAAAAGAAACCACGACCACCACTGGTACGGGGACGATTACGCTTGCCGGTGCCGCCACAGGCTACCAGTCATTCGCCGCGATTGGCGATGGGAACTCGACCTATTACACCATTTCCGGTGGGTCTCAGTGGGAAGTCGGCATCGGCACTTACACGGCATCGGGGACCACCCTTAGCCGGGACACAGTGCTGTCCTCCTCCAACGCTGGCGCGCTTGTATCGTTCAGCGCTGGCACCAAGGATGTCATCTGTACCTACCCTGCAAGCAAGGCCATCGCTGCGGGCACGGGGAACTTCACGGACCAATATGACGGCAGCTTTGTCGATGGTGTCGTCATCGACCACATTACGGGCCAAGGGCGTATCAGCGTAGGCACGTCTGATGGCATTAAGTTCTACAACGGGGGCGTCGGCGGCACCCTGCTTGGTGAGGTAACAAGCGGTGGCAACTGGGACTTTAACGGCACCGTCAAGGCGGGTGTCGGCACATCCATCGCTGGCGCTACCAATCCTCTGCTTGAGGCAAGTGGCTCGGCGGCTGGCTACGTCCAGATGTACGTCCATAACGATACCAACGGCACCAGTTCGTCTGCTGACGTTGCGGCCTACCCCAACAATGGCACAGACGCCTCCGGCTGGATCGACATGGGCATCACGTCCCAGACCTATTCGGATGCGGCGTTCGGTATAACCGGCGCGAATGAGGGCTACATCCTCATGTCGGCCCCATCGGGCTCCAGCACCTCCGGTTCAATGATATTTGCCACTGACAGTACCGGTACGTCCAATGACATCCAGTTCTTCACGAATGGCTTCAACCAAGCCAAGTCTGCGGTCGAGCTGATTATCAAGGGCCTCACAGGCAATGTCGGTATCAAGGTACAGAACCCCACTGCAGCCCTACATCTCCCTCTAGGTACGGCAGCAGCCAACACTGCACCGCTCAAATTTACCTCCGGTACAGTGCAGACTACTCCGGAAGCCGGAACGCAAGAATATGACGGTAAGGTCTTCTACGGCACCGCCGAAAGTTCGCAGCGCGGTGTGATGCCGAATGAGCAGTTCGTAATCCTGACAAGCAACTACACCACGCCCACAGGCTCGAACAACACGCTCAAGCAGGCGTTCAACACCACGACCAACGGCGCGCTTACCGTGGCGGGCAACACCACCTACCTGTTCGAGTGCCTGCTTAACATCTCCTCCATGTCCTCGACATCAGGTAACTTTCAGTTTGGTCTCGGCGGCACGTCTACCAAAACGCGCACCGCCTATATGGCCATCGCGAATAAACAGGCACTGACCGTGCAGACTGCATCGAGCCACACTTTCGGTACGGTGGCGACGGCTGTGGTTATTTCAGCGTCAAACACGACTACGACGGGCTACGCGCTTATCCGCGGCTCTCTGGTCATCGGGACGGGCGGCACGCTCATCCCCTCTTTCGCCCTGTCCGTTGCGGCAGCCGCTGTCGTGCAGGCAGGCTCCTATTTCAAGCTCACCCCCATAGGATCGAATACAGTCACCCAAATCGGTAACTGGAGTTAAGCCGTGTTCGGCGTAGGCTCATTTTCTGAGCTGCCATTTTCCGCAGCACCAGAGCCTACAGGCCCTGTAGCGCAGACGCTGTCGCCTACGCGCGTCAACAACACGAACACCTTCTACGCGGCCACCCTGACACCCGGCGCGGTGACGCTGAGCCCTGCGCGGGTGAACAACGGCAACACCTTCTACGCCGCTACCCTCACGGCGCCGAACACCCTGACGCCCGCGCGCGTCAACAACAGCAATACTTTCTACGCGGCCACCCTCACGGCGACGAACACGCTAAGCCCTGCGCGGCTCAATAACGGCAACACCTTCTACGCCGCCTCCATAGTGATCGGCACGATTGCGCTGAGCCCTCCGCGCGTCGACAACAGTAACGCCTTCTACGCGGCCACCATAAGCCAGACAGGCGCGACCCAGACGCTCAGCCCCACGCGCGTCGACAATGGCAACACCTTCTACGCCGCCACCCTCACGGCGTCGAACACCCTGAGCCCTGCGCGGCTGGACAACAGCAATACCTTCTACGCCGCGACACTGTCATCGGCTATCACTCTCAGCCCCGCGCGCCTCGACAACAGCAATACCTTCTACGCCGCCTCCATAACGATCGGCGCGATAACGCTCAGCCCTCCGCGCGTCGACAATAGTAACAGCTTCTACGCCGTCACCCTCACGGCGTCGATCACGCTCAGCCCTGCGCGCCTCGACAACGCCAACACCTTCTACGCCGCCACCCTCACGGCGTCGAACACCCTGAGCCCTGCGCGGC
>JACCDV010903312.1_pt1 | contig 10570 bp, 8 predicted proteins | sample 7446131 | NCBI WGS metagenome assembly JACCDV01 (sample SAMN15323448, study PRJNA562643) | freshwater metagenome | isolation source: river surface water | place: USA:Blue River Watershed | collected 2017-08-17
GCTGCATTAATTCAGCATGAGAATTCATTATGGTATTGGGACCATACTCGTAGATTATTTCTTCACCGTTACTAGCTTTATAAACTCGCGAATCTAGATTGCCGCCGAGGCGATCAGATTTCTCTAGAACTACTACATTGATTCCAGCACGTTTCAGTGCGTAAGCACAGCTTAGTCCAGCGATACCAGCGCCGATTACTATTACGTCTGCTGTTGAGGTTGCCATAAAGCCTACTATAGCAAGGTTCTTGTCAAAATAAGCTGGGTGTAATCTTTATAGCAATATGAGATACAATCCAAATGATTTAGCTAGTACCATAAAAGCAACCGAGCGCATGTTTGGAACAGGGCAAAACGAATCCAAAGCAGTCTTAATAAAAACTGCACCAAATAGAACGCCTGAATTTTTAAAAATCAAAAGACACGACAACGGCACTGTCACTGCACGTTTCAGCACCGAACATCCTGACCGTCCGGAAACTCACAATAATAGAGTACTAAAACTTACTGTTGACGTACCTCGTGGTAATAATCCAGCCGAGAAATTAGCTAGAGCAATCTTTGAATTACGCCAAAATGCTCCTGGCAACCAACCTTCTGTCGTTAAAAAACGGACTCAACCAATCACTACCGTCGTTGAATAACCTGCTCCACCGACGTAGAAATATTGCCTTGCTTATCCTGTATACTCAAAGTTATTTTATGAAAACCTGGGCTCAAAGAACTTAAAGCTATAGTTTTAGAATCTGGCAATTGCCCATCAATGTCAGACTGCCAGAGATAATGAGCAATTTTTTTAGAAGCCGAACCCGCAGATCTTGCACCTAAACCATTCTTAGCGCGCACTATATCAAGTGCAATTTTCTCAGCGGAGATTTCTGCGACTTGATCAGACTCTACAACATGCAAAACCTTAGTAACAGGCTTAGACCACTTACCATCTGAATCTTCAACGCTCACGCTAATCTGATGAGTGCCAACTGACAATTTATCAACATCAAGCTCAGCAGATGAACCTAGGTCACCATCAAGATTAGAATCCCATTTATATTCACTAGCACCTATGGCTTTAGCTTTAAGCTTCACTTCATCGCCATCAGCAATAATCTCATCAAACTGCATATCATCAACTTCAACTGGGTTAATAACATTGGCACTTAGTACCGGGACAAAACTACTCTCAACTGATGAAGCTAAAATTCTTGCGCGAATATCACTAGCAGTTAGACTACGAACTTTATTTTTGGCTTTAATTAAAGCAGCTATGCCAGCAACATATGGTGTTGCCATTGAAGTACCTGAGCGCACTTCGTAAGATTTGCGAGTTCCACCTAAACTCAAAATTTGCGTGCCAGGAGCAGCAATATCCACCCAATCACCATAGTTAGAAAAATATGCACGCTCATTATTCTCATCGACAGCACCAACTGCAATTACGCAAGGTAGTGCAGCTGGATATTGCTGATAAGGTTTACCGTTGTTACCAGCAGCAGCAACTAGAACTATTCCCATCTCATCAGCGACCCCGAGAATATCAGAAAGTATATTTAACTCCGGACCAGCGAAACTCATATTGATCACATCAGCTTTATTATCAATAGCGTAAGCAATAGCATCATAGATGTCTGAGCTTTTTAAATAAGTAGACTTGCCATCAGAGTAAGAAGCACGAATTGGCATAATGCGAGATTTAGGAGCGACACCCTTGGTACCTATGTTATTGTCTGCAACCGCAGCAATGATACCTGAGACATGTGAACCATGCCCATCGAAGTCCATCGGATCATTATCAGGAGTGTTACAATCCTCTCCTAGAGCACAATAGCCAGTTGCTTTCTTAACGAAATCCCAACCGCGTACATCATCGATATAACCATTATTATCATCATCTTTACCATTATTAGCAATCTCACCAGGGTTTTCCCAAATATTCGCTGCTAAGTCTGGATGACTATAATTCACACCACTATCTATGACTGCAACGATTGCGCCTTCACCTTTATCTCCAGCCCACTGATAATTATCATAAGTAGAAGTTAATGCTTGAGTAGTAGTACTAGCAACAGCTGCGCTACCTTTAAAAATATAATTAGGACTAACATCCTCAACTTCAATCTCTGTATCTGAAACTCTGGCGGCTTTAATTTGGCGAACCAGTTCTTTAAGCTCAGACTTGTCCATGTCAGCTGGTAATTTAAGTACCACAACATCACTTAGAACTCTTTTTTTGCTGCGCGCAGTGCGTAGTCTCTGAGTCTGGCTACCACTAAGAAGTCCTGACTGAAATTGGCTAGCGATTTTAGAAGCTAAATACTCATGAGCCTTAGGCGAATTTTTCTTATTTTTGAACTTAATGATAATCTCATCAGCGGAGAAATCTACTTCATCACTGGCGGTCACATTAGCAGCAAAAACAGGCGAATTGGCAAGCAATATCGCAATTATTAGGGTTAAGAGAGGCATCCCCCAATGGCGCATATTATATTGATGCCCGACTTTGATTAAGCCTAGGTTAAATGGGGGATATTAAGGGTTTACACCTATAATTTCAACGACACGCTCTATCGGTTCTGAGAAGAAACCACGCTTATCGTGCACTATTAAAGTTAAACGATGCAAGCCAGGACTAAGTTTAGTGATAGGAAAAGTTCTAGCATGAGAACTCAATTCACCATCTTTACTAGAAGTCCAAATATATTCTTCAACGAAGTTGCGATTAGCTATCGGCATAGAAGCAATTAACTGACCATCATGCCTAACTATGCGAGCAGTAACATCATCAGCACTCTGAGTAAATATTCTATTCTCAGGATCTATAGTTATAGTTTTAGTAACAGGATCAGACCAATCACCAGATTTACTACGCACTTTAAGTGAGATCTTATGATCACCAGCACTTAGCGTATTAATCTCAAACTTAGCACTCTGACTTATGATCCCATCTTGATCTGATGTCCACTCATATTCAGCAGCTTCTTCATTATCTTCGCTACCTGATCCAATGAATTCCACAGCTTGATTAAGTCCAGCTATGCGCGGAACATTCATCACGTCTACTTGTAGAGGGTAATCTACATCAGCATTTAACTGTGCTAACTGTGACTGAGTTACTAAAGCCGAAGCAGTGGAACTAGAAGAAGAAATTATACGTTCACGCACTTGATCAGGACTTAGTTTAAGCTCCTTACTCTTAGAAATCACCAACGCTGCCACACCAGCAACTAGTGGCGCTGCCATAGAAGTACCTGACTTATAAGCGAAACTATCATCAGGAGCAGCACTTAATATGCGCACACCTGGTGCCATAATATCTACCCAATCGCCATAATTACTAAAGGATGATTTTTCACCATCAGCATTCACGCTACCTACAGCGATTACATTATCCAATGCAGCAGGGAAAGTCTCGGTAGCACTATCAGAATTACCAGCAGCAGCTACCATCACTACGCCTAGCTCTTGAGCGCGTTCAACGACATCTTGCAACACACCAAGCTTGGAACCAGCGAAACTCATATTGATTACGTCTGCGCCATTGCGAATAGCATATTCTATTGCTTCAGCCACGTCTGAAGATTTGAGATAAGCACTAGAACCTACTGAATAAGCAGCTCTCAGAGGCATGATTTTGGCTTTAGGGGCAACTCCGCTAATCCCGAATTCATTATTCTGCTCAGCAGCAATAATGCCAGAAACATGGGTGCCATGACCATTGTAATCATCAGGGTCGTTATCACGAGTGCCACAATCTTCACCTAATAGGCAACTAGATCCTGCTTTCTTTACGAAATCCCAACCGCGAGTATCATCGATATAACCGTTACGATCATCATCTTTACCATTGTTAGCGATCTCATCGCTATTCAACCAAATATTATTCGCTAGATCTTTATGCTCATAATCAACACCTGTATCTATTACAGCGACTACTACACCTTCGCCTTGGCTTTTAGCCCAAGCTTTATCAATATTGATTTGGCTAAGAGATTTCTGTATCGTGTATTCCGGATCATTAGGGATATCAGTAATTTCGTAGAGATAATTAGGATAGACAGCAACCACTTCGCAATCACTGTTGTTAAGCTTCTTGGCGTTGATCTTAGCGATAAGCCTGCGTAGGTTAAGTTTAGACATGCCTTTAAGTTTTACTAAAGCTGTAGACGAGCCATCAGTAGCAGCTACTCGAAGTTGCTGAGCTAGCGGAGAGTGTTGGTAAACTGCCGAACTTGAAAGACTAGCGTAACCTTGACTTTCAGGTCTTGATTCATCAACAGGTAATTTATAATGATCGACTATAGAACTTAATGCTTCTTTCGTCGCTATTGGTTTAACTTTGTATTTAATGATCAATTCATCGTCAGCCATACCATCAAGTTCAGATTGAATCTCAGTACTGATCGCAAAACTTGGTAATACAGATGAAAAAACTAATATAAGTAGCGTGATGCTTGAAAATAGTTTTTGTCCCATAGCCATGATAAGAAGCGCCCCTCAGCTCTAGTCCTATCTTTCCTAGTTGTAAGCCCCTAGGTAACCAGCTATAAGGCTGATGGGCACCGGCTTTTACCTAGCCTTGATAGTGGATCTTAATGAAAAATTAAGCATGTAAATGCTAGAATCAAAGCCCGAAAGCAGCCACCAGCAAGTGAAATGGAGCTGTTATCAGCCAAAAACAGGAGGAATCTAAATGGCATCAACACTGGCAAAAGAAGCTAAAAAACTAAAACCACTAAACGACAAATTAGTAGTGGAGAAAGCTGAAGCAGAAGCAAAAACCGAAGGCGGTATCTTCTTACCAAGCGGCGCCCAAGAAAAACCAATCGAAGGCATCGTAGTTGCAGTAGGACCAGGCGCACCAGGTGAAAAAGGTGCTCGCTTACCTATGCAAGTGAAAGAAGGAGACAGAGTGCTTTATTCTAAATACTCTGGAACTGAAGTCAAAATCTCTAATAAAGAGTATTTGATCATCGCAGAAAAAGATATTCTGGCAATTATTGAAGGTTAATAAAACAAGGAGGACCAAACAATGGCAAAAAAAATACTTAAAGGTGACGAAGCTAGAAGAGCTCTAGCTAACGGCGTAAAAACAGTTGCAGACATAGTATCTGTAACACTTGGACCAGCAGGACGTAACGTAGTGCTTGAGAAGAAATTCGGCGCACCGCAATCAGTTCGTGATGGTGTCACTATCGTAAAAGAGCTTACAGAGCTTGAGTGTCAGTTCGAAACAGCTGGCGCACAGCTTATGAAAGAAGCTGCTACTAAGACTAACGACATCGCTGGCGACGGTACTACTACAGCAACAGTGCTGGCTGGTGCCATCGTAGAAGCTGGTATGCGTCACTTAGCTGCTCGCGCTAATCCAGTATTGCTTAAACGCGGTATGGATAAAGCAACTGAGCTAGTAGTTGAAGAGTTCAAAGCAATGTCACGTCCAGTTAAATCTAGCCGTGATATCGAGCAAGTAGCGACTATATCTGCAGCGAACGACAACGAGATCGGCAAGCTTATAGCTGAAGCGATGGAGAGAGTCGGTAAGAGCGGAGTAATCACCATTGAAGAATCTAAATCAATGACTACTGAGCTTGAAGTAACAGAAGGTATGCAATTCGACAAAGGATACATATCTCCTTACTTCGCTAACGATACAGAGCGCATGGAAGCTAATCTAGAAGAGCCGTTCGTGCTTCTTGCTGATAAAAAAATCAATATAGTTCAGGATTTAGTTCCTGTACTTGAGCAAGTAGCTAGAGCTGGTAAATCTCTACTTATTATCGCTGAAGATGTTGAAGGTGAAGCATTAGCGGCACTTGTAATCAACAGCCTTAGACAAGTAATTAAAGTAGCAGCTGTTAAAGCTCCAGGCTTCGGTGACAGACGCAAAGCAATGCTGCAAGATATCGCAGTATTAACTGGCGGCAAAGTTGTCTCTGAAGAAACTGGTGATCAGCTCAAAGATACTACTCTTGAGACTCTAGGTAGAGCACGTAAAGTGACTGTATCTAAAGACAAGACAGTAATCGTAGCTTTCGAATCTACTAAAGATGCTGTTGCTCAGCGTGTATCTCAAATCGACAAAGAAATTGAGAAATCAGATTCTGAGTACGATAAAGAAAAACTACAAGAGCGTAAAGCTAAGCTCTCTGGTGGTGTTGCTGTAATTAAGGTAGGAGCTCCAACTGAGCCTGAACTTAAAGATCGCAAACTACGCCTAGAAGATGCGCTTAACGCTACTAAAGCAGCTGTCGAAGAAGGTATAGTACCTGGCGGCGGCACGGCTCAGCTTAAAGCTTCTAAGAGATTAGAGTCTAAGCTTTCTGAGTTCGAAGGCGAAGAGAGACTAGGTGCTGAGATCATCGTTACAGCACTGCGTAAACCTACTTTCCAGATTGCTAGCAACGCTGGCTTCTCTGGCGAGGTAGTAATCGAGCGTGTGCTTACTGAAAGCAATGCAGAAGTTGGATTCAACGCTGCTGTAGGTCAGTACGTAAACATGTTCGACGCAGGTATAGTAGATCCAGCGAAAGTATCTCGTTGTTCACTACAAAACGCAGTTTCAGCAGCAGGACAAATCCTGTTAACTGATGCTGTAGTCGTAGAAGCTAAATCTGAAGAAGCTGCAGCTCACGCTCATGGTGGCGCGGGTATGCCTGGCGGATTCTAGTAGGGTCATAGGCTCAACATTCGATATTTTAAAAAAGCACTCCGAGAGGGGTGCTTTTTTATTGGAATATAATGGATTACTTATATCCTTGTAATATCATTGCAATTTTACGAGATCTTAGATAAGATAAGTAGGGTGGATGCCGTATTACCTTTAGATCGAGGGCGATTAAACCCAGAACCTGCAGAGACTGAAGCCTTAATGCAATCTCTAACAGAGATGCGAGAAATAACCTTATCCTTTGAACGCGAGGCAAAGAGAGATGATAGAGCGCAGCCTATATCCACTTTAAGTAAAGGGATGATCAAGGGATTAGAACCTTTTTCTAGCGGGCTTGCTGCTAGCAAGTTGTATAACACCGTGAATGCTAAGTTGCATCTTGCAGAGTACGAAGCGATCTTAAATACTCATTTGCATTTGACAGAGAAGGGGCAAAGTAGAATAGCGGATTTAGTTGGATGCTTTAAAAGGCATTTTCAAGAATTCAAAACAAGACTTACTGGAATGATTTCAAAATTGCAGATGCAATTTAATGTTTTGTTGTTAAGTCCACATAATTTGACTGCTTTGGAGCAGGCAGCAGTTTGTAAAAATTTAGAAATTGACTTGAAGTTTATGCTGGCAAAAGCACCTGGGTTTAGGCTAACTAAACTTGTTGTTAATGAGGTGAAAGGTGAGCCTGTGGCAGATTTGAGATTGGATCGTGATCCACGAGAGAATCTGCATCAAGCGGAAGCAGATATGAATTTAGGATTACTTAGAACGGGAATTAAGCAGTTGTTAAGAGGCAATAAAACCATAATTTTAGCCTTGATTAAAGCCAGAGGACCGTTGATATTTTTAACTTAAAAATGGTCGGGATAGCAAAAACGTGACTGACGTCACGTTTTTGCGCTTTCAACTTTAAGCAGAATAATAACTACGCAGCCTTAGCAAATCTCGCTTGATATCCGGCAGGGAAATGAAGTCTGTAATTCGACTTAGCAACTAAACTATCGGGCAAAGCCATCTTTAATGCCTTTGCTTTCAAACCCCAAGGGCTTTGACCACCAATAATACATGACAACATATCAAAAGCTATCTCTACGGCTTCTGAATTCACCTTGCTACCAAACTTAAGATCAGCCTCTGTCGGTTTGAAATAGCCTTTCTCAATTCTATCTTTTTCCTCAGCTAAGCGCTTAATATCAGCATGCTCTTGCTCCGCTACAGGGATCATATTCCTAAACATTTGATACCCACGATACCTTTCTCTAAAAGCTTTTACCGTAACATCATCAAGCTCCTTACTTTGCATCACTACACGAATACAATCTAGTACATCAAGTATCTTAGTACTTCCAAAACTTTTATTGACATAATCAAGCAATGAAATAATTGATTTAATCATGGCGTTAGCATAATTAAGATCTGCTTTGCTATATCTGCCTTCATCTTGATAACGAGCAAAGGTATGAGTGAGAGATGAACCAGGGCTAAAACCAAATCGCGAACTATTAATCAGAGCATCCATGATTATTTGAGCAAAAAGTTCTTTCTGTTTAGTAGTTGGGGGTTGCGTAGAAATAGCACCTTCATCAAAATTTCCTATGATAATTTTACATTTAGGATTTTGAGCAGAGGCTGGAATAATTCTTATCCCTTGATTATGCCCATGCCTATCATGATCAAAAGGTTTGCCAGAAAGCAACATATAAAGTTCTGACATAAAGATCGCTTTAGCAATAACTTGTTTAAGATCATCACTACACTTAAGATCATTAAAATGATCACCTTGAATATCTATAACTATCCTATAGTCATCATTATGATCAAACATCCTTGCAGAACCAAAATGAATATCGGCGTCTTTATGCTCAATGACTAACCCTTCATATAATTTAGATGCAATTTCATTTTTAGATTTAAGTAAAGTTAAATGCGATTCTTCCTTAATATTTTGTGCCGCATGCTCTGCAATTGGAATAAAGGCTGCAATAGATCTACTTCCTTCCTTATCATTTGCTTTTACATGTTCAAAAGCTTCTACTAATAAATTCAAAACCCCTAATGACCTTTCTCCAGAACCAGGTTTTACCAGCTGTAATGCAAAATTTGCATTTTCAAACCCAGCATAGATGGGATTCTGGCAAATATAATCAGGAGATAATTTAATGCTACGGGTATCTAAATATGAACCAGAGCCTCGATGCTCACCAACTTGAATTTGATTACGTAGATCTGCCGGTACCACAGCATTATAACGAGCCATAAAAGCATCTTCGCGCAATGGATCAGCAGCATATTTGGCTTCATCCAAACCTTTTTTCCAAGCTTTTGGAGTTTTAATAAAGCTATGAGCTAATTGCGCTATCTTGGCTCCACCAATCTCTAAAAGAAAATCTTTGAGCCTATAGCCGAAACGCTCAGCTTCATCTGTAGATCTAGGATGATTACGATCATTATAAAGTGCTGTCATCAGCCCCGAAACTAATCTAGCAGCCATATGGTCATCAATAACTTCATCTTGATCCAAATTAGCATCGAGAAATTCCAAAACAATTTTACTTACTTCATAAGCTGATTTGTCTCTTCTGCCATCTTTTGCAGCTTTATGCTCCTTATGAGGCGCAAACTCTTTAAGATGATCTCTAAGAATCTGAGCATGTTCTTCGAAGAATCTCACTCTTCCGCCAGCATTACGTATCTTAGCTAACCAAAAATCTTCACGCTCTTGCCTGTTTACTAAAGTAGAGAAACGTTGTTCGGTGTCATGAATGCGAAATAACTCTGATATCTGAGCTCGACTTACAGTCTCATTTGGCGTGGCTCCTGCATGTTCAGTCCCCTCTCGCACTGGCTGCGCATGTAATAAAACTCCAGGACCACCTACTGCTTTGATCATCACACCCCCCAGCGTGAAAAATGGTCGGGATAGCAGGATTTGAACCTACGGCCTCTTCGTCCCAAGCGAAGCGCTCTACCAAACTGAGCCATATCCCGACACGGTTGAATATTATAGCCTAAACAAGCCTCTTTTCGGGGATTTTCCTCAAGCCTAATCTCTAAGCAGATCTTGATACTTCTTAGTTACAGACTTAGCTATATCTTCTGTTAATCTTTGCTTAAAATTCTTCGGTTGCCAGCTCTTAAGACCAGCGCGAGAGAAAATCTCTTCAAAACTTATTGGCGCAGCTTTCGGGCTTTCAATAATTTCTTCGCGTAAATGACGAGTGACATCACGAAGATTGAGACCGATGCCAGTGACGATTACAAGTTCGTCATTCCACTCACGGCTCTCAAGTAAAATTCCAGCGAGCTTAGAATCATCGTAGTAAATATCATTAATTGGTTTGATGCGAAAATTAGTCGCGGTTCCATTGGTTTCACTTTGAGCAAGTATCGCATCGAGCACAGCATCTGCCGCAGCTACTGTGCACATCTGTTCTGAGAATTTTTGCAACACTGCGCGTGGATTAGCGAAGCGATGAACTAGAGAAATATAAATGCCAGAATCAACAGGAGACGCCCAGGATTTACCGCGCTGTCCGCGTCCATCACTCTGAGCAGTCGCCGACACGCAAGCGGTGCCTTCAATAGCGTCAGAGATTACCAGACGCCAAGCTTCATCCATGGTCGAGTCCAGCTCTCCGTAATTTAGGTATTGAATGGATAACATATTATCCGGTTGTGCTTCGCAAAGCTCTTGCATGCACTTCTAATCTTATCCCTTCGCGGATAATAAATAACTCAGCGAATTGAATTGCCAAGAGTCTTTAAGCTCAGTTATTTAGTGATTACTAAAGATATTATTGCCATCATCCATTAATCACCCGATTAGATAATCTGCGGCGCGCAAAATCATCTCTCTAACGCTGTTTAATAAACCCGTATTAAGTGGCATACTTTTATTTATGGTTGACTTTA
>JACCDV011065573.1_pt1 | contig 10570 bp, 9 predicted proteins | sample 7446131 | NCBI WGS metagenome assembly JACCDV01 (sample SAMN15323448, study PRJNA562643) | freshwater metagenome | isolation source: river surface water | place: USA:Blue River Watershed | collected 2017-08-17
CAATCACACATGCAGAATCTGTGTATGGCGCTCTTGTTGTTGATTCCTCTGTCCGCAGTCGATGTTGGGGCGGAATCCTTACTGGCTGGTGAAGAAATCGCTCGACGCATCAATGCGCGTAACGAAGGAGAGGTCGTCTCGCGTTTTATTACGATGGCCATGACGGATCGCAGCGGCACCGAACGAGTGCGGGAAACGAAGAGCATCCGAAAGTATTTTGGGAATGAGAAACGAACAATCATTTTCTATTTGAGCCCTTCGAACATTAAGGATACGGCATTTTTGACCTACGATTACCCGGAAGCCGATCGAGATGATGATCAATGGTTGTACTTGCCAGCCGCCAGAAAAGTGCGCCGTATTTCCGCGTCTGATCGAGGGGACTACTTCCTCGGGACGGACTTTACCTATGAGGACATTCGTAAAGAAAACAAGGTTGGGATTGAAGATTACTCGTGGAACACTCTCGGCGAGGAGACCATCGATGGTCATCGGTGCTTTCTCGTCGAATCGATTCCTGTAAATGAAAAAACGGCTAAGGAGTTGGGCTATAGCAAAGTGCAGTCCTGGATTGATGCCGAGATCTGGATGGTCCGTCAGGCCAAGTACTGGGACGTTGCGGGTAACCCGCTGAAGAGTCTCCAGGTCAGGGAGATCACATTGATCCAGGACATCTGGACAGCCCATCAACTATCCGTCGAAAACCACAAGACCGGCCACAAGACGGTGTTTACTTTCAAAGAAGTGAACTATGGGCAACGTGTCAAGGATGAAATGTTCACAGAAGATGCCTTGCGACGCGGATATTAAAGACCCATGCCAAGTTTATATGCGATGGGTGGAATCCTGGCGCTGGCGGGGTGGCTCATTGCCGCCAGCGCCCTTGCCGAGAGCACGCCAGACGAGACGAAATCGAGTCAGTCGAGCAATCATCGCTTTAGTGCTGTGCTTGAATCGGAAGCGGCATATGGGATTGCACGAGATCGTGCCAATAAACTGGAGATGGTGCTTGAGCCGCAGTGGGAATATCGATGGAATGACGATACCCGTATCACCGGGATCGCTCGGCTGTATACGGAAGGGTTCGACCATCTGGAACCTGGTCGCCTGAGCCAAGGGGAGGTTTCGCCTAACTCACGACGCCTTCAATTAGGCGACCGAACCGATATAGAACTGCGCGAGTTCTACCTGAGGACGCGACTCTGGGGGACGCACCTTACGCTTGGCAAACAGCAGGTCGTCTGGGGGAAGGCCGATGGGTTGAAAATGCTCGACGTCGTCAATCCACAAAACTTCAGAGAATTCATTCTCGATAACTTTGACGATTCTCGCATTCCACTGTGGACATTGAATGCCGAATTGCCGGTTGGAGGCGGCAACTTGCAATTTCTTTGGATCCCGGATCGCACCTATCATCGGCTGCCTCAAGCGAGTGCGACATTTGCCTTTAGTTCACCGATGATCATTCCCCAAGCGCCTCCTGGTGTCGCGGTGAATCTTCGGCCGCTTGAACGTCCTAATAATATCGTGATGGATTCCGATATCGGCATGCGGTTTTCAAGGTTTTGGCATGGCTGGGATCTGACGCTCAACTATCTCTACCACTTTGCGGATTTTCCCGTGCTCTTTCAATCAGTGTTTGTAGCTCCAGGTGGCGCCACGGTTACGGTGAACCCTCGTTATGAACGCAACCATCTCATCGGGGGGTCCTTTAGTAATGCGTTCGGCAATCTGACCATGCGGGGGGAAGCGATTTACAATACCGATCAGTTCGTGCTGACCATGAATCGACGGGACGGCGATGGTGTGATCAAGAGTGGTGAAATCGCCTATGTCCTAGGGCTGGACTGGTCAGGCATCCAGGATACGTTGCTGAGTGTCCAGCTGTTTCAAAGTTGGTTACTCCATCCAGGCGACGGTATGGTACGAGACTCATTAGACACCACGACGACCGTATTACTGAGGCGACATTTCTTGAATGAAACGGTAGAAACGGAAGTGCTCTGGTTGCAAAGCGTAAACCAAGGCGATGGACTCATTCGGCCAAAAATCAGCTATGAGTTGCGGGACAATCTAAAAATTTGGACAGGATTTGATTTGTTCTACGGTGATCGCACAGGCTTATTTGGACAATTTGATCGAAACGATAGGCTCGTGATTGGAATGGAACTGGGGCTTTAAGCGGTATGCACTTTCGAAATCATTACTACCCAATCCAAGCCAGAGATAGCGTACTGAACCTAACGTGTTGACTCATCGAATCACTTGTATCTGTCTCCACCGTTCGGACTGATACCGCCAGAGGAGTAGTCCCATCCGTACGGTCCAGTCGGCGATCATTGCTGCCCAGATTAACAAGACGGATTGCCGCATCCAGAGGGCGGCGATGAGGGCCAACGGTACGCGCACGCCCCACATGCCGATCATCGTGGCGCCCATAATGAACCGGGTGTCGCCCGCACCGCGTAACGATCCTGCCAAGACCATGGTGAGGGCCAGCGGGATCTGCAACAGGGCGACGATCTTGAGAAACATCGTTCCGAGTTCGACCACAGCTTCATCGGTGGTGAATGCACGAAACAATGTAGCGGGAACGAAGAAGAAGAGGAGTCCCATTCCGGTCATGATCACGATCGCCAACCGATTGGCTTCCCAGTTTTCCAACTTTGCCCTGGTGTACTTGCCTGCCCCGATACTCTGCCCCACCATGGTGGCGGCGGCGATGGCCAGTCCGTAACCTGGGAGAAAGGAAAACGACTCGATTGATAGTCCTACTTGGTGTGCGGCATAGGCAACGGTGCCATAGAGCAGTACCAGCTTGGTATAAACAAAAATGCCGGCCTGTTGAACGATCCGTTCACCGGAGACCGATGCCCCGACGTTCCAGATTGATCGGATCAGATCGAGACGCAGGGACGTGGAGGCTTTGAAGATCGGGCGGCAACGGAGCAAGAGATAGAAGCCTCCGGCTGCCTCAGCCACACCGGCAGCAATGGCGGCGCCCTTGAGGCCAAGTGCGGGAAATCCCCCCATTCCATAGATGAGCGGATAGGCCAGGAGCACATGCAGGAGGTTGACCCCGATCAGTCCATACATGGGTGTTTTGGTATCGCCCGAGCCCTGAAGCACGGCTGCCAGCACTTGGATGAGGACCGTACAAGGAAAGACGAGGAAGATGAGGGTGGAATAGGGAAGGGCCAGCTCAATGACAGACGGTTCCGCGCCTAATGCCTCCATGACAAACCGATTGCCGACCATGCCGACACCAGCCAAGACGAGTGATGCCCCGATTGCCAACAAGAGGAAATGTCGTGCGGCCTCTCCGGCATCTTGCCGCCGTCTGGCACCCCAGAGCTGTGCCACGACGACGTTCGTCCCGACGGAGACTCCCGACATCAGTGTTGCGGCCACAAAGGCCAACAGTTGGCCGAGCCCCACGGCGGCAATGGACGTGGCGCCCAATCCGCCCACTAAAAAGACGGCGACAATGCCTTCGGCCCGTTGCAAGAGTGTGGTCACGGTGACGGGGAGCGCGAGGACCATCACGGACCGTCTGATTTGAGTGACACCGTTGCCCATGGGGCGCTATCCTAGCAGAGTTCTTCCTGGCACCATGTGAGAAATCAGCGATCACACCATTGGAGAGGCAACCGAGCGTGAATGTTCCGACTGTGATTGTTCCTGCTGCAGCTCCGCCGCGGCTTTCAAAATCCAAGTTTCTCTCCGGACTGCAATGTCATAAACGACTCTATTTGGAAATTCATCAACCCGCTCTGGCCACACCGCCTGATGCGTCGACGCAGGCGATTTTGGATATGGGCACCGAGATCGGTGTCCTGGCGCAACAGTGCTTCCCTGGCGGTGTCCTCGTCAAAGCAGGATTCAGGCAGCGAGAGGCGGCGGTCGCGGAGACGGCAGGGTTGCTCCAAGATCCCACGATTCCTGCCATCTTTGAGGGAGCGTTTGAGCACGACGGGGTGCTTGTCCGTGTCGATATTTTAGAACGCGTCCAGACTGGTGCAGGGGAATCCCCTTCCTGGCGTTTGATCGAAGTGAAGTCCTCGACGAGAGTGAAAGATGTGCATCTTGATGACTTATCCATACAGAGTTATATCGTCCAAGGGGCTAGAGTACCGCTGGAGGCGACCTGCTTGATGCACATCAATACCGGCTACCGTTACGATGGTGGCGCGGTTGATCTGCAGGCACTCTTTTCGGTCGAACATGTTTCGGAAGCCGTGACTGCTAGGCGAACGCAAGTGCTGGAGCGATTAGTCGGCATGAAAGCCATGTTGGTGGAGGCGCAAGCGCCAGAGATCGAACCAGATCAGCATTGCCACAGTCCCTATGAATGTCCCTTCTGGGCCCATTGTACAAAGGACAAGCCGCAACGCTGGATTTATCACCTGCCGGGGAAGAAAGAGATGGTCAGTCAGCTGGTCCGGCAGGGGGTCACGACGATCGACGAAATTCCGGAGGGAGCCCGACTGTCGGATGCACAGCACAAGGTCAAAAACAATGTGGAATGGGTTTCGTCGGAGTTAGGCACACTGCTTCGTTCTCTTCGCTATCCCATACACCATCTCGATGCCGAGACGGTGATGTTGGCAGTCCCGCGGTTTCCCTCCACCAGACCCTATCAGGCCCTTCCCGTTCAATGGTCCAATCACATTGAACTTGAATCCGGCGAGGTCCTGCATCACGAGTTCCTCCACAACGAGGCCTCTGAACCACGCCGGCGTTGGGCTGAGGCGTTGATCGAGTCCCTCGGCGAATCCGGCAGCATCCTGGTGTACTCCGCATACGAAGCAGGGCTCATTCGCCAACTAGCGGACACGTTTCCTGAGTTTAAATCTGCCCTCCGAGAGATTGGGAAACGGCTGTGGGATCTGCTGCCCGTGATCAAAGACCACTACTACCATCCCGCCTTTAACGGATCATACTCGATTAAATCCGTGTTACCGGCGGTGGTGCCGTCGCTTGGGTATGGTGATCTGGCAATTCAGGAAGGCGGGCATGCGGCGGCGGAGTATTATCGCATGGTCTTCGTCGAAACCGATTGGGTAGAACGGGAGGCGATACGAGAGGCCCTGTTGCGTTATTGTGCTCGAGATACCTTGGCGATGGTGGAGTTGAGGCGGGTGCTCAACATCAAGGTAGGAACCCGACAGGGGAATACTCCCGAGGCCTCGTGAGCAGAACTCGTATCTGTAAACAGTAGCGTGCGGAGATCATGTGAATAGATTCACCTGATTACGGTTGCCCACAGGGTCATCCTCCGAGTCCATGCGGGCAAGTAGTTGATCGATAGGCATTTTCTTGAATGGTATCACACTCGAAATCTGTAGGATCGTATGGAGCGGGGCATCGATGTTCAGACGTTTCATGACCACGGCCACCAGTACATAGACCGCGATGGCGATCCAGACCTGAGTCTTGACGGGGTTCTCAGAGGTGCCAAAGAAAGCTTTGATCCGCAGATGTTGCTTGATCGATTAAACCGAGATTTTCCATTAGCGTGTGTTCACGGCGAATACAGAGGCGTAACACTCGCAGGCAGCTCAAACGTTTTGGCCACATCCCACAGCCCCTGCATCCAGGCGCGTGGCTGCATAGTCGCGGCAAGATTCAGAATAGGTTATCGCCCTTCGATCGTCATGTAGGCGGGCTTGGCGAACAGCTTGTAGTGTAGTTGAGTACATGATGCACAGCGGTTCTCGCGTGCGGTTCTTCCTGCTCCTGTTTTGAGCTATCCGCGTATTCTGTGCTACTCTTACGCAAGGCAACTTGAGCGTGGCCGGCGTTCATCCGTCGAAAAATTCATCCACCAATGGAGGAGGAAGCCATGTCTACTGTCGCACAGATTATGACAAAACGGCCTAAATCAATTGGACCCAAGGTATCCATCGCGAGTGCCGCTAAGGCAATGCGGCAGGCGCGAGTCGGATCGTTATTGATCAAAAAAGGAAAGCAGTTCGTTGGGATCGTCACAGATACCGATATTGTACGGCGAGCAGTCGCATCCGGAAAACCGTTAGGCAAACTGACGGTCGAGAAAATTATGACGGCACCGGTGTGCACGATCGAGGGAAGTGAAGCCATTGATGACGCGCAGTCTATGATGGCTGATCTCGGTGTACGCCATCTCGGCGTCAGTAAGAACGGTGAGATTATTGGCGTGATCTCTGTACGTGACGTGTTGTCGTTTTATAAACGATATGCGCAGTCAAAAATTTCCACCGAGATATCGTATGAGGAGCCAAAAATTACGCAGGATTAGCAACTGTGAGAGGTGAAGGGTAAAGGGTATCATACGGTTTGAGGCGATCCCCTAACCCCCTCTCACCATTTACCCCTCATCGTTACTTCGAGAGCTGCTGCACCAGATGGCCGAGTTCCGGCAGGATGAGCTTTTCCATGGCCATTTTGACGGCATGTTCGGAACCTGGAATGGAAAAAATGCACCGGCCTTTGATAACGCCGGCGGTGGCACGGCTCATAATGGCGGGTGATCCCATTTCTTGATAGGTCAACAGCCGAAAGATTTCACCGAATCCGGGAAGCCGTTTCTCTAACATCTCATCTACGGCCTCAAACGTGCCGTCTCGCCGTGAAATCCCCGTCCCGCCATTGATGATCAACGCTTGGACAGCCTCGTTCGTCATCGCCCGAGCGATCCACAGCTGGATTTGTGCCGGCTCGTCCTTGACGAGATGATATTCAACAACCGTATGTCCCTGGTCTTTGAGCAGCTTTTGAATCAGTTGGCCGCTGCCGTCCGTATCGGCGATACGAGTATCGCTGCAGGTAATAATCATGCACCCGATTGAGCGAGGTGCATGGGTCTTATGTTCATGAACCGTAGGCGCCGTCATAGATGATAAGCCATGTTTATATTAGCCACGTGTGACAACGACATTTCCCCAACCTCAGGATCCGATGACCCCTATTTCCACACTGAGTCGGGATTGAGTTTGGCAGCTGGCGTCCCCTTCGCCACGTGTTCATCGAGAATCGTCGCGACGTCCGCTTCCGTGACTTTGGAGTACCAGGTGTTGTCAGGGTAGACGACCACAGTCGGACCCTGTTCACAAGGACCGAGGCACCCAGTCGCACTCACCAAGACCTGTCCTGGAGGAACCGCGCGCTGCATCAAGCCCATATTGAATGCCATGAGCAGTTGTGCTGCTCCGGCTGATCCGCATGATGGCTTAGGATGGCCAGGGGGGCGCGCATTAGTCCAGACAAGAATATGATATTTTGGTTTTGGCATAATCTCCTCTATGTAAGCTGAGCCTCCCGCTGTGTGCAATCAGCAGTCGACTCACATATTACTTCGGCCTATATGACTCCCATTGCTGAATGACGCTCTCTGGAAATTTCCACTGTTTAAGCCCTTTGAGTACCCAATCCAGGTAGTGATCCTTTGGCTTGAATTTCCCGATGGGGTTGGCGGCATAGGTGGTGACCAGCTCCTTTTCACCGGTCTCGGTCAAGACTGTCACCTGTAGATGACGGTAGGCTCCCTGCGGGACATCCTGCTCAAACTGATCCATACTGTTCACATCTTCATCGGTTAACTCGAACACGCCGCCCCAAGCTTGTTCACCCTGTGAGGGGATAATGCTTGCGAGTCCGCATCGCCATTGGGATGACCATCGGCAAAACCTGACGGTGTGATCCGACAGAGTGGCACGGTAGAGAAATTGATGTTCCGGAGCTCGCCGCTGGAGCTGTGACGGATTGAGGAGATCACCGTACAAAAAGAACTTCATACCCTCCACTCATGCTGTCCGCACTCTGGTGAGACTGAAATATACTTGTAACACATCGGCTTTTGATCAGACAAGCTGAGGTCCGCACTCTGGTTGGATTGACAGAACATTCCGGATCTTCCTAAGATGCAAGGCAGCGAAAGATGTTCCAGCACTGAATTTTATCCATATGTCTGGTAGCGTGACTTCATTACGACTGTTCGGCACTCACGTCATCCATTACGCTGTTGTTGCCGTGTTGTTGCTCGGTGGGCTGTACTATGTGTGGACGTCGCTGCCATCGACGGCTCCGTCGAGAACGACCCAAGAGGTTGAAGCCTTGGCCCTGGTACAGCACCACCCGGCCATCGGGTTCCCCTCGATCCTTGATGCCATGAACGAGCACGTTCGTAGTATGAAAGAGCGTGGGCAGGGCGTACGGCTCGGCGAATGGCGTGTCAAACAAGTCGAAGGACATATCTATGAAATTCGTGTCCAGCTCCGCGATCAGAGTGTGCGCGGCCAATGGTTTGAACGGGAGTTTATTTGGCACGCCCATCTCGATCTTAAGAAGGTGAATGCTGCCTCCTTACCGGCTGATGGTGTCACTCCCAAAGCTCCCGACTCCGACCCACAGTCGACCCCACCGTTCCCCCCTCCATCCTAGCCTGTGCGTGAGTCGGTTATACAGCAACCTGTCCGGCCCTTGATGCCCCTTGGAGATGAAGAACTCGACCTGGTTCCTGATGAGAACACTCTCGCTACCTTGGCAAAGACCGGTAGGCTGGAGAGGGAAGATTATCCGTCAGGGAGAGCACCTCTGTCATTGAAGATAGACACATTCGAGGAACCTTCGCACAGCGGCGGTGCGGACTAATCGGCTTTTTCTCGGTTAAACCAGATTCCACCCGCAATCAGGGCGAGGATCAGTGCTTGCGGCACAAGGCTTTGTACTGTCGGATGAATACCCAATAGCGGAAGCGAGAAAAAACGAACAGTCGTCACATCAAGCACACCTGCCGCTTGGAGCGCTGTGATACCGTTCCCGACAAAAATGACGGCCATCACCGCCAGAAGGATTGAGGCGACGGTGAAGAATGGCCCGATCGGCAGACGTACGCTATAGCGAAGAATCATACCGCCGATCAGCACCAACAGCACCGCTGCTATGGCGATACCCCATACCACCGCACTATGCCCGGACGGCCCGGCCTGAGACCATAATGTTTCATAGAACAGAATTATCTCAAACAACTCTCGGTACACGACAAGAAATGAGAGTCCTGCCATCGTCCAGAGCGTCCGTCTGGCCAGTGCGCTGTTGAGTTGCTCTCTGACATAGCGGTTCCATGCCTGTGCGTTCGAGCGGCTGTGTAACCACCACCCCACGTAGAGCAGCATGGCCGCAGCCAGCAGAGCTGTGAGAGCTTCCGTTACCTCACGGCTCGCCCCAGACAGGCTGAGCATGTGGCGCGCAAGGAACCACGTGACGGCGCCGAGTACCATCGCTCCGATCCAACCGAGATGAATGTAGGGGAGCGCGTCACGTCGACCGGTTCTCACGACAAAGGCGGCAATGGTGGAAATAATCAAGATCGACTCCAGCCCTTCACGGAGTAAGATCACTAATGAACTCACGAATGCGGTATTCGGGGAAAAAGTGCTGCTGGAGAGCCGCTCTGCGGCCCGATCAAGTAATGCCGTAATCTTCGTTGCCTGCGCGGTGACGGCATCGGCGCTTGAGCCTTCTACGATGGCCGTCCGGAGGGACATCATCTCGCGCTCTATTTCCACGCGCAGCGACGCGTCAACGTTGTTGAGTGCCGACTCAATCAGTTCCACCCCCTCGAGATAGGCGGCAATCGCGAGGCGTCGAGCCTCATCCTTGTTCCCTCTGGAATAGGCCAACGCGGCCTCTTCGGTCTTCATGTGTGAAAAGACTAATGGCTCTTGTGCTGCAGTCTGCAGGACATGTGGTTGCCGTGTGAGATAGGCCCGCACAGCGTCGAGCGACGAACCGGCAGGAGCCTGTTGACTAGGGGCTGTCGTCACGAAGGTGCGCAAGGTTGAGAATTCTGCTTTGCCCAGTCCCTGCCGCCAGAGTTCCTCGCCCTTGTGTACCATACTGGAATCGGCGCGCAGGCCGGCGGCAAAGAAGGCCAACGCCCAACGGTCGGCTTCGGACAGTTCCCCGAAGGCACGCATTGGCGTGCCGCGTACACCAAGTGTGATGGTGTTGTACAACCCATAGAGGCTACGCTGAGGCATCCGAGCTTCATCGTGAAAGTTACGGGGAACTGGGTCCATTCCTTTGGCCAGTGGGCCATCGCCCTTCCCTTGCGTGCCGTGGCAGCCGACACAGTGCTGCGCAAACAATATTTCCCCACGCTGAAGATCAGGAACCTGGCGCGGTGCGACACTGAGCTTCCACGTTTGGGTAACTTGGACGAGCAACTCATGAGCGAGAACGGTAATCTCGCTGCCTGCCCTCTTTGCTTCGATGCGGGTTAGGAGCTCACGGGCCTGCTGTACTAACTGGCCCTGCGCAGGCACTGTGGGTAACTGGCCGAGGAGTGTGAGGGCTTGGGCGGCAAAATCACGTTGTTCTGCATACTCGTCCTGTTTGATCACCTGACCGTTCTGCACGGACTCAGGGTAATCGACGCCGACATAGTCCAGCATGTGGACGATGGCCTGGGCCTTGTCGTCATCCTTAACTTCTGCCAGTGCGATACCTTGGAGACTCGCGGCCAGCAGCAAGATGGGGAGCCACCAGTGCGATACAGTGAATAAGAAAGATCGCATGGGCTGCATTA
>JACCDV010151146.1_pt1 | contig 10563 bp, 5 predicted proteins | sample 7446131 | NCBI WGS metagenome assembly JACCDV01 (sample SAMN15323448, study PRJNA562643) | freshwater metagenome | isolation source: river surface water | place: USA:Blue River Watershed | collected 2017-08-17
ACTACAAATAATGGATCTAATAATATATTCAACAATAATTCAAAAAATAGCAACAATCCAAACAATAATAATAGTAATAATGACTTTTCTAACAACAATAATTACAATAACGCCATTTTTAATAATAATCAAAACAATAGCAATCATTTTAGTAATAACAATACAAATAATCTCCCTAATCATAGTACTTCAAACAAAGTTAACTCACAGCAAGGTCACAATATGATCTTTAATAATGCCAATACTTCAAATATGAGCAATATGAATAATATGGGCAATATTTGCAATATGTTCAGTTCTAATCCTTATTAGCTGCTCCGATAGCAAGCAACAGTTTTTAATGGGTTAATCAAATAGATTTAGCACCGAGTGTTGGGCAGGATTAATTAATCCTCCAAGGCCATCAAAAGCAATAGTGCCAACGAATACGATGCAAGTTTCAACAGTCTTACTTATGAGCGTGACTCATATCGTGATCCTTATTTCAACTATCATTCTAAGAAAAGAAAATAGTGCGACTAGACTATAGAGATATTTATTACTACAAAAGATAAAAAACAGTATAATCCTACAAAAGGACATATAAAAGGAAGCCTAATTAAAAAAGACAATAATTTTCTGCCCCTCTAAAGTAAAAACCAAAGTTCATCGTTTGCTAGCGAAAACAAATTCATAAATATAAGTTTGGCTAAAAATTGTTAATCGTTAATTATCAAAGAATTCAATAATGAAGAATCAAAGTGTTGGTGTTCTGTGAGATTGAATATTATTTGGCTAGATATCAAAAATTAATCAAGTCAAATACTGATATCAAAATAAAACATTTAGCTACCTTTCTTGGAAGTCAACACTCCTCAAAGTCTCTAGTTTCTGGTCAATCATCTCAAAGAGTAGTTTCCTAGTGTTCGAAGTGACGCCAAGATCATTTTATCAAAGAATTCACCAGAAAGAAATCATAGATAAGCCTGCTTAGTGGGAACAATTGAGCAAAGAGTAATAAATTTAAATCCTAAAATTTTCTAGTTCTCTTATTCTTCGATTAAAAATGGTCAAATGTATAACCTGACTATAGGTATGTATACTTGTATATAGTTAAAAAGAGAAATGGAACGAAATTGGCAAGTATTTCATGGGACAGACCCATTGACTATTAGTATTTAGACTTTTCCACTCCTAACTCATTTAATATATAGCTATCGTAAGTTGTTTGCTCCCTTCCCTAGCTCAACTCCAAATGCAAGATTACCTTTTGCGAACTACCACCCAAGATATATCAAACATTCAAAACTCAAGGAAAATAGCAGGCTACGAAAGACTTAAACATCTTCATATAAAAGAAAAACGATGGTTAAAAGATATTTAGCTTATGCTGTATTTACAACGACGGGAGCTGGACATTGATGATATAGAGATTTAGCTGATGTAATGATTTATGATGATTATGAAGTAAAACTTTAAGATAGACGATTCAGTTGATTTTTATTTGATCCAATCTCATATTAGCAAAATTTAACATCATTTTTTGCTAATGCTTTAGTTGATTCATCACGTTTTTAAATTTCTGCTTTAGCCGATTTTTCTACTACAGGTAAGATTTTTATTGGTCCTTCTTTTGCTCTTTCAGGCGATTTATAAGGATCGAATATTTGCGTTATTGGGTGCGGTTGATCAGCTACTATTCTATCTTCGTCCATTTCATTATCAAGCTCTCCCTCTACTTCTTTATCTTCGATTTCTACATAACAAAAATAATACTATCTTACTTTTCTATATCTTAATCAAAGACAGGTTTTGAATGTCTCCTCTCTTTTTGTAATATTGGGCTTATTTTTAGAGTTGGATTATCTCTGCACTCTTATTTCTCAGCGAATGGCATTTTTTGGCTAGCTTTCTATTAATATCGTGAATGGCTTCAATCTTTTCCTTTTCAAACTTTTACAGCTGCTTTTTCTCTTTTTCTTTTGAAGACCTAAAGTATCGGTTCCATGCTTCTTCAAAGTATTTGAGCTATTAGTGATAGGCTAATTTAATCAGTTATTTCGATTTTATTTGGTCTTTCTTTAATCGTTTCAATTATGCTTACGTGAGAAGTGATTTAGTGCGTGTAATCATACCACTCACTTACATTGCCTTTTTATATTTTTCTTGCTCTATCAACCTCCTTCTTCTTATTTCAAGAGATGGTCTTTAATATGCAATGCGTTACATTAGCTATTTAAGTTTCGCCTTTTTGCTAAAGACATTATCGTTGCAATGAATGTTGACAGACTGATGCGTCCTCATGAAAGATGTGGGAGTATACTGTTTCTTCTTGGAAGTTGTTGGATGCCTCGTCTTTTCTTCGGAGGGGATGGTTTTGTATCTAGACTATTCGATGGATTGCTATGAGATGGTATCGGACATGCTGTATTTCGATTGGAGAATAGAGTAAATAAATTATATTTCATTCCATGTTAAAATAGTAATTTCATTTATTAATGCAAAACTCAAGATACATGCATATCAAAAGATTAAGAATAACTATATTGATTTTTCCTCTTTATTCGTGAACGAGTAAAAGAAAGTTTCATTTTCTTTCTGTTGCTCATCTACTGCCCCTGCAACTTGCCCATCACCAATAAGCTTTCGCATAGGCTTCCGAATTCTAGGAGGCACATCCATTTGTCCTTTCCGCTTGGCTTCCACTACATCTAATATACTGCACAGTCTAAGTCCTTGCAGAGCGAACGGATTTACTCTTCCATCTCTGGATTCATCATGGTCATGTACAATATTTCTGAAGGAGGATTGCAGTTAGGCGGTCTTGCAACCCCTTCACTTTTGTACTAGAACTCTTCTTCATTAGAGTCTAGTTTCTTCAAGACCAAGGTTTCATAATGAGAGTAGAATACTTTGAAATTCGGTTTGGCATAATTAATTTAATCCTTTGCCTGGATTGCACTTAACAAAGTTTCAAATTATATTAAAGCACTACTCTTCTACTTTATGAAAATCACCTTACATACTTTCCCAAAATTAGAAAAGATATTATAGATGCAACCATGGTCAAAAGCTTCAGGTAAAGATCGAGCAAACAGTACCTTTGATGGACAGTTTTCCAAAAGAAACTGTTACGAATTTGGATTGACAATAGTTTTAGACTTACGACGATTTATTTCAGTTGTTTATTACCATGTCCTAAACTCTTAACTCTCGAGGGCAATCTACCTGAATTGCTCATCAACATCCATAAAATTATTGTATGAACTACTTTCCTTGGACTTTTTAGCGGAAAGGGTTTCTGACTTGTACTTGGCTGAGGTGGAGCTTTGGTCATAGTCTTTTTAGAGGAAAGAGTAGTAGCTTTCCCCAAGAGGCTATTGGGTATAAAAAGGAACAATGTAGTCTTGGAAGGTACTTCTTCGCTTTCTGTTAGAATGGTCACTATCTTCCTGCTGCTGCTTCAATGACTCGTAGTTCACTCCACCCAAGTTGTCATTATGGAACTGGACATGCTTGAGCTTGGATCTGAAAATGTTCATCTTGCTCCCATCTTCGAAGATAACTTTGTTGTCCAAACTCACTAATGCCTTTTCTGCCTCTTAGACCTGCGAATATTAGATAAATGTTTTCCAAACCTTGGCTTTTTCAAAGATAAGTATTTTGATGATGGCTCCATAGGGGCAGAAAAGTTGATAAAGATAGTCATGGGTAATGATATTACCGTATTGATTGTAAATACAGACCAATAGGACTGGACTTTCGGTCACAGAGTTATTACGGCTGCGCATAATAATGGGAAACTATATTTATTTATACGTCCAAAATATCAACACTGAGATAATTTCATATATTTCATCGGGAATTAATTTATTCTAGAATCGAGTAATTTCCACGATTTGAAAACATTAAGAGTTGAGGCGAGGATTACAGAAGGATGTGGCAGCCAACTGACCTTGTAACTGTTATTTCTTTATATAGTATACTTGATATATTAATTACTTAATGATTATATTAAATTAGTTCTTTCACCTGAATTGGTATACGTTTCAAACCAATAAGCCAAGCCAAAGATCAAAATGCTAACTTCAGCAGTCATCCTTTGACATTGGTTGCCTGGCCCTAAGTTTTAGACCCTATATCTTATACTGATAATTCCATTTAGTTTTATTATTCTTTTTTCTAATGCTTCTCATCAATAACCAATTCGAAAGCAGAATCCCTAAAGCATTATTTATAGAATTGATAGCGAATGACTTACTTTTATGTACTTTCACTTTGAATGGAATAAAAACTATCTCCAATATAATATTTTTGAAAGTAAGGGATAAAAGGACATATAATGCCAAACGAATCAAGCAACCAGCGCATTTAAAATGAAAAAAATGCTGCCAAAACCTAGCAGCTTTACAGAATCAGAAGCAAGATGGGTAATCTCAAAATAGTCTTGCCCAAGAGTTCCACCACAGAAAAGGAGATAAGATTAAAGCGTATGAACTCTTACTCCCCGAGAAGAAACAAAGCTACTTTAGCTGCCCTATTCAAATAAGCTCGAAAAGTCAACTCCTGTGAAACTTATCTTTAAAATGGACATTAAAACAAATTTATTACAAGAATAGAACCTTTAACTCCTAAGTATTTAACCGATAAGTTCTCACGAAATGTACCCTCACCTTATGGGAATGTTAAGGCCAAAAAAAACTCAGTAAATACACATTTTTAAGGCGAGCCCATCAAAAGATAAAATAATATATATAAAACAATATAAATTACGGTCAATGGGAATACTTTTAGTGTCAACAAGAGCAAAATAATGAACACCCTGAGCCAGATAATTTTAGGGCAGGAGATAGGCATAGATAATGCTTTAATTGGAACATTGGATGAGAGCACTATTGTTGCTACCGAATAAAACCGTTTTGGGATAAGCGAGATTTTCTTGGTGAATGAGATGATTAAGAAGGCAGGCCAATAAATGTAATGAGATACTCAGTTTGATCATTTATTTATTCCCAATTCTAGTAAAAACAATCTCTTACATTTACTGTTTTATCTTTTTGCAAAACCCTATTCTTGTTCCTCTTTATTCCATTTATTTATATTACAAAAAACCTATTGACTTAAAGGATTTTTTCTTCAAAAAAATCCTAAATTTGGTGATAACTCTAACGTTATTAATTTTGAGAGGCAAAAAGTTAATAATTTGTATGTTGATCAGTTCTCTATATTTATTCTTCAATAAGCCTTAATAAATAAATCGATGCATCCTTTACTTTCTTGCGTACAATAGTATAAAATCGATCAGTCTTGAGGACCATATCTGGCAAATGGCAACAAGACCATTAATGCATTTATTTATTATATAGCGACTCAAACAATCATCATTTTTATTCGATTGGCTAAAGGATAAGGCCTCAATCAAAACGAATTACAAAACTATTGTCTTCATAGTGGTGTTAAACACTTAAAATTAAAGAAAAAAAATTGATTTGGCTTATCCTCACTCCAACGAAAATAAGATCATTGTAGAAATTAAGATTATAAGAAAAGTCAATGCGATTATTTACCCTTATTACATCATAAATTAGTTCTATCTGTTTTAGGACGAGAAAGAGGCTGGATTGGGTTTTAAAAAAACGGGCAATATCCTTCTTCCTTTGAAGAATATTTGAGCAGGATTTTGTTGTTACTATTTATTTGAATGGAATATTTTGAGAATTAGAGTTATTGTTAGATTCGGCATAATAAATACCATTGCTTTATTGCTTGTTTTATAATCATGAAAACAATATCTGAGATGAACGCAGAGCTTTAGCTACTTAGGGCTAACGATAAGGTAAGATTCATGTGATGAAGGCTAAAGCGTTTACGCAGCAAGGACACTCGGTAGAGCTAACTACACCCGCCCTCGAAGGTCTGGTTAACCTTCTGGAGGTATGATTTGTTAGATTTTTAGCTTTTCTAGTTCAATTAACTCGTTGCAACGCCTCAGGCGGCTACCCTTAAGAATCAGATAAAGTTTTGCTCGAGGACCATCTTTATCGCGTTGGTCGGTTTAGGCGGGGATAATTCCCATTCGGTTGAGATGGTGAAATCGATGCTGGAAAGCAGCTACTATTTGGGTCACGAAGTAATATTTGTATTAAGTTAGATGGTTCTTTCTTGGGAGGGGATGAGCTAATCAGTTGGGAGCAGTGGAGTGAGTTAATACTTACAAAGCCAGCAGCACTAAAACTTCTCCAATGATATCTACTCGCTCATAGGCCAGCATTTTAAACTATCAACTCCTTATGATTATTCTAAAATTATATCAATACACCTCAACTCGCCCAACTTCCAAAAAGTCCTCACATCTCTCATCGACTTCGCACTCACCATTCCCGAGGCCTCCTGCCTCTCTTCGCAGGAAATCTTCGTTGCCTGCTGCTTGCTGGTCTGCTAAAAGCCCAATTCGTCGTAGCTTTTGTCGTTACTAAACTTATACTTCGGGGATAGTTTGTAGGCAGGAGTTGGTCTGAAAGGGAAGATAAAGGAGTTTTTTGAAATAGTTAATACGTGAAATGATGTTTATTTCAATCTACAAGGGATAGTGTTTGTCGATATTGATGTATTTCTGCATAATAACTGCCTTACGTTATTCTTCAAATTTAAATTATATTTGAAAAATACCTTTACAGCTGAATTAATTTATCACTTTAATACACCTTATAATTCATTCATCAAATTCATCACCATCATGAACTTATATAGCTCACAAATGATCCACTCAAAAAAGCTAGCAGCACCAGCAGGTACAGTATCGGCACAGGATAGACGCAATCGCTTTTCAGCTCCTCCACTATCTCGCTCTTCAACCTCAAAATGCTTAACTTTTATTGTTGAATCTTACTCGATAATGACTCAACCGTCTCAATCTCCTCGCTTACTGCCTTGCTCTTAAACTACGATACAACAGGCTTGGGCTTGGTTGGGGAAGAGTTGGCCTCAGCATAATCCTAGCTTCTTTAGTATTCAAGCACAATTTTTTTTTCTTCAACTTTGACTTGGGGCTTAGAAACTTCAACTGGCTGCTGCTGGGAGGTCTTTATGGCGTTGGATGAGCTAATCGGAGCTTAAACATATTCAGTGATATCGATCTATGCGCTCCTCCCTGTTAAAATCATTAACTACTCACTCTTTACCTGAGTTGGAACATAGGAAGATGCTTGCTACTGTTTAATCTTCTATGAAGCATAAATATTTTTTACTACTTTTTACTCTTATTTTTTGACTTACTTTTTTTACTCACTTTTGATTGTTATTATGGCTGATTTCTACTCTTTCTTTGGCTCAACTTTCAATTACTCAGACACGAATTTGATGGTTTGATCTTATTGGGGAGGGGAAGGTTTTATTTTATCTCCACTGGAGTTGCTAGGAGGAGAAATAGATGCAGGTGCCGCTGAATCATCTCTCACCACAGTAACGATTCTCCTAAAAACATTGTCTCGTGTATAGGAATTCATTTTAGAATCATTGAGTCGAATCTATTACTCAGAAGGAACGGCATAATTGAGTTCTAATTTCAAAGGAGTAGTTTCTGAGGGTTTCTCTGCGAGTTTGATTGTGATATCTTTAGTCGAATTGGGCTTAATAAAGTCATGAGTCAACTGCATTGAAATAACCGATCTTTGATTCGTTTTGATCTAGCTAAGAGGAATGTTACTTTGAAGACATAGATCCTGTCAGAGCGATTATGTAATTTCAAGCTTTTGTTAAATGATTCAGTGGCGAGCGAATAAGTAATTGGCTAATCGATTTCAATATCTTATTTTGAGCCCTGCATCAATATATAATACCACGAATTCAAGTTGATGTGATAATTATTGATAATCATTGAGTAGATGATCATTTAATATTCAAAAGAATGTCTTGTGCAAATGGGCAATATTCTTTTATAAGTTCTATTGGGTTTATTCATGGATCCATTGCTTGAAGTAATGGAAGTCGAATGCATTGGGATATTGAATCTTACGGGTTAGTAGCCACTTGTTATAACACTTGAAGTAATCTCCTATCTCGCTTCGGTCGAATATTCGGTTAATCATGTGGCAACAGAACAGTCTCAGCTTTATCTTGTTTCTTGTGTGAGAATGGATCTTTTTATTCTCGTGAATCGCTTTGAAAATGTGAGAAGTTGTCGACCTGTATGCAAACTTCAATTAGTCGAATGTTTTCTCTGTTACTTAAGGCTTGTATCCTTTTTAAAAATTTTTGATAGTGATTTCGCTCAGAACATTTCCGACTTCATTATAGGTGTCCTAGAAAAGAAGATGAGCTTTCATATTTTCTTCCTCTAAGAGAGAGACAAAAGCTTTGTACTATGGAGTTTTTACACATTAATTCCATTTCTATTTAACCCCAGCTTCAAGAAGAGCTTATGGCAATCTGCCTGCACTGAGTTATCTCAAAAAAGGGTCTGAATAATATATTTATGCTTTTAGTAAGTAGAATTTAGCAGCCAGCCTCTAAGCATAAGTTAAGTAGGACGAGTAATTATCATAAAGCTAATTAGAGCACTCTCTAAGATAAAGAAGCTTTTGTATTTAGAAATTGATTTCTTATAATTCCTTCTAAAGATGCTTAGATGCTGAACTCACTGACTTCTTTTTTAGCATTTTTGCACGAGTCTCATCTTATGGCTCACCAAAAGCTGCATAATCGTTGTCAGTATCAAGATGATCCTTTTGCATTTCCTCCTGCTTCTATAGCTTACCATAAAACTGTGCACTATCACTAAACTATTTTTCATAGTCTTTTAGCAGAGGATGCTTCAAGATGGCTGAAAAAGTTAATCTCTTTTTACTATCCAGGACAAATATTTTTTTGAAAAAATCCTCCACATCTGCAGGCAAATCTTTCAGCCTTTACTTTTTGGTGAGAGTATTATTGAGGCTGAATGCTGGGGTGCATCTTCTATTAATTTCAGCTTTCATGTCATGGCCTTTGTTATAATAGATTTACCTTTGAAAGGGTATTAAGCAAAAAGCATAAAATAAAAAAGCACACCTAATGCCCAAATGTCCACTGATATTCCGTAATAGGAGTTGCTTATGATTTCAGGTGCCATGTATTTTTCAGTTCCACAGTGGGTCTTTGCCCCAACTCCTCCTATCGATCGCGCAAATCCAAAATCCGCGATCTTATAGATTATCTCTCCTCCTTCTCCCTTTCTTAATAGAATGTTTTCTGATTTGATATCACGATGGATAAAATTTTTTTAGTGAATACATCTTAGCCCTTTTAGAACCTAAACCAAGACTCTAAGAGATTGCTAAAGGGAGAACACTTTGCCTGGAAGTTTGGCCTGATAGGTTAGCAGGTTGCCTTGATCGCAAAACTCCAAGACAATCAAGATAAAGTCTGTTGTATCCAATGCAAGTTCTTGCTTGACAATGTTTTTATGCTCCAATTTCTTCATTATTTCAATCTCTTGGTCGATGTACTTCTGAAGGAAGGGCTTTTTCTTGACTAGGGCTTTGGTAATGACCTTGACTGCGAACATTTGGTCTCCAGACTCTGACATAAAATCATAGGATACTCTTTCGAGAGAGAAGCACTTCACCAAATGCGCCCTTTCCGATTGATTTCACCACTTAATATCCTCGTTCTTATAATGCTTTTCGCATATCATCAAATTTCTTCTTCTCCATTTTTATTATAAAGCGAAGAAAAAAACGCAGCGATTAATAAACTGCCTCAAAAACGCCATCTCACAAAAATCATTCTTTTCAAAAATAATATTATAGGACCAAGTATAGATATTATCAAATGTTTGAAGATAGCTTGAAGGATTAAGGAAGAACAATATTGCATTTGAATTTGAAGTTTATCTTTTCTATTTAGGTTTTAGGGTCAAACTGCTTGATTTAGCAAATGTTGAAAAACCATTTCCAGCCCATCTGAAAATGCTTTACTTAATCATTCTTAATTATCTTAACAAGATTTACAGACTCATGGTCTCCAAATTTATCGAGCTGACCTAACAACTTATCAACAGCCTTTACTCCTCTCCCTTAGTGCATTAAAGAAATCACTCCTATTCTTTATATTAGATTTTATTAGGTTTATCTTATGGCAGATGACAATTTGCCAATAACGGGCATGTGCCCATAGTCCGACCCTAGATTTACTAGCCTGTTCCTCAGCAAATTGAAATGAGTACCTTACTCCAGCGCAACTTCTCTCATGTCTGAAATAAAGTCATCATGAAATGATCCAGTTTGATCCTTAAATCGAAATATTGTGTCCATGTATGACATAAAAGCATTATACTCGATGTGTGCTAAAGCATGCAGTATTCGTATGTTAGTATCAATGTGATTCTTGCTGACAAATTACAAAATATCTTTGGCTTTCCCTTCCCTTAAAAATGAAGGATTTGTTATTTTTTGGGGTTCAATCGATATTTTTCTGAGGTCTATCATAGAAAAAATGCTTATTCTCTGAGCAATATCTTAGCTTTGATAGATGGCCTTAGCAACTGTGCAAAATCTCAATCTAAGTTTATTTATCATAAATATAAATTAAGAATATCCGGGGTTG
>JACCDV010453503.1_pt1 | contig 10562 bp, 7 predicted proteins | sample 7446131 | NCBI WGS metagenome assembly JACCDV01 (sample SAMN15323448, study PRJNA562643) | freshwater metagenome | isolation source: river surface water | place: USA:Blue River Watershed | collected 2017-08-17
AATCAGAAAGACTATAAAAAATATAAATACATAGAATTTTGATGAGATAAGGGAGGCTTACAATGAGTAGAAGGAGCAAATCGATAAAATAAAAAGCATATCAAAAATATTAAAGCACTCACTCCAACATTTGGGGCAATCGATAATAAAGCTTATTCATGTCTTGAAGCTGGAGGTTGAAACAAAGGCCTGGAATAACCACTAGGTATTGTAAAAATATGAAACACAAATAGAGTCATATGATATCAATAACCGCTTTGTGTAGTAGTAGAAGAATTACTTTCATTTTACACCTTTGCTCAAACACGACAACATAAGGCTCGAATCTAACAATAAGGCAATATATTACTATGACATGCCATCAAGACCTGCTGCCTTGACCCAAAATAGTGTTACAGTCGACCACAATAAATTCGGCTTTTAGATACTCAAGATGGAGACTAAGGCTTTCTTCTTCCAATGCACCACTATCTTTTTGGGAGCCTGTGACTAAGAGATTGTAAAGCTTGCAGGCATGAGAAAAATTAATGAGCAAAGCAAAGGGTCATATCTGATTAGCTCAGCAGGATGGTCATATCACCACAAACACTAAAACTACAATCGAAATTAAAACGTTGTATGCAATATTCTATATAGGGGTGGACCTTTAACTAAGGAGATAAAATATAGTGTGAAATTGTTTTTAATAAGCAAGTCCGCTCAGCATCTAATAGCAAGATAATTTTCGTCAAAAAAGGAAGATTTTTCGATAGTACTTTTGAAATGCCTTTGAATTTGACGAACTAATAGATAAGAAAGCTAAAACCTTGTATAAGTTTCGATGCGAATAAAGGAGCAATTGTGCGGATCTATGATATTAAATGATGTAATGAAGGAAGAATAAAATAAGATGATCAGTTTTTATGCTTTTTCGAGTTGATAAATTCATCGTACCTTGCAAATTAGTCGTTTATCCTTGCTAAGATGTCCGTTCCTGCGTACTTTTGACTGCTTTTTAGTTTCATTGCAGGGGCTTTCTTTTGCTTGCTCAGCCCATTCAGGATCGAGTTATGGAATGTCCTCAGCTGTATTGGCATTTACTCACTTGATTTATTGTCCTTTATATTCTCATAGAGAAGAAGCCTCTTGTTTTATGACATTACGCAAAGGTAGGGCAACTACTGTTCTAGCCGATTGCCTTTCTATTTATTGATAGCTATCTTCCGACTATTCACTCTCACCCTGGGCTTGCACATGGTCTCATAGGTGGAGAAAGTCTTGTCAAATACATTCGCCTACTTCAAATACCCCACTCCTCCAACCACGGGAAAGGACTAATCGATCATAAAATTGATTGCTGGCTGGCATTTTTCTTGAGGAGGGACAATTGGGAGTTTTTTCATTGAGAACTCGATCAGATTTAGAGGCTTAGATCTTTACATCTATGATTTGGTATTTTTATCAGGATAGAGCTTAGTTTGCCTCCTGTGACCAAATTGCTACATATCTACTTTTGATTGCTTCTGAGTGGGGGAGACAACTACCATATTTTTGCTTTATATCGAGTCAATGCTAGCAAAACTTACTGGCTTACTTTATGTCTTATTTGATTTGCTCTCTTCCTTCTTTTAATTCATGGATTTGTTTTTGCTGATGTATGATTTTTCCTAAGCAGGTTTGGTGAGGGTAGTGTGGTTGGGATGTTTCTTTAATTTTTTCTTTATTGACTTTTTATTCTTTGAATTATTTGTCAGCATATCCTCGATGAATTAGTCTGGGAATATCTTATCGATCCTAACCTTCACTTCGATCTAATCCGCCTAAGGTTATGAGTCTGAACCTTGGACTGGCTTGCATTCTTCATCTCCTGCGCTATGATCGAGCACAAACTCAGCGTTATGATTGATCATCTTTGTTTCTTACTCTGACGCCTATATCTTCAAACTGTAACAATAGTATCCATAAAGGATTGATTTGCCAATCATACTGATATACTTGGGAGTGAACATTACAGGCGTTTTGCTTCCTCTATTATGGAATCCAAATGCTGAAAGCTATATTGTTATCACATTAATATTTTTAGTTAAATGGAATACTGAGGCTCTTGCAGTCGATTCCTTCTAAGCTGATATCCCAAAGGTGCAAGCAGGATAGCGGAAGATAGGGGTAATTTTACTAAACAGTAAGGGCAGTTATTTTCCTTTCTAGGACTCAACACAGCAGTAAGCAAAGCCACCAAACTATTTGCTGTGAGTATGTAAGTCGAGGCAAAATAAGATGCCCTGGCGATCTTGAAGCTTTTGAAGCTCTTCTTTAATAACATAGATTTGAGGATGGATAGATTTGAAGGGATTTTTCCATGTTCTATTGAGATCGTAACCAGCCAAATCACATCTAAAGTTTCCATAGATAACTCCATCTACATTGACCATCGGAAAGATCCTAACAACATAATTCTATGTAAGCCATTTACAATATTAAGTCCTCTGCTCCACCAGTTCTCGCATTATTTCTTCGGCAAGAAAGGAAGACCAAGTTTCTCCTGGGTGTTGTCGAGCGAAGATGACTATGTTTTACTTGCTACTTATGCTTTTATTGCTGTTGGTGATAGTAATATAAGGAATTTAAGTTTTGGTAAGACTATGTGCTATAGATTTTACTTTCCAAATTAGATTATTCGACTATGCCTTCTTCTAGAACACTCCAAGTGACTTTATTAGTCTCGAATAGCTGTAAGGAGCATATGGCGATAAAGTTATATAATCACTATCATGCTAGAATGTCAGCTCGAATTGGAGTGTAAAATATGGTGTGCAGTAAGGTTAGCTAAACTTGGATTTATAGTAAGAGATCTTTTGACCATCGCGGTACCAGCCATTTCCTGTTTGTTTGGCTCTTTTGAGGGAGAAGACTAAAGGTTTTAATCCTTGCTTGAAAAGGGAGTATGTTTTCCTCTACATTGTGATGAATGTACATAGTTAACTATTTTGAAGGTATATTTCGTATTCTTTTTAACGTTCCTTATCGAAAAGTAGAACCATTGGTTATACCCATAGGTGTTAGTATCATTACTCATGAAGAGGGTGTAGCTTTGTGACTCTCTCTTCTATTTAAATGCACATAGCAAATTACCACTTTAAAATCGTGAGTCAAAGACCAAGTTATTATCTACAATCTTTTCTCCCAGTATTGATTTTTCATCGAATTCCTTCAAAACTTTAAATATATCATCTTGTAAATGCTACGATTTTAGATTAATTTCATTCTCTATATTAGCAAAGATGTTACGAAAGGTAGAGCGATGGCCCATCGTAAAAGCTTATTTGTTTCGAGAATATACAAGGGTGTATTAATTGAGATTATGATAGAGTTCAAATGCAGAGGGTCGTGAAGTATAGTGAGTGTCTAAAGGAAGGTAATTAAAAAAGCTATCTTTAACTGGTATGTCTTATACCATTTCGTAGCATTACTTTGGCTATTTTCTATGTTACTTTGCTTGTACCTGAGGATCCCATAACCTGAGATATATCTTGGTTAAAACTTTTTGCTATTTTTTTATTATTTAGGCTCTTCCTTTGGATTATGGGAGTCAATGCAGGGTTGATTTTAATGAAATCCTTAGTTTTCTGAATCATCGCTTGACGTCTTATGCATGAAGGTATTAAATTTTATTTATTAACACTAATTAATCACCTATATTAATACTTTTAAGCTTTTTAATCGTAAAAATAAAGAGTGCCTATTTATAATTATAAGATTAAGTTGATTGATAATTATTGAGTCCTTTATTTGCTATACTCGGACTAAGAGATTATTTACTATTTATTATTGAATGAGGAGATATCTTAGAGGATTTATCCTACTCACACTATTGCTCTCCCTTAGTAACTGCGCGCTACGATACCAGGATGAGGAGATGCTCAAAAAGCACCATAGTGAGGAATATAATGGACCATCATTAACAGTCCATCTCATCCCTCACTCCCATGATGATGTTGGATGGCTTAAAACTGTTGACGACTATTACTATGGCGGAGACATGAGGACTCAGTTTGCTGGTGTCCAATACACAATTGACACAGTTGTGGCTTAGTTGTCGGAGCACCCTGAATATAAATTTTCAATTGTGGAAGTTGCATTCCTCTACAGGTGGTGGAACCAGGCCACTCCAAAGCAAAGACAACAGATGAAAACATTGGTCGCCAATGGGCAAATTGAATTCATCAATGCAGGGTGGTGCATGTCTGATGAGGCCAATATGTACTATGAAGATTTTATTGATCAAATGACAGTGGGGTTGAGGTGGATCAATGAAACATTCAAATACGTTCCTCAAATTGCCTGGCATATTGATCCTTTTGGACATCATTCTTCATCTGCCTCTCTGTTTAGCCAGTTGGGATACCAAGCATTCTTTTTCGCTAGGATTGACTATCAAGACAAGGCTGTTCGACTGGATAAGAAAGCTATGGAGATGATTTGGAGGCCTATGCAGTATACTGGTGACACAAGCACTAATATCTTTACACATGTTAATTATTATCACTACAGCGCTCCTCCAGGATTCTGCTTTGATGACGTGTGCAGAGATGAGGTAGTAAAGGACGACCCAACTCTTGAAGACTACAATATCGATAGGAGAGCAACCCAATTGGTGGATTACTTCAAATCAATGGCCAACCATTTCAGAACTACGAACTTGATGCATACTTTGGGTGAGGATTTCCAATACACTAATTCTAGAATGTATTTCAAAAATATGGATAAACTTATAGCCTACATCAATGCTAAGCCATAGTTGGGAGTAACTATCAAGTATTCAACTCCTAGTGTCTACATTGCTGCTATTCAAAAATAGGGAGCAACATACCCAACCAAAACTGATGATTTCTTCCCTTACGCTGACAACGACCACGCATTTTGGACAGGTTACTTTACTTCGAGAGTGGCCCTTAAGGGATTTGTGAGAGATTTTAATAGGTTTGTCCAGGCAGCAAGAAAGCATATTTCTGAGCTTAAAATAGGCGCAACCAATGCAGTTGTGAAGAGCAGCACCAAACAAATCGAATAGACCATATTTGGAATGGAGATGGCTTTGGGTATTCTTCAACATCACGATGCTGTTGCAGGCACAGCTAAACAAAAAGTTACTGACGATTATGTTGCAACTGGCCTTAGGTCTATTGATAAATTCAACGCACTTTACAGGAAGATTAAAGCTGAGGAAATGAAGAGTGAGGTTGGCGAGACAGTCAATGCAGACGACATATACATTAACTTGTTCTGGAATGAGACTGGGGCTCAAACAGGGCTAAGTGGCCTCTTGAAAGCTGGAAAATCAGTGCTTGTAAGCCTCTATAATCCTGGCTCACTGGGATCATACATCGTTCGGCTAAAAGTCCCCGCCCTTGAGATGAATATTGTTAGTATTGCTAATACCTTTATTGCTGGAGACGTAATCTGTGCCAACCTAAAAGATAAAGAGGACTGTGAACTTGTTTTCCTCTTGGGCTTATCAGAGTCCAGCAACTCATACGTAAAGCTTGTGCCTGTCCCCGGAGGCAGTGCAAAGATTCAACTACCAAAGGAGTTGACGATAACAGAGCAAATAAGAGAGTTTGGGTTAGGAAGTGACAAATTGAAGATTACTCGAGGCAACCAAAACTTTGACTTAACCATCAATGGAGCAACTGAAACCTTCAACATCGTGTACAACTATTATCAAGGATGGGTTGGAGGACAGAGCTCAGGAGCTTATATCTTTAGGCCTATCAAGGATCTCTCCACATAGTACTCCTCAATTAAGAAAATCTACTACGTCGATGGAGATGCAACCGTAGTGGTCATTCTCGAAGGCGATAAAACTTTAACCAAAGTCTCATTCTGCAAGGCCGCCAACTATGTGAGCAGATTTGGATTCATGATTTAAACATTTGTCGACAGTATTCCTATTGACGATGGTGTTGGAAAATAGGTAACTTTGAATTTGAAGACCAAGATTAACAACGGTAAAACATTCTTTACTGATTCGATGGGTTTGTAGGAGCAAACAAGAGTGATTGACTTTAGGCCAACCTGGAACTATACAGTAAATGAGCCAACTGCAGGCAATTACTATCCTATCAACTCATTCATTAGAATCAAGGATACCTCCAGCAGCAGGTCACTCACCGTTCTCAATGACCGAAGCCAAGGAGGCTCAGTTCTCAGGCCAGGAGAAATCGAAATCATGATTCATAGACGATTGCTAAGAGATGATGGCAGAGGAGTCGGAGAGCCTTTGAACTAAACTGATACAGACAAAAACGGATTAAGACAGTCAGTCAGGCACTATGTCGTGTTTGGAAACGAGTACCGAAAAGTTCAAAAAATGAATGACCAAAGAGTGTTGCCTACCTTTGTTGCTTCATCAGGAAGTAACTTTGGAGCCATTGCTATCAGCGCTGCTCCTATTTCCGTGCCTGAGTCAGTGAAGCTTTACTTGAGGCCATTCGAAGACGGTAGCTATTTACTTAGATTGCACAACACAGATCCATCAACACCAGTACTATTTTGTTTATTTAGACTTCAGTACTACTGAACAACCCTTGGAACGTTACTGAGCACACCTTAGCAGTCAACCAGCTCAAGTCTGACTGGAAGAAAAAACAACTTACTTGGAACTAAGAAAAGGCTTCATAGAAGGTGGAGAGTAAATTGATCGAAATTTTCGATGATATAAGCTAGGGCAAATTTGAAGCTATTAAGCCAGCTCGAGGCCTCCTCCAAACAGACGGAGCTGAGACAATAAGTTTGGCTCCCTTCGAGATGAAAGCATTTAAGATAACGAGAAATGATTGATTCAAAATATGGCATAATATAAGCTTATAAATCAAGAGATAACTTGGAGATATTTGAGATAGTATTTTAAGAACTGTTCATCTTTGTCAATGGTTTTGCCCAGCTTTGAAGTCTCCTTCAGTTAGTAGTCAATAATCGTAAATTTGATATCTTGTACTTTTGTCTGTTAGCTGTTGAGCTTGAGCTGAATGAATAATGATACATCTCTCCAGCTCCAACTCATCAAAAACCGAAACATTTATTCGATTCGCTCACTTTCTTACACCTTATTATTCCCCGCAGATATAATTGATGATTTAAGGGATTCTTCAAGCCTTTCACGAGGATTTATGTTTAAATATTCTGCTAGCACTTTACTCAAGCTTTCCTTTATCTAGCTTATTAGTTCTTATTTATTTGTTTGCTTATCCCATAGAGTGAATTAAGTTTAGACACTATCACTGGGTCCAACAAACAACAATTGCACAGCTAAAACAGCTGATAAAATTTATGAACTTATAATCATGTTGAATATACTTTCATTTAAAGCTTATCTGTTAGTTGGAATTTATTTTTCGGCAATAAATGTATCCATTTTCTTAATTTTGGTGGTGACCTATGGAGCTTTTTCTGTAAGTACTCCAAAGATTTAGAGAGGATTCATGTTTTTCTTATTAGCTTTCAAAGAAGATTTTTTAAACCACCTTGTTTTCTACTAAGGAGGTCTATTATTCAAAAGAGATTATGTTTCATGTGGATTGATTTGTAGTTTGTGACAAAGCTGATTGAAAAATGATTAGGAGTATTTGTCAGGAAGAGGAGTCTTGGGCTTGAATTACAAAGTGTATTGCCAATTATCTTTACTTCTGTTAAGATTTTATGCTAGAAACACCATGAATCTCTATGGTAATTTATGAGATATCTTTAATTCATTACTCACAAACATTTTTATTCTTTCTCTATCTGCCTCTTCAAAAGATATCTCTTCTCTGTGAAGAAGGTGCTTACTTATGTTGGGCACACTGTCGATAAGCTAAAAATACAAAGATTATATCGGCTTTGGGGCAGAGTGGATCTAATGAATGCAGATCATAATAACATTCCAATACAGCTCATCAGAGGAATCATTATTATTGAGTATGATATGGCCTTCCCCCATCCCTAGGAGCGACCATTTGTTTAGATCAACTAATATTTGTTATTGCTGTGTGTTGGTGGCAACTAGTCGATGATGATTTTATGAAATCATTAATATTTAAAATATCAACATCTTGGCTGCTGCCTCTTGTTCTTTTTATTCTCGTAATCTTTGAACAAGTTTTGTATTTCTGTGGTGCGCAGCAGCATTTCAGTTTACTAATTGGTGGCCGTTTACGATGTGAGCTCCATCTACTTTTGGTACTCTAAGCTCTCAGTAATAATCTAAATTATAGCAGATAAACCCCTGGAATGAAGGGAGGAGTTATTTCTTTCTTCCCTAGCTTCCTCCAGTTTATGTTCGAAAGCCATTCGTGCTTCTTTAGCTATTCTATACTGTTGTATCCTAATCTGCTTTATTTGTTTCGCTTTAAAAGCCGATTAACAAAATCGATTGACTGCACGCTCCATCCCATCGGCAGCTCTCTTTATGAAATTTTAGCCTGGTGTGCCAAAATTTTGTCTCGAATTTCCTTGCGGGTATCCCCCATATAAGGTCTCTAAATAAGCAAAGGATTACAGATCCCAGCATCATTTCGTAAATGATGACTCCAAGGGCAAAGAAATCAGCCTCAAAGGAATGGTTCATCCTGCAAATAACCTCAGGAGCCATGTAGCCAGGCGTCCCACTGGTTTCTTCAGAGTTGCTTTATTTTTTCTTTCTAGCAACACCAAAGTCCGTTATCCTTAGATAGCCGTTTTATTAAAAGACAAGGTTTTAAGGCTTGAGGTCTCGATGAATGATTCCTTTGGAGTGGATGAACTAAAGGCCCAGTATGATGCAACCAGCAATAAACTCTAAATAAAGGATTGCTTACTTGTTTGTTCCTCATTGAAAAACTAGTAAAAGCACAAGTGGTATCTCAGGTCTCCTCCTCTCAAGTATTCCATAGTCATGTAGAGGTATTACCTATCTTGGAAGGAAGACTTCATGTTAATGATGAAGGGATTGGTGATTTGCTCAAGAATAGTCTTCTCATTTATAACAGACCCCACGCTTTTCTTTAGCAACACTCTTTATTAATCAATATTTACTTTGCCTTTGATATCTCCTTCATTGCGAAGATCTGATTACTCTTCTTCTCTTGAACCTTCCAGACACGCCCAAAGCCTCCAGAACCAACTTGATAGAGGAATTTGAAGTCGTTCCTGTTCTGCTCTTTGAAATCGATAGTTTAAGATTCGAAGGGAGTTGATATGTACGAGTTGTCTTTGCTGATGAAGGTGGTATGGTAGCCATTTTACTTCACTGATTTTTTGACTGGCTTGGGCTTAGGCGTATTGGTGGCCAACTTAAGTGTTTTATTGATTTAGTTGGTTTTGGGAGTTGCTAGAGCGCCTATGGGCCTAGGCACATACATATTCAATGCGAATTTAAGATTAATTTTGTCGTTCTTATCGTTGACTTTGAGGAGGAGGTTGGTTGTTGAAGACATTTTCTTCTTCTTATCCTGTCCCTTTTTTATCATTTTCTATCCTCTTAATTCTAAAATTTAAGAATATAATATATCGCTTTTAAATCAATACCCTAATAACCAATCTACCAAGAGTTTCCCCATTCTTCCTCCATCAAAACATATTTATTTACTAAGACTAATAAGTTTGTCTTTATATACTATAACTTCAGGCATATCAAATAGCCAAGGCTCAATTATATATTATAACAATCACAGACTTATAACATAAATCGAAGTCGATAAAAAGGCTAACAAATATTTGAAAGTTTGACTATGGCCGGCTAATGATTGGGGTAATACAAAAAGGGGCGATCCGGGAATTGAACCCGGGACCTCCTGTACCCAAAACAGGAATCATACCACTAGACCAATCGCCCTTGGTAACCACTAATAATTCTCCATTCTTAAATCACAACTTAATCCAATCATTTCTTTAGTCCCTAGTATTCATCCAAGGCACAATCCTCACCCATAAAGCTAAGCTTCTCGTTTGGCGCCATGTTCTCTATGTTGTGCCTGCTGCTAATGTCCCTTAGAGGAATTTGAGATAGGTCCTATGAAACCATGGACTACTCTCTCAAGAGCTTCAGATCCTGCTTGAGTCTGTCAATTTACTCTGTGTAAATACGGACCATGTCCTCAATCTTGGACTAATTCTGCTGGCTAAACTGAGTGAGTGCCTCATTCTATTCTTTCAACTCATCAATTTCAGCTTTCTGCATATTAATCTGGTTGACCAGGTCCTGCTTTTCTTGTTCAAAGTTCTGATGTGCATTATCAAGAATTTCTATCATCTTCTTGATTTCTATCTCATACTTCTCAATGTTGAACAGGTTCCTATCGATATATTTCTGTTTCCACTCTAGGATTTCTTCATACCTTTCCTCTTGTTCAGTGATGGTATTTTAAAGGAGTTCTATTTTCTGCTGGTAGCAGGAGTTGAGTTCTTCAATGGCCTTGCTGAGTTATTGTTTGTCGGCTTCTAGCTGTTTGACTTTGCTTTAGAGTGGGTTGGGGTAGGAGTTGCTGTAGTATGCCATTTGAATTAAACTGTTAATTATTGATATATAAATATACAGCCGAATAATATTTAAATACAAAAATAATGGG
>JACCDV010879251.1_pt1 | contig 10562 bp, 5 predicted proteins | sample 7446131 | NCBI WGS metagenome assembly JACCDV01 (sample SAMN15323448, study PRJNA562643) | freshwater metagenome | isolation source: river surface water | place: USA:Blue River Watershed | collected 2017-08-17
CTTGTTGCCCGGAGGAACTACAATCGTCGACTGCATGAGTGCACGCTTCTTCTCTTCATCATCGGCCTTCTCCATCTTGGTTAGAATTGACTTCTGAACTCCCGCAACATCAGATCCAACCAATGCGAGATATTGAATGCGATCCGCAGGCGCAATCGGCTTCTCTAGAAACGAGGTTGTGACTCCATCGCGCGCAATCGTCTTGGGAGGCGGAAGACGGAAGGGAAACGTGAACGGATTCTCACCCTTGACGAAGGATACGTATTCTTGGCACCACTTGCGGAATCGTTCTCCGCCCGGTCCTGCCTTGAGTGTCGCATCGGGATTAAAGATGTCCGCGAGTTTCACCGACTCGTTGGGAGCCTGCTTGCGATCATTCCACAGAAAGAGGTTCATATAGTAGATGATTTCGTCGAACGTATCGTACATTGGGGTTGCCGTGAGCAAAACCAGCACCAGACCCTCCGCAGTCTTGACCAAGTTCTCCAACGCACGAGTCACTCCCTTCATGCCCTCCTCGTCTTTGGACTCGCGAATGTTGTGAGCCTCGTCGATGATCAGCAGACGGTTGTCGAACGTCTCGTGAACCCACTCGCGATCAATGTCCTTCTCGGTTCCTCCGAGCTTGCTCAGAATGAGATTGCCGAACGAGTTGTAGGCCGTAAACTCGTAGAACTCTTTGATGATTGTGTTGGCCGTGCGTTCCAGTTTCGCACGTGTCTCGGGATTGTTCCAGTTCTTCGGTTCCGACTCAATGCGCATCAACATGTCAAGATAGCGACGACCCGTACACTGCTTGGACTCCAGGGTTCCCGCAACCGTGTCAATCGAGACACGACTCATGTCGAACAGCTGTGTTTGGAAGTTGTCCTGAACCGCAGCCGATGCGACCACCATGACCTTGCGGTCTTGGAACTCGGGGCGAAGAATGTACTCTTCGGCTACCTGAATGGCCGTACATGTCTTTCCGGTTCCTGTCCCGTGAATCATCAACAGGTTTCGAGTCGGCGCATCTGGCGAGAGAATGCGTCGCAAGAATCTCTGCTGGCTCTGAAGTTTGAATCCACTCTGTGGCGTGGACTCACACATCGCATTTCGAAGCGTCTTCAAGGCGTCGATTGACGCGGGCGGAAGACTTTCGTTTGTGATTTCCGAAATCTCGGAATGGGTGAGATTGATCATTGTTATACTCTCCAGGTGTTTTCGACGCACCAAATCAGCGTGTCGTCGGGGTCGCGCCATTCAATCTGCGTGACAATCTTGCCAGAAATGCTTGGAAATGTGGACCACGAGGTCTCGTTGTAAAGACCTGGCTCCTTCGGACAGGCCGTCTGTGTACAGAGGTCCTTGATAGTGGGCGTGAATGGAATGCCGTTCAAGCTCAACGAATAGGTTGCGGTTCCATCGGTAATGGCGGGAGCAGGAAGGTCATACGCAATCCACATTGAGAGGTTGTCACCGGGTCTTGGACTTTCGGGACTGCTTCCGAACGCGATAAGTGCGGCGCGCCCGAGCCCGTCTCCGCAGTCGCGCATTCCCGTTGCTCCGAGTAGAATCAGTGCGAGAGACACCAGCATTTGAGTAGAGAGGACGGCGGTCTTGTAAGCCACCTTGCTGCAGTCTGGATTGGGCTGCCTTTCGAGGAGGAGGCGACAGCGGGCTTGCAGGGCTCTGAATTGTCTTCGCAACATTTGCCACAATGGTCTGGATCTCGGCAACATTCAAGTCCGGGCGATTCTGTTGAACCCACTGCCCGATTCGTGTTGCGACCAGTTGTCCGATTTGGCCGGAACTGCCAACAATGAGCGACTTCACATCCTGTTCTTGATCGCTCGTCGCAATCGTAAGGAAAAGAGGTTCGGACAGAGTCTGTTCAATGATCGCCCCAATCGGCTTCGGATCCACCCCCTTGCTGAGCAGGTATTGTGCGATGGCTGCGCTGTAATATCCCTTCTGAGCTGCTGCCTGTGATACGACCTCCTGTGGCATCGTCTTTAGTCTCTCTTCGATTCCTGTGGTTTCGACAGCTTCTTCCTTCGTCGCTGCCAATGGAAAGTTGAATGACCCGAACACGCTAAGAAGATTGGCGCGGACACTTTGGAGCCCCTTGCGGACATCCTCGATCGTTCCGGGATAGGCTGCAGAATACCGATTGTGGTAGACATCCAATGTTGTCGGCCACAAGGTCTCTTTCGTCGTCTTTCCAATCTGCGCCAACCGATTCGCAATGTCGTTCAGAGTTTGGTGGGCAACCGAACCGCGCACAAATTGCGCACGATTGATGGATCCGTCATCGTTGTATTCGTATTCATCGTCGGATTCCGACACAAGTCTGTCAAACCGAATCTGCTGAAGATCGCATGCGAGGATGAGATATTTCAGGCAGATGTAGGCAAGTTGGGGTGCGGTGGTAGGAGCCGGAGTTCCAACAGGTGTCGCATCAAAGATGCTCTCGAAAACATGGAAATCGTCATTTGTGACGATACAGTCGTCGGAGACGGTGTAGGCTTCGAGTTTTTCATCGACATAGATCGAACCCGGTCGATAAATGTTGAGTGTAGACGTTAACTCCTCAACTCCGGAAGGAACAAGCCGAATTGTGCGAGTTCGGATCGCATTGAATGCTTCCACGGCATTGGTAACTCCTCCGCCTTTTTGGGCACCCGATGGAATGACACTCCGAACCGTTGGAATCACGCTAAGCACTTCATCGTAGTTTGTCTGGACGCGATCATTTGACGCCTTAAAGTCCGTGCGCAAAAGAGATTGAAGCTGGTCCGGAGTCAACAGCTTTTTGTCCAAGATCTGCAAGATGTCATCGCGCGCACGAAGCAATATCTCCTTTGCCTCAACGACTTCAACACTCTTTGTGATTCGTCCTCCCGATGCGAGCTTTGCCTTCAGAGCATCCAGACGGATTCGCTCGGCTTGACTTCCAGGATAGATCTCTGCGGCGATGTCTTCGAACGTTTTCATATTGTAGGAAAGATCAAGCCGTATCTTCGTGAGAATTGAGACCATCGCATTGGCAGTGTTGAACTTTTTCGACCCAGTTTGTGATGGATATGCCTTCAATGCGGCAGTATACTCTGCGGAGAGTTTGGCAAGGTCGAACCGGATTTTCGCAAGATTGGATGTAATGTTTCGGAACATGCGAATGTACGTGGTAAGATCGGCCTCTGTCTTCACCTTCTCGAGATAGGCCATTGCGTTCGCAACCGCAGCTGAATGTGCGGCATTCTCTGCTTGGAGATTTGTCGTAATTGCGCTTTGGTAAATCTCTTCCGTCCGTTTGTCGAGTGCCTCGCCCGAGGGAACATCGTCGTTGTTTTTGAAGTAGATGAGCTGAGCAGTATCCATTGCAGTCGTGAAGAAGACGTTCAACCCAAGCATGATTGAAAACGCAAGCAGGATACGATCGTTTGTGACAATTCCGATTTCGGTGTCAACCAACATGTCTCGCAACGTCGTCGTTTTCCCCGTCGATTCCCGCCCAGTGTCCAAGACAGAATACACGCGGTCCAAGTCGAGAAGTGACAAGGCTTGGCACCAATCTCCCATTCGCTTGATGAGTGTGTACACCAGTGCTTCGGGAACGGCTCCCTTCTCAAGAAACGTGGCAAGGGCATAAAGTGTCGCGTTTTTCACGTTGGAACTATTCGCAACATCTCCGATTTGGAATGTTTCAGTTGTCTTTCCACTCGCATCGACGATGGAAATGTTTGCTTCCACCTCTCCATCTCTGATTCGATTGAGAACAATCTGAAGGGACGAATAGATATTCGACTTGGGATCCTGTGTGAACTTCCAAAGAGGATAGACAACCGTCGCAGTGTTGTCGACAAGAAACGACACCTTCGGGACCCGCGGATACACCCCGCTCGGCTTTAGCGAACTCAACTTTGTTGCAGAATCGGCGTCGTTCTCGATGTTCTCGAGAATGAAAAACTCGCCACCCTCGTTGTTGTTTGGCTGAAGTTCCGAATTCAACAACTCTGTCAACGGAAGACCCCCCGACGCATCGACAATGATCGCAAACTTGTTCTTTCCGGTTACATCACGAAACATCTGTGCAACGTTTCGGTTCTGCGAATATCCTGCAGTTCCCTTCTTGCCAAGCCGGTACGGAGAGGCTCGCAGCGTATAGGAGCGAGGCTTCGAAACTCCCGGGATCGTAAACTGATACGACTTGGGAAGAGGTCCGGGACCTGCCAAGCTTTTTGCTGCCTCTTTGATTTCGCTGAACGGAACTCCAACCATCGCAAGAAGCTTTTCTTCGTCGTAAAACTCTGCATTCACAGGAGCACCGCCCGGGTTGGCGGGAAGGATCAGGTCAATCTTCGGAGAGAGAAGGGTAAAAATGGTTTGACTAATGAATTTCTTGAAGTTTGTTCGCAGCCAGACAGATCCTTTTGTGCTCACACGCTTCGCGATCTCGAAGAATCGCTCTTCGTCTTTTGCTACAATCAGATCACGTGTATCGACTCGCTCATTGAAATCATGATGAAAGTCGCCTCGTGCGAGGTTCCGAAACAATCCCCACACATCTTTGTCACGACTTGTGATGCCCCGTATCTCATCACCCATTACTTCTTCCCCAGAGATTTACCAATCCATAAGAATGTCTTCCAGACGGCACTCCGAAGGCGCAGTGGCTTCCAGTCGCTGATTCACCTTGTCGAGCGTATCGTCAGGAGGCGCTTCCTCCTCGCCCTCTGGCAGACGACTCTCGTCCACCAGAATGTCGACGAACCCAGTCCCGCAAGGTGGCTTCTGTCCGAACATGATGTTCGCGCTGACACCCCGCATGTTGTCGGCCTCGGCCCACATCGCTGCGTTGAACATGACCTTGGACGTCTCCTCGAACGACGACTTGGCAAGAACACCCGTCTCGTTCTTCTTCATGCCCGTGCGGTTCACCGGCACGATCCGTCCACTGAAGGTCATCGTGTCCACGAGCACAGCAAGGTGGTGGTAGTTCACCTTCTCGGACGAGAAGACCTCGTTGATCTCCTCGTACAGCGACAGACGCGCTGCTTCAATTCCGAACACATCGTTGATCTCGTGAATGTCGTTCGAGAAGGTGCGCGTTCCATCAACACCGGGGAAGACCAGCAGATCGTAGAGGTTCGTTCCCTCCACATCCAGCACATACTGCTCGACGGGCTTGTAGCCACCGATGGTCGAGTCGTAGACCATCTCGTTCTTCACGCGACGCTGGAAGACACGACCAATGCCCGGCACGCCCGTGAGTGCCGTGTCCAGAATCTTGTCCTCCAAGAACCGAAGCTGAATCGGGTTCTTGACAGCCGCCGGATCGAACATCAGGCGCATCACAAGGTTCTTGATTGTCTTGCTGGACGCATCGGGTCCAGGATCCGAGAACCGACACTCCACAATCTTGAGCGCAGGATTGGCCGACAGCTTTGCCTGGACCTCCACCATGTCCAGAATGTTGCGGGCTGCCATCTGCATCTCGTTCATCTCTAGCCTGAGAATCCAGGGCGATGCATCCGACCCATCTCCGTCGCAACTGAACGCCTCGTAGCGCATCAGCATATCACGATCCTCCTCCATCGAGGTCGTGGCTGCGAGAGGATAGGGATCGTAGAAGATGCGGACCGACTTCACGATGTCGCGCAGAGTCGTCTTCTGAATCTCCTTCATCTTTGCCACGGCGGCATCCTGGCTCTCCATGATCTCGGAACTGAGATACACGGTGTTGCTGGGGCGCTTGGGGTTCATCGTCGCATCCATCAGCTCGTTGATACGGGGAACACCGGAGGTCGCATTCGCCTTGGCCGTTCCTGCGCTGTGGAAGGTGTTCAGCGTGAGCTGAGTCGTCGGCTCTCCGATTGACTGCGCAGCAAGGGCTCCCACCATCTCGCCTGCGTGTGCCTGGCTCTGAATGTAGCGGAACCGCACGTCGCGCATGATCTCGTCGAACAGGGCCTGCGAGAAGCGGTGGACCACGATCGACTTCTTGGGTGCGAGGTAGAAACGAAGGAGAGCGTGGAAGACCCGGTTGTTCGGGAACTCGCGCACGAATCGAGTCAGACCTGACACGACCGCCTTGGGAGTCAGATCCGTCTTCGTGCTGTAGGGATTGGCATACTTCTCCACCAGACGCTTGAGATTGACCGGTGCCTGAATCGAGTCAATCTTCTTGTGACGGAACGTCTTTGTGAACAACAGCTCGCGATCCACCAGAATCTCGTCCACAAGATCGGGTGTCTCGTCCACCGACTCCTTGAGGAAGGGATTCACATCCGCGGGAGTCAGGGCATATTCGCGATAGATGTCCTCCGTCGTCTTCAGCACGAGGTCGCACGGCTGATCCTCCACACAGGTAGTGTCGATGCCATCGTCTCCGTAGTGAAACTGGACGATGCTTCCGTTGACGTTGCGAACCGTTCCGTCATACTCGATGTGCTGGTCCTCCATCGTCTTCATAAGCCTGCGCTGGATGTAGCCGGTATCAGAGGTCTTGACGGCCGTATCAATCAACCCCTCACGTCCAGCTTGGGCGTGGAAGAAGAACTCCGCAGGCATGAGTCCGTCAACGAAGCTGTGCTCCACAAAGCCACGCGACTCCACTCCGTCGTCGTATCGTGCGAAGTGAGGGAGTGTGCGATCCTGGAGCGTATACTGAACGCGCTTGCCCTCGATCAACTGCTGTCCGAGCGTCGCAACCATCTGCGTGATGTTCGCCTCCGATCCCTTGGAACCAGACTCGACCATCTGAACGATGCGATTCAGATTGTCGGGACGAGCCGTGCGCTTGATGCTGTCAATCACCTCGGTGTTGATTTTGTTGACGACGTCCTTCATCGCAGACGAGATGTCATCCTCCAACTTCTCCCCGTCCGACATACCCATGTTGTTGATGTACTTGCCTCCGTGCACATTCGACAGGATCTCCGACACCTTGCGACGACCTTCTGCGATCTTGTCCTTCACAAACGCGTTGGTCTTTGCGTCCGTAATCAGATCGGAGGTGCCGACCGAGAAGCCAGTATACAGATTGAACTGCGTCACGATCGCCTGGATGTCGTTGATGAGCTGTCCTGCCTTCTGCGGACCGAAGTCGTTGTAAGTGATGTGAACAAGGTTCCCCGTCACACTCTTCTTCAGAACTCCCTTCGTGAGCTCGCCCAACTCAAGCTTGACTCCGCGCGCATTGTAGTTGATCATCGGAAGCGCCGCAGAGATCAGTTCGGCTCCCGTCCAGTTGCGATTCTTGCGGACAATCGGACGCTTGATGCGGGCCAGGATGTTCATCGCGATGTGCTCGGGAACCTCCACGCCAGGCTGAGAGATGCGGTACGCACCCGTCATCGTGTCCTGGAAGAGCTGGATGATCGGGCTCGAGGTTCTCGGGCTGATGATGTTGCGCAGAACCGATGCGAGAACACGAAGCTCTGTCGCAGCCGGAATGCTCTGCGGAACGTGCATGTTCATCTCATCTCCGTCAAAGTCTGCGTTGTAGGGGCGAGTCGCAGAGACGTTGAGGCGGAAGGTGGAGTAGGGCAGAACCTTGACACGATGTGCCTCCATACTCGCCTTGTGAAGCGAAGGCTGGCGGTTGAAGAGGACAATGTCTCCATCGATGAGGTGGCGATGGACGATGTCTCCCTCCTTCAGATCAATCGTGTCAGGATTGACGTAGCGAAGACTGAAGGTCGACTTGTCCTTCTTCACGTAGACGGACTTGGCTCCGGGATGCTTGTCGGGTCCGTTGCGCACGCACGCCAGAAGTCGCTCACGATTGTAGGGAGACACCGTCTCAGGAAACGTGAGGTTCACTGCGATTTCCTCGGGAACTCCAAGCTCATCGAGGTCGATATTCGCATCGGGAGTGATGACGGACCTCGCAGAGAAGTCGACACGCTTGCCCATGAGGTTTCCACGCACGCGTCCCGTCTTCGCACCAAAGCGAGACTTGAGAGTGCGCAGAGGACGACCGGACCTCTGCTGTGCGGACGTAACTCCCTTGATGTCGTTGTCAACGTAAGTCGCCACGTTGTACTGGAGAAGCGCGGTCAGCTTGTCGATCATGTCTGCGGACTCATTCTTGTCAATCTTGTCGCGGAGTCTCTCGTTGGACCGGATAATCGAGATAAGCTGGTGCGTGAGATCGTCCTCCATCCTCTGATGATCGTCCATCACGACCGAGGGACGAACTGTCAGAGGAGGAACCGCGAGGACGTTGCAGATCATCCACTCCGGACGAGCATACCGAGAATCAAAGCCAAGTCGCTTGCAGTCCTCGTTGCTGATGCGCTGGAACGCACGCAGAATCAGCTCGGGCTGGAGCGCGACAGCTGGTCCGGGAGCCTCTCCCTTTGCAACCGTCGGGATGCCCTCGAGTTTCGCAACCGTTCCCAGAATCTTTGCGACTTTTGCGAAGAGTTTGGTGTTGCAGTTCCCACACGCATCCGGGCGCTTCATCGTGTCGCGGATCTCCTTGAACCGCGCCATTCCGACAGAGCTCATCGCGTCGAGTGCCTCTGCGGCCATGATTGGCTTGGAGCAGTTGAGACAGATCAGATTCGCGAGCTTCTCTACGGTGTCGAAGAACTGGTAGAGATAGACAGGCCGTGCGAGTTCGATGTGTCCAAAGTGTCCGGGACAAAGTTGGTTGGTCTGCTTGCAAGTGGGGCAGACCTTCCCATTCTCGATCACGCCGAAACGCGCATCGAATACGCCATTGGGGACGGGCTGTTGACTCTGGTACGTCTTGTCCGTCGTGATTTCGACAACACTGCGCTTCCGAATGTCCTCGGGGTTCGCAATGCCGAATTGGACTCCAATGATCGTGTCACCCATCGTGTTGTATTCCTTATACCTATGTGTAGATTGTTCCATTTTCACTGCTCCGCAAGGTTCAGCGTCGTCTCCCATCGCTCATCGTCTTCGATGAAGCTGCGCAAGACATCGACAGAGTATCCCTTTTTTTCCGCGAGCTCAATCAGTCTTTCAAAATCCTCTCCACGCTTCTGCGTGAAAAGGTTATACGATCGCATGCGAGTGTATCGAATATAGTCAAGAACATACAACGCAACTTGTTCGGCTTCGTAGGCATCGCGTTCGGCTTTGCGTTCTGCGTCTTTGAACTGACGAACGAGAGAGGCCCAGTGTTCTTGCAGAAGGTAGTATTCCATTGCTTTTAGTTCAGCACAAAATCCTCGAATCCGTACATGTCCATTGCGGTTCGTTTCGGACTGTGCTGAAACTTCTCCAAGACGTGCTGATAACTCGGAGACGGAACCTTTGGCTTTTTGGGACGAGGGACAAAGGTGTAGATGTGGCGCACAACGTCATCGGGGAGTTTTCGTTCAATCTCCGCAGGCAGACGAGGCTTGTCCATCTTGTTGGGACGGGAGACGAGAATGGTTGAAGAGGCTGTGGCAGGGGGAGGGGTTATCGGTAGTAGAAGTCGACGATGAGCGACTCCGACTCGATCGGGCTGAAGAAGAAGTAGTTCACATACCACGTCCCGCCACTTTGGCTGAACCAGATGCTACAAACATCCGTAACGGAACTGACAAGGCCCGATGAAAACCGGAACCCTCGCAACATCACGAGACTTGTCGGCGAAACACTGAGTGCCTGTTGGCCTTCGCGATTTGGGCTTGGTCCAAATGTGATTGTTACCGACCCGTCCAACAGGTAACCACCGGTGGGTCCAGTCGGCCCCGTTGCGCCAGTGGTTTCTCCAACCGGTCCCGTTTCTCCATCGGCTGCAGGTCCTTTGGGCCCTGTGGGACCGGTAAATTCTGACGTTGGTCCTGTCTCTCCTGTCGGCCCTGGTTCTCCTGTTGGTCCAAGAGGTCCAGTTGGACCAGTTCTGTCTCCAATCGGTCCTGTCTCTCCAGGAGGTCCAGTTGGGCCCGTGGCTCCAGTTGGCCCATAGGGTGCTGTGGGTGGAATGGCTGCAATTGATTGACCGAGTGTGAGTGTGGAAGAACGAGCTGTCCATGTAATTCCATCGGAGGAGGTTGCGATCGAGGTGCCTCCATTTCCGACTCCGATCCATTCCATCAAGACTGGAACCCATCGAACCGAGAATCCATAACTTGTAAACGTCGTGTTTCCGCGCCCTGTCCAACTTGCTCCGTCTGTCGATGTTGCGATTGTATCCGTTGATCCTTGACCAACCGCAACCCAATACGATCCATTCCAATCCGCATCATATCCGGCCGAATCAAACGGCGTATTCCCTCGTCCCGTCCAGTTGATTCCATCCGTTGATGTTGCGATTGTATCCGTTGACCCTTGACCAACCGCAACCCAGTAGGATCCGTTCCAACGGGCTCGTATACACGCGGTATTCAGTGGAGCAGTTCCTTGCCCTGACCACGTTTCTCCGTCCGTTGACGTTGCAAAACTGTTCCCCCCTTGGCCTGTTGCGAGCCAGTATGAGCCGTTCCAAGAAGCACTAGCTGCAATGCCTGTAATTACCGAGTTGCCTGCACCCGTCCACGTCGTTCCATTTGTTGAAAACGCAAGGGTGTCGGTAGGTCCCATACCGGCAGCAACCCATTTGCTTCCGTTCCATC
>JACCDV011092049.1_pt1 | contig 10561 bp, 8 predicted proteins | sample 7446131 | NCBI WGS metagenome assembly JACCDV01 (sample SAMN15323448, study PRJNA562643) | freshwater metagenome | isolation source: river surface water | place: USA:Blue River Watershed | collected 2017-08-17
AATTAAATTTTTCATCTTCAAAATTATATTTACGTTTTGCGATGAAAAGACCAATAAAATAAAATAGAATGAAAATTGGAACAAGGAATCTATAATTCCAATCTTGTGGATTTAAATCTAAATAAAGGTCAATCAAACCAAGTGTCATAAGAAGTAATAAACCCAAAGCAAATGCCAAAACAAATGCTTCCATTTGAAATTTTATTTGAACCTCATCCATAAAATATATACTTCTAAAAAACTTGTAAATGAAAAGAGCGAACGCAGAGGCAGAAACAATAGTTAACATAATGCTTGCCTCAATGGGTATTGTTAGCATCTTAATCGCGAAAATACTTCCGATATAACTTAAGCACCAAAGAATGGCATATATCAATACACGTTCGTTCAAATGATTATTCTTTTCCATAACCTTTAATTTTAATAAAGATAATCATAAATTACATAATGTAATGTATACTTTACATTATTATCTAAAACCTCTCGCAAATTGACAAGTTGTTCAACCCCTCAATTTTCGAATAGCTACCAACTCAATCATCGAATTATAGTTGCATCTTTCGTCCAAAAGGGGAGCCACACTTTACAAACCACCCCGATTAATCCGAATGGCTTTTTCTTGGTCTATCAGTGAGTTAGGCTAGTTGCATCTTTTGTTATATTTGTTTTCTGAAAAACTTATTCTTTGCAAATGTCTTTATCCTCTTTTTTATATCCTCAAATGCATAGTCATTTCAAATCAAAGATTGTATGGATTGGCAAATGTTTGTATCGCATATTGCTAGTTGGTGGTAATTTCGAAGCGACAATACCAACTCAAAAGACACTTTGAATTTTAAAATATATAAATAATGAAAAAATTATTCTTTTTCTTAAATGTTGTTATCGTTTTATCTTGTAACCAAAAACAAGACAAGTATTATATGCCTGCCGAATGGGAGCAACAAGATGCAGTTTGGCTAGGTTGGGAGGAAGACAGTTCATTTGGCTTTTATCCTGTGGTAGCAGAAATGATAAAAACACTCACACCGACTGTAACTGTGAAAATTGCATTTGATTCCGACAGTTTAATGCAGACTGCTAAAGAATATTTGAAACGCCAACAAGTAGACACTTCAAATATTAGATTCTATGTAATGCCAGGAGACCGTTACTGGATTAGAGATCATGGTGCAGCATTTTTGATAAATATTAAAGGAGAATTAGGCGTAGCCGACTTTGATTGGAATCAATATGGCTTTCCTCAATTTTTGGAAGAAAAATACAATAATAATCAAGATAGCGTAAAAAAGTATCTTAACAAGAGATTGCCTTCAATTAATAAAACAGGAGCAGTAGATAGTTTGATGGCTGTTGCAGAAGGTGCAAAAATTTTCAAGACCAAAGTTGTTACAGAAGGCGGAAATATAGAAGTAAATGGAAAGGGGACACTCATTGTATGTGAGTCTGCTATGAAAAACCGCAATCCTGAACTGACCAAAGAATTTATGGAAAGTGAACTCAAAAATGTTTTGGGCGTATCAAAAGTTATTTGGATCAAACAAGGATTAGCAGAAGATCCTAATGGTTTTTTCAGACGAATAACAGGTAATTATGTTGGTGGAGGCGTTCAACATTCTGATGAATTTGTGCGTTTTTCAAATGCAAATACTATTTTATTGGCTTGGGTTGACGAAGCAGAAAAGAATTTGAACCCAATTAATAAAATGAATTATCAACGACTAAACGAGACCTTTCAAACATTAAAAAATGCGACTGATCAAGACGGCAAACCATTTAATATTGTAAAAGTTCCTCTTCCAGATTTGATAACAAAGAAAATAGTAGCAATCCAAGATTATACTTCAAATGTATCATATGATATACCTGCAAATAGTTTTTATATTTCCGAAGCCCCAAAAGTTGGAGATACTTTACTTAGAGTTCCAGCTTCAAGCTATTTAAACTATTTAGTAACGAATGGACTTGTGCTTATTTCAAGTTATACATCGGAAGGCTCATCAAAAGAAAAGGAAGATAGGGTTCGGAAAATATTTGAAGAACAATTTCCCAAAAGGAAAATTGTATTCATAAATGCAATGCCTCAAAATTGGCATGGCGGTGGTATTCACTGTTCAACACAGCAGCAACCAAGAACGAGACCATGAAATTTGTACCTAATTTGACAAAATCAACAGCCACCAACAGCACCTACCCAAAAGGCGGGGTTGCGATTTCGGAGTTTTTAGTGCTTATTAAAAGTTAGATTGCGAACTGGCTGGGAGTCGAACCCAAGCAAAAATTAACCTTGTTTCTGCGTGAGGTTTGCGTGAGGTTTTGTTATTTAATGTTAACATCTGTCTTTAACAACATCCTCTTTAAATTGAAGAATTTGTTTTTTCATTTCTTTAATCTCCTTCATCTTTTGTTCTAATGAAGACAACTTATCATAGAGGATTTCAAGTTTTTGTTTCTTGGTATATTTCCTATTATACCAAGCATCAATGATTTGACCTATTTCTTTAATAGTGAATCCAACAGATTTAGCATCACTTATGAATTCAAGTTTTTCAACCGTAACATCGTCATAGTGGTAATAATTATTTGACTTAACAGATTCATCTTGTTTGCCCTCAATTAAACCTGACTTCTCATAGAATCGAATCGTATGAGTAGAAATCCCTGTTTTCTTTGATAGTTCGTTTATTAACATACTGCAAATATAAGGTGTTGATAAATAAATATCAACTATAGACTATACTCTAATGTTGTTAGTTTGAAAATAACCGAATAGTTTCGTTGATCATAAAATAAATTAAAAATGAAAAAGACAATATTGATTACAGGAACTTCAAGTGGTATAGGGAAAGCAACTGTTTTCGAGTTTGCTAAAATGGGATGGAACGTTTTAGCAACCCAAAGAAATCCTGAAAATGAAACAGATTTCAATAAGTTACCCAATGTGAAAATGTATGCCCTTGACGTTACCAATCTTGAAAGTATTAAACAAACAATATCACAAGGGCAAAAGGATTTTGGAAAAATAGATGTAGTAGTTAATAACGCAGGTTACGGTGTTGATGGCGCATTTGAAGCAATGTCAGATGAAATTATTGAAAAACAATTTAACACGAATGTTTTTGGATTGATGCGTGTGACAAGAGAAGCGATAAAGCATATGAGACCAAATGGTGGTGGAATGATTATTCAAATTTCAAGCATGGGAGGTAAAATCACATTCCCCTTGTATAGTATTTACCACGCTACAAAATTTGCTGTTGAAGGTTTTACAGAGTCATTGCATTATGAGTTAGCTCAGTTTAATATAAAAATGAAATTAATTGAACCGGGGCCAATTGTTACTGATTTTTATGGAAGAAGTCGTCAATTTATTAAACCAACTGACACAAGCCAATATGACGGGTTTATTCAAAAGTTTAATGATGCTGCCGAAAAAGTAATGAAAGATGCAGAGGGTCCAGAAGTGGTAGCTAAAATGATTTATAAATCTGCAACTGAAAATAGTAATCAAATGAGATATGCTGTGGGTAAACCCGGTCCGATGTTGTTGAAACTACGAAAGTTGCTTTCGGATAAGTTGTACTTTTTGATGGTCAGGAAAAGTTACAATTTATAAATATAAAAATCAAGGACTCATGTTATATTGTGACTCCTTGCATCTTTGTATATTTGCATATGAAGAATCTAATCAGAAGTATACTAGAAACAACAGGACTTGTTAACAAGAATAATAATGAAAGTATATCAATTTATACTTACGCTAAAGCATATTTTGATTTAAAAATACTTGTTAAGAATAATTTGAAGGATGCGCTTTTAATTACAATAGGTATTTTTTCTGCTACGTTTGGTTTTAAAGGATTCTTGTTAACAAATCATTTTATTGATGGGGGTGCAACCGGTATTTCTTTGCTTATTTCAAATTTGACAACTATTCCTTTATATCTTTTAATAATTATTGTAAATATTCCTTTTATCTTTTTAGGCTTCCGAATGTTTGGAACTCAATTTGTCATAAAGACATCTTTGGCTATTATTGGATTAGCCTACTGTTTAGCTAATGTGAATTTTCCGAACGTAACTAATAATGATATTCTTGTTGCTATTTTCGGAGGTTTTTTCCTAGGGGCGGGTATTGGGTTTGCGATTAGAGGGGGTGCAGTTATTGATGGAACAGAAATTATAGCAATATTTTTAAGCAAAAAATTAGGTGCTACTATAGGGGACATAATCATTGTCATCAATATTTTGATTTTTTCTGCAGCCATCTATTTCCTTTCGGTAGAAATTGCTTTATTTTCTATGGTCACTTACCTTTCTGCTTCTAAAACACTTGATTTTATTGTAGATGGGATAGATGAATATATGGGTGTCACTATTGTTTCAACTCATTTTACTGAAATTAAAAGTATGATTATTAATAAAATGGAGAGAGGAATAACAGTCTATAAAGGTGAACGTGGCTATGGTTCAAGGGGGGAAATGGCGGATGTTAATATTTTATATACTGTAGTCACTAGAATAGAGATGAATAAAATTAAAACGGAAATTGAACTAATTGATCCAAATGCTTTTGTTGTAATGCATAGTGTAAAAGATACAAAAGGGGGAATTATTAAAAAGAAGCCCTTAAAGTATTAAACACACCCTGAATTAGGTTAAAATCGGTTGATTTCGGTTTTTTAAAAACGTAACTAACTACTAATTATCTACCTTTTTTCTTTGCTTTTTCTAACTTGTACTTTTTTGATGCAAAAACAGACATTTCCGACATGGAGAAGATGCCATTCAAAAGAATTAAACCAATAATAATTATTATTCCATGGTTAATTGAATTATAAAACTAAATGTTATTAGATTGATTATTCTTTAACTATTACAGTTGTTAGAAATTTCCCAATTTCGTTAATTGCTTTTCCATATCCGTAAATAGGTGTAATAAATGTGTGCCAACTTGCACCCAATATACGGAGATATGAGAAAAACTTTATTTGTTTTGGCTTTTGTGGGCTTGATAAACGTAGCATTTACACAGAAAATCATAAAACTTAAGGATACCGGGTTTATTATTCCAAATTCCTTACCTGACATTACATTAGTAGGTCGAAATTCGGCTGCAGATATCCATTTTTTACCTGAAATTGTAGGTACAAACATTAATGCAGGTAAAAAGAATGCACTAATTGTCATGGATAACGTGCAAGGTAATGTGGTCACAAATACAATGCGACAAGTGATGGCTAAAGTCCCAGGGATTCATATTTGGGAAAGTGATCCAAGTGGAATTCAGATTGGTATAGCAGCTCGTGGTCTAAGTCCAAATAGAAGTTGGGAATTCAATGTACGTCAAAATGGTTATGATATTAGTAGTGACCCATTTGGATATCCAGAGGCATACTACACGCCTCAACTGAATTCTGTACAACGTGTAGAAGTGGTAAGAGGTGCAGGAAGTTTACAATACGGACCACAATTTGGCGGGCTTGTAAATTTTATATTAAAAAATGGAAGCGAAATAAAAAAACCATTTCAATACGAATCGCAACAAACTGCAGGTAGTTTTGGTTTATTTAATTCTTATAATGCAATAGGGGGTCAAAATGAGAAAGCACATTTTTATGCTTTTTGGGATCATCGAAAGGGAAATGGATTTAGAGATAATAGCGGTTTTAAAGTGAATACCGGTTTTGCAAACTATAGTTGGAAGCTTAACAATAAGCTTAAGCTTGGGTTAGATATTACACATTTTGATTATTTAAGTCAACAACCTGGAGGATTGACAGATGCTCAATTTGCTAAAGATCCATATAAAAGTCTAAGAAATAGAAATTGGTTTGAAGTAAAATGGAATATGGCAGCCATTCATCTTGATTATACAATCAATGCACGTAGTAGTTTTAATTTTAAAACTTTTGGCATGCTAGGAGATAGAAATAGCATCGGATTTATGCTTACACCAAATGTTGCAGATACCATTAATTCAACCACATTGCAATATAATAATAGAAGAGTCGATATAGATCAGTATCGGAATTTTGGAGCAGAGGCGCGTTATATCAACACCTATAAAATAGGCAATAAGGAACAGGTCCTATCTGCAGGAATTCGATATTTTAGAGGTAAAACATATCGTTTTCAAAATGGAAGGGGAGATACCGGTTTTGATTATAATTTAAACACAGTTTCACCCTATCCAACTGATTTAGATTTCTTAACCGAAAACACTGCTTTTTTTGCAGAAAATATTTTCAAGCTTGGAAAGCATTTGATATTTATTCCCGGATTTCGTTTAGAAAATATTAAAAATAAAGCCGATGGTAGGGTGAATCTTATTGGCAATACTGAGGTCAAAGCTGGCAATGAGCAAAGAAGACGACAGTTTATCCTTCCTGGCATTGGTGCCGAATACCATATTGGTTCAACGGAAATCTATGCAAATTATGCAGAATCATATCGTCCAGTTTTGTTTAGTGACCTTACTGCAAATCCAATTACCGATGTCATTGATCAAAATTTAGAAGATGCAAAAGGATACAATCTTGATTTAGGCTATCGTGGAAAAGTTAAAGACTTTTTATTTTTTGACATCAGTGGTTTTATACTACAGTACAACAATCGAGTTGGTTTAATTGCTCAACAAAGGCTTAATGGAAGCTTTTATAACTTTAGGACAAATGTAGGGGATAGCCGTAGCACTGGAATAGAAACATTGGTTGAGTTTAGTCCAACAAAAGCCTGGTTTAAAGACACTAAGTTTGGTCATGTCACTGTCTTTTCTTCAATTGCAATGATTCAAGCACGTTACGCAGATTTTAAAGTTATAACAAGACAAGGGAACGATCTTATAACTTCAAATTTAAAAAACAAGCGGGTTGAAAATGCCCCAGAAAATATCATCAGAGTTGGAGCCACGTATACTAAAAAAGCTTTGGTATTTACCGCTCAATATAGTTATGTATCAGAAGCATTTAGTGATGCTAACAATACAATAATGCCAACTACAAACGGCGTAAATGGGTTAATCCCATCATATAAGCTCGTAGATCTTAGTGGTACTTACAAATTCAATGAAAAGTTTTTTATAAAGTCAGGTATCAATAACCTCTTAGGCGAGAAGTATTTTACTAGACGCTCGGGTGGTTATCCCGGTCCAGGAATAATGCCAGCAGAGCCTCGTAATTTCTTTGTCACTGTAGGGGTAAAATTCTAATTCTATAATCCGAGCTGGAGGTGTAAAACCCACATTTTGTTGATATCCCTTACTCAATAAGCTTTAGCTAAATTTAAATGGAGGCTCGCATTTTTGAGCAGTTGCTTTTAGCACTAGATTCATTCAAGTAGTTCATTTGTAAAAAGGCTTTGATTTAAAATTGTTTCATTTTCTAAGCCTTTGTCTACAAGCCACTGAATAAAGCTTGACACTCTTTCTTGATTCATAAATCCAGCAGAAGAAAAGTCGCCGAAATTTGGTATTGAAAAAAGTAATGCTTTTTCTAAATCGATATTGTTTAAATCGTACTCCGTTACGTATCGACTTAAAATTTCTGTTGATTCAATTAGATTATTTTTTGGGTATAAAAAACCTTTTTTTGTGGCTTTGATAAATTTAGAATAAAGCCCCTTTTGCTTTATTAAATTTTCCATTTTTGTTAATACAACAGGAGAGTATCCATATGGAATATCAAATTCACCTAATGTAAAATTATTTAATTCGATATTCTTGCCGCTTGCCTCAATCCCTTCCCAATTGTCAAAAATCCAAGTTGCATCTGCCTTGCCAGTTAATAGCGTATTCCATATACCAAGCTTTTCCGGATAGATTATATTCAAGTCGCCTTTGCCTTCATCATTTTTAATCATTTCTTTTACTATATGGTCTTCATAACGTGCCTTGTATGAGGCATATGTTTTACCGTCAAGCAACTTTGGTGATGTAATATTTGAAGATTTTAGTGTAACAATGGAACTTAAATCTTTTTGCATAATTGCATAAATTGCCATTGCTTGAACTTGATTTACTTTATTATTCAAACTAATAACTGTCTCAAAAGGTGCTATGGCGAAGTCTGCAAAATCAAGTTCTAACTTTTTGCCGGGTGTCATTGAGTAATTGTCATCTTTCGGATTCAAGATTTCTAGGTCTATACCTTGTTCTTTATAAAATCCTAAATCATTGGCTATAAAGAACCCGATATGATTGACATTTGGAGTCCAGTCTAATGCTAATTTTAATTTTATCATTTTGATGAATGCGATTTTAAAATAAAATTACTGAAATCAATAGAATTATGCAAGCATGGGAGGGCTTGTCGTTCTCGCTAAATGAAAACATCACTTTTTATCTTGAAATACTTCCAATCATTGGGTTTTCTTGTGTGAGGAATTGTGTTAGTTTTTATCATTTCTTAGTTCAAGCTTAGAGATGGGAGCTTCACTGGACAAGCCATCAAAAATGATGGATTTTTCTTTATCCATCAGTGTTTAAGGGTACTTGCAGCAATCGAAAATTGAGAATAATCTTCAGCAAGTATATTTTTTTATCTTCAGGTAGTAATATTGCTCAAAAAAAGGCAAAATGTCGTCCAAATGACGCCTATTTGTCTTTTCTTTATTCAAAAACCTAAATCATATTTGCACAATGGAATTTGGCGCAAGATTAAAAGAGATTAGAACAAGTTTGAATTGCTCTCAAAAAGAACTTTCAGAACAAACAGGATTAACCCTCAGAACAATTCAAAGAATTGAGAATAACGAGGTTAAGCCGAGTCTTTATTCCTTAAAAGTGATTGGAGAAGCATTAAATACCGACTTATCTGATTTTGTAAAAACATCTGAAGCCAAACCCTATGAATTTAATTTAAACCTTAAAATCACAGATATGAATCAGTTCTTAAACGACTTAAAAGCATTAGTAATAACACACTGGAAGTCGATTTTCATTATTATTTTAGTCATTTATCTATTCACAAGTTATACTGATATTAAAGCAGGCATTATGGACGCCTGGGGCGGTAAATAATGTATTAATTTTATTTATTTACTAGATAAATTATTTAATATTCATTAGTTATTTCTCCCCTAAGCATCTTCAATTAAAGGATTTTATCCTTTCGTTCTGTCATTTGCCAATTATAATTTTCAATGCCCACTTATCCTTTGTTAACTTTGGATAATTGGGTAAACTATATAATTTTAATTTTAAAAAACAACCCTTATGAAAAAGATCTTATTAAGTGTATCGTTCCTATTTTCTTTGGTGCTTTTCTCAAATCATCTTCAAGCACAAACTGCCGATGAAATTATTAACAAGTATGTTACTGCTATCGGCGGGAAAGAAAAATGGGCTCAAGTGAAGTCAATGAAAGTATCAGGTTACATTGAAGTTCAAGGCATTAAAATTAATTTTTCGCAACAAGCCATTCATGGAACTGGTGTAAGAGTGGATGCAGAATTTCAAGGACAAAAAATCATTGATATAACCACTCCGACAATGGGATGGTCTCAAAATCCATTTGGTGGAAAGTCTACATTACAACCAATTTCTGAAGAAGAACTACAGCAAAAATTAGACGAATTAGATATTCAAGACGAATTTGTTGATTATGCCTCTAAAGGTTCAACTGTTGAATTTATTGGAAAAGATGAAGAAGATGGCAATGAATTTTATAAAATAAAAATGCTTACTAAAAATAAGAATGAAAGCGTTTATTTTTTTGATGTAAATACATCTTTAATTTATAAAGAAGAAAAAACTGTTAAGCAACAAGGTCAGGAAATTAAAATGACAACTAAGTTGCTTGATTATAAAACAATACCATTTGGCATCAAAATACCACATAAGTCTGAACAAATGGGACAAGTTTTAGTAACTGATAAAATAGAAATCAACCCAGTTATTGATGTAAATATTTTCAAAGGAAAATAATATGATAAAGTACAAATTTATTTTAGGTATATACCTATTACTAGGTATTACTATAGTGCATGCACAAAATCCGTCTTCTTCAGTATTGACCAACTCGTCTTTCTTTCAATCAATGACTGCAAGAAACCTTGGTCCCTCAACAATGAGTGGTAGGGTTACTAGTATTGCAGGTCTTACCATTGATAATCAGATTAATTTATATGTGGGTACAGCTGGTGGTGGTATATGGAAAAGTATGAATGGCGGTATTTCTTTTTCGCCCATTTTTGATAAGTACTGCCAATCAATAGGTGCTTTAGCCATTGATCCAAATGCTTCTAAAATCATTTACGCAGGTACTGGTGAAAGCAATATGCGTAATTCTGTATCAATAGGTGATGGGATATATAAAAGCACGGATGCTGGATCTAATTGGCAAAAAATAGGATTAGATAGTACGGAACATATTAGTAAAATCATTATCGATCCCTCCAATTCAAAAAGCATATTTGTTTCTGTGCCTGGCCCACTATGGAGTTCAAGCAAACATAGAGGACTTTACCACACTAGTGATGGCGGTAAATCATGGAATAAAATATTGTATATAGACGAAGAAACAGGTTGTGCAGATATTGCCATGAGTCCTACTAATTCAAA
>JACCDV010482042.1_pt1 | contig 10559 bp, 8 predicted proteins | sample 7446131 | NCBI WGS metagenome assembly JACCDV01 (sample SAMN15323448, study PRJNA562643) | freshwater metagenome | isolation source: river surface water | place: USA:Blue River Watershed | collected 2017-08-17
CGTCTTTGATTTTATTGATCTGATCGGAAACTGAAACCAATACAGGATTATTGACTGCCACTGTTTTCTTCAGCCTTTCGCGATCCAACTCAGCGGTATTCAAACTGACAATCAGCTGATTGAGCAAAGGATCCAGATTGCCGACTGTAGCCGTCTGTACCCCATTCATGTAAGCATTGGATGATAATTGTTTTGCCAATTCATCCATTACTGCTATTTGCAGATTGATATCACTCAATTTTTTATCATTATCTCTAACTGTCTCCAAAAACAACTGTCCCTGCTTGCTGATATCTACAGCTCCACTATTGGCCTTATACTGCTCTATTTTCCGCTCAATTTCAGTCAATTCACCTCCAATAACTGACAATCTTCCTTCGATGAATTTGATAGCATTTTTCGCTGCATTGTTTTTTTCAAGTAAGGCATCATCATTGTAACTGATAATGATTTGATTCAATATGTCCTCTGCCAAAAGGGGTGTACAATCCCTGTACTCCAATTCTACAATGCTAGACAATTTGTTGGCTGAATGTACTTTAAGCTGATCGATGATTTGCTTGGCAGTTTTTTGAACATCTTGCAACCTGAAAGAATAGGTAAAAGCATCTTCAGGATTTATTTTATCACGAATCAACCTTACTTTCAGTGGGCCGTATGTTGTATTGATCCACTCCCCGTTAACGCCACTATATATACCATCAATAACTATACTATCATTTACTTTGGAAAACGAAACACGCAAATCCTTCCCGGATTCTTTGATCAAATCAGGGGAAGCCACTTCAATGCTAATCGGTGATTGTTCATATACCCTCCGCTTGACCACACCGTTATGCTGGTATACCGGTGCATAGAGTTTTAAGAGTTTCACAATCTTTTCCATGGTAGTTCTGGATTGCAACACCTCAATCTCATTTTCGATGATTTTTTTGGCTCCCATAGGATTCAATGACTCCATTAATCTTGGATCTTCATAACCCTTCTTTTCATCCTTGATAATCAATGAGGCTGAAGCTTTAAATTTGGGTTGCGCATACTTCAAATAAACAAATGAAATTGTCAAACAAAAAACGGTAAGTACCACAAATACAGGCCAATAAGGCTTATACTTGACAATCAATTCTGCCAAAAGGCTTTCATCTTGTTGCTTATCTGTTTTCATCTGTTTTGTATTTATAAAATCCTATCCAATACAATGACCATTACTGAAAGACCTGACATGAATACCGGCAACAATTGTCTACCTCTTCCAACACTTGCAATTTTGTTCTTATTGGGTTCTACATAGATAATATCATTGGGTTGCAGATAATAATAAGGTGAATTCAGAAATGAATCTGTATTGAGATTGATACGTCTGACCGTTTTTTTTCCATTGGCTTCCCTAATCAACAATACATTGTCTTTTTTACCATAAATCGTAATATCACCTGCCAATCCCAATGCTTTCAACAAGGAGATTCTTTCACTCGGCACTGATATAACCGAGGGCTTGGCTACCTCCCCTATTACCGTCACTTCAAAATTGAGATGCCGGATATTAACAATTGGATCAATCAACAACTTCCTATCCTCAATCATGTTTGTAATGAGTTGTTTTAACTGTTGCTTGGTCATTGAGGCCGCCTGAATATTACCGAGGATTGGCAATTGGATAAACCCATCTTCATTTACAAGGTAACCTCCGTATTGGAAAGCACTTGCCGAAGGGCCTTTCAAGCCATTTGAGCTACCGTTATAGGTGTTGAAAACTGCAGAAGCCTCTGTATTCAAGCTGCTGATGGTGATATCCAGGATATCGTTTTTTTGGATGAGTTCCTGATTCTGCAAGCGCTCTGAAGCATAAACAGCTTCCTTTGCTTCATTGAAATAACCGATATTTTTGGTATTTACGCAGGATGCCAGTGCAGTTCCAGCCATCAGGGTGATTATATTGATCAGGATTCTCATGGGCATCTTCGTTACGATTTGATTTCGAAACGAAAATACCTGCTGGGTATTCCCAACCAGATGACAAAAGTCAATTATTCTGATGATGAAATTCAGAATAAACCCTATAACCCTTTACAGGATTGGGTTTCAGCATATAATACAAAAGTTATGGAATTGATCAATAAATGATTATTGGCATATTCCTGCATCAGTCTGCCGTAAAGATCAATCTTGAATAATCTTCACAGTTTTGGTGCCCTTATTTTGCCTGATGCGATAGGCGAAAGTAAGGTTGGTCTGTCTGGGTCTGAAACCACTATAACCATCATAATAGAAATTGGAACCATTGAAAACGTTGCGTGACTTCCTTGTGTTGAATACATCCAATATATTGAGCGTCAGGGTTCCATTTTCTTTAAAGATGTCCTTGCTGGCAGACAAGTCTGCATAAAACAGTCCCTTTCTTCTTCCCTGAACGGTTTTTTGGGGTGCTTCATAGTTCATTCTCCACTGCAAATCAAGCCCTTTTTTCAACATGAAACGGGACGTTTGTCTGGCAAACCAGCTGTAGGTTCTGGCAACGTAATCAGGCAAAATATTGCTGCCGTCAATCTTTGCGTGAAAAAAATTGAAATTGAAATCAAGTTTCCACCATTTTTTTGGAGAAAACCCACTCGTCAATTCTACACCATAGGCATGCTCTGCCAGCAGGTTTTCTGTTCTTGTAACTGCATTGCCCAACTCGTCCACTTTTCTTATACGGTCAATTCTCCCCCTAGTGCTTCTTTGGTATACCGAAGTTGTTACCGAACCTTTGTCAAACGTATAAATATGACCTATTTCAACCACATTACTGAACTCAGGATCTAGATCGGGGTTGCCACTGAAAAAATTCCGATTGTCTGAAAATGTCACATAAGGACTGAGATCATTGTAAAATGGTCTTCTTACCCTTCTGCTGTAACTCAACTGCAATCCATGATTGCCAGGGATGTCGTAGGTCAAGTGAGCACTGGGAAAAAGATTCATATAATCCCTTGGATTCTTTTCATTGGTTTCCTTAAGGGTTGTTGTTACATCGGTCCACTCTGCCCTCAAACCTGCCTGGTAGGAAATCTTGCCTGTTTTGTTTCCCAAAATGCCGTAGGCACTGTGAATATTTTCATCATAAACAAATATGTTATCCAATCCGGGTATGGTTGTGAATTGTCCACTTATGGCCTGCTGACTGACAACATAATCATTGACCATATTTCTGAAGCTGCTGCGCAATCCGGATTCAAATTTGCCTTCCTTGCCAATTGGCTGTATATAATCCAGCTGAAAAAGCCATTGCTTCTCAAACTCATCATTCAATGATCGCTGTATGAATGTTTTAGAAGATACAGATGAACCGTCGGGCTTAAATCCATTTTGGGTGTAGGTCTGGTCAGAGTTCTCCCAATAATCGATGTATTTGATTTCAGCGGTAAGCTCATGGCCTTTCTTCATGAAGTTTCTTTTAAAATTGACCGAAACCTCACTGTTGGGCTCAACCTCATCCTCATCTTGTGTGCGATTGATGTAGCCTGCAGCATTATTGACATTGTTGTAATAGTCGTTGTACCTGAAATTCCTTATCCTGTTCCCCTCACTCTTTCTGTAGAGATAGGCAGAAGTCAATACATTTTTATCATTGAAAAAATAGTCAAGCCCACCACGAATATTATTGTTGAAGCCGGTAAACTTGACTTTATCATTTTGCTTGAAGATAAAAGTTGTATCACGGCCATAAACCTCCTGGTAAATCTGGCTTTTACCCGGCTGTATCCTGTAGGCGAGACCGTAATTGATAAAAAAATTGATATTTTTTTTCCTATAATTCAGGTTTGCAGCAGCCCCATAATTGACTGGCTGACCGGTTATGAGTTCAAATGAACCATTAAACCCTTGGCGCCTATCTTTTTTCAAAACAATATTGATGATGCCGGCCATACCTTCAGCTTCATATCGTGCAGAGGGATTGGTTATCAGCTCAACCCTTTCTACGAGACTGGCCTGCAACTGTTGTAAGCCACTGCCACCTTTGATACTCACCAATCCAGAAGGTTTGCCATCAATCAAAATCCTCACGTTATCGCTGCCCCTCAGTTTTACGCCGCCGTCAGGATCAACGGAAACGGATGGTATATTCTGCAGTATATCCGAAGCATTTCCGCCGGCATTGGCCAAGTCCTTCCCTACATTGAATATTTTCTTGTCTAATGACAACTGCATACTGCTTTTCTCTGCCTGTACAATGATATTGTCAAGCGTCTGTGATTTCAACTCCTTCATATACAATACCCCAAGATCAAGGAGTGTATCACCGGCCCGGAGAACCAGGTTCATAACCAAGGGTTCATGGGTAACGTGAAAAATCTCCAACCGGTACTTTCCAGGAACAGCAGTCATGCTGAACCGGGCATCGGCTTTCAAATTATACCCTTTGATCAAGCTATCCTTTTGCTTCAGCAGCACACTGGCAAAAGATACAGGCGTGCTGTCTCGAATGGCCAAAACCAACCCTCTGATGGCTGGAGGAGCCGTTTGGGATTTCAAATTTGATTGACCGATTAGAAATACGAAAACCAGGGAAAATGAAATGTAGCGCATCATAATTGGATGACAATTTAATGATTTTCCATCACCCTCTGTTGCGATTTGCCGAACGGGAACCCAAAGAGTTTAAGTAATTTTATAAGCAACATTGTATCGATGATCTACTTACACAAATTATTACCCCTGCTATTGTCACCCTTTTTGTTGCTGTCTTTAACCATCTTCATTGGACTGCTGAGGAAGAACAGGCGTATCATTTGGATTGCTATGGGGGTGATGATGTTCATTTCCATGCCTGTGGTGAGCAATTCACTTTTTGCATGGCTTGAAAACAGTGGCAGCCGGAAACAGCCTTCAGATATGCAAAAAGCTGATGCCATTGTTGTACTAAGCGGCATGACGCATAACATCCCAACTGTAAAAGGAACGGTTAGCGAATGGCATGACCCTGACCGTTTCTTTGGCGGAATCGAATTGATGAAATCAAACTTGGCTCCATTCATCGTCTTCACGAAAGGAAGACTACCGTGGAGGATTGGTCCGACTGAATCGGAAATCCTAATCGAAAAAGCCTTGCAACTGGGGATTGAACCCCAGCAAATCCTTATCGCAGAAGATGCAGAGAATACTGCTGAGGAAGCCACCCAAACGAGCAGGTTGCTCAATGGTAAAGGCAAACGCATCATCCTGGTCACTTCTTCATACCACATGCCCAGAGCCAAGATGGTCTTTGAAAAAGCGGGGATGGAAGTTCAAACCTATCCAGTGGATTTCAAGACAGGAGGCAGTAAGCTGGTACCGATGGATTTCATTCCCACGCCTGATGGTATGGTCAAGGTTGAAAAATGTGTTCGGGAAGCATTGGGCAGGTTGTTTTACAGCCTGCAATCCTAGTTATTGCTGTGCAGCCATCGCAGCAAGCAGTTCCGCTTCGGTCACTGTTGGCGCATCCACATGATCCAACCTCACTTCGGTCGTTTCTTCAAAGATGTGTCCATCTTCATAACCAACAGAAACATAGACAAACAGGTGTTGCCTTGTAGCACCTTTGAATGTTCCCTTGACCGGTGTACAATCCTTGAAATTCCTTCCCACGGCGAGTTTTACATGATTGTCTGCAACCCACACATTGTTGGTGGGATCTATCCCACACCAACCCCTCTCGGGGATATAGGCTTCCACCCAGGCATGGGTTGCGCCTTCACCGCGCATGCCGTTTTTATTCGGACAAATATAACCGCTGACGTAGCGACAGGGGATTCCAATGGTGCGCAGCAATTGTAACAACACATGGGCAAAATCCTGACAAACCCCTTCACGGATTTTGAGGATATCATCAACAGTGGTTTCAATGGTTGTGATTCCTTTCCTGTAGGTGAAGTTGTCAAAGATATACCGACTGCAGCCTTCAACCAGCTCACCTATATTGCGTGTTCCGTCATGAAGGGATTCACAGATGGCCCGGATATCATCTATGCGTTCAATCTGCTCAGGACTGCCCAACTCAATCAGCAGTAATGATTTTTCCATCGCTGCAGCTAGTTCGGCAAAACTGCCAACACAATTGGTTTTCCCTAATTCGGGAGTAAATGTCCTGATGAGCAGCCTGCTTTCCACTTTAAGCTCCTGATGACCTTCCAACACATTGAAAAAACCGGTCCGGTTACCCCAATAATCCGTATACACCTGCATTTCAGGATCTCCTGTGATAATCAGATCATGCTGGAGCACTTCCTGTCCGGATGAAAGCATAGGATAAATGCGCAACTCATTGACACTTTCTGATACGGGACGCTCGTACAAATACCGGGTTATATGCTGAATCCTAAACAGGGCCATGCTGCACTTTTATGAATATGAGAAGAATGTATGGGAAAGTTGGTGATGAAAGGCATTGATATTGGATTGGGTTGCATCCAAAAAACCCATCAGTGTTTCATCCTGCAAAGCCTGCTGATCTGCATATTGCACCTGACTCATCAGCCTGCCGAACAAACGCATCATCTCCGTTCTGCCATCAGGCTGGTTCTGTTCTACGAGGTCTTGCAGGTATTTCTTTACCCGTTCCAGACTGTATATGACAGAATGCGGAAAATACCTGTTGAAGATGACCTGATCAAGCACATTGCGGTCGGTATCGGCACTTCTGTAATGTTTAAGGTGCAACTCATAGCCGGATAGCGTAAACAGCAGACTCCGCCAGAAAAGGATATCCCTGTCCTGCTGACCCTTCGACGAGATGCCATTGAAATGGGTTGCTGTGATGGAAAGGGTTAGCTGACAACGTTCGATGTATTTGCCCAGGTTCATGAAACCCCATGCCATGCCGCGGGGCATGGTACTGTCAGTGATGCCGGTATATAACAAGCAATTGTTCAACAGGGTTTCCATGATTGCCAGCTGCTCACCAGATACCAGTCCTTTTTCTGTTTTAGGGCTGTTCACCAGGTGATACAGTTGATTGACCTGTTCCCACATCTCTTTGGTGATGTGGTCCTGCATGCCCCTTGCATTCTCCCTGGCCCTGTTAAGTATCGATTTCAGGGAGTTGTTGTTTTCCTGGTCGAGCAACAGGTATTGAATAGCCTGGTTGGGATTGGAAGCAATTTCCAACCTACGTTCATTGGGCAGTCCGGAAAAGATATGCATGACCGGCTCCCAGCTGTTGGACCCGCCAAAGCCCTTATCCAATGATAGCACATAGCTGGTCATCAACATCCGCAGGAGTCCCTCCGACCGTTCCAAATACCTGTTCATCCAGAACATGGAATCTGCTATTCTACTGAGCATCGTTCAAATTTTGGTTGAAGGAATCCGTATCAATGATCCAGGTGTCTTTACTGCCTCCGCCTTGCGAAGAATTCACCACCAGCGAACCTTCCCTGAGGGCAACACGGGTCAATCCTCCCGGAACGATCTCAATGCCTGACGGTCCACAAAGGGCATATGGCCTAAGATCCACATGCCTTGCCTGCAGCTTCCCATCAATAAAACAGGGAACAGTAGACAGTTTGATGATTGGCTGTGCAATGAATTCCCGTGGGGAATCCTCCACTTTGGCTTTGAAGCGGGTTATCTCTTCCTCGGTAGCTTTATTGCCCATCAACATACCATAACCTCCAGATTGGTTCGTGCCTTTCAGCACCATTTGGTGTATGTTTTTGAATACATGTTCCCGTTCCTCACTGTTGCTCATCTGATAAGTCGGAACGTTGGGCAGCACAGGCTCTTCATTGAGGTAATACCGGATCATGGCGGGCACATAAGCATAAACAGCCTTGTCATCTGCCACACCATTGCCAACCGCGTTTACGATGGCCACATTGCCCTTGCGGCAGGCTGCAATCAATCCTGGGACACCCAAAATGCTATCCGGACGAAAAGTAAGCGGATCAAGGAATTCATCATCCACACGCCGGTAAATGACATCCACTTGTGTCAATCCGCGCGTTGTCTTCATATACACCTTGCTATTGTTCACCACCAGATCGCTGCCTTCAACCAAGGGAATGCCCATCTGCCTGGCAAGGAATGTGTGTTCGTAATAGGCAGAATTGAAAACCCCGGGCGTAAGGATTACAGCAACTGGATTGCTCACTGACCGGGGAGACAATGCAAGCAGGTTGCTGTGGAGAATCAGCGGATAATTGTTCACCATCCTTACCTGATGCCCAGCTACCTGGTCTGGAAAAAGTCGTTTGGTGACTTCCCTGTTTTCCAACATGTAGGATACACCTGATGGTGTCCGCAGGTTGTCTTCCAAGATAAAAAATTCACCCCCATCACCCCTGATCAGGTCAATACCGGAAATATGCACATATATCTGGTGCGGAACGTCAATGCCAGCAACCTCGCGGGTGTAATGCGGACAAGACGCAATCAGCGCATTGGGCACGATGCCATCCTTGAGAATATGCTGATCGTGGTAGATGTCGTGCAGGAACATATTGAGCGCCTTGAGCCTTTGTTTGATGCCCAATTCGATATGGTTCCATTCTTTAGAGGTGATGATTCTGGGAATGACATCAAAAGGAAATATCCTTTCAATACCGGCATCATCACTGTACACCGTAAAGGTGATGCCCTGGTTCATGAAGAGCTCACTTGCATAGAGGTGTTTCTGCCTCAGATCATCTGCATGCAGATGAGACAAAGACATCATCAGCTTCATGTAAGGTTCTCTTACCGAGTCTTCCCCAAGCATCTCATCCCATGCGCCAGTGCGCAGGTAGTCCGTGAGCATTGCCTGGATGGTCATAGTTCTGTTTTAAATGACAAATGGTTGCCTGTCACCCTGATAGGGTAAATTGCAACCATTCAAATGAAGATACTGAAAAAAATCCGGATTTCCATACCAACAACTAACTTTATCGTAATAACCCGAATCCCAACTGTATGAAATTATTTTTGGCCTCTGCTATACTGCTGTTCTTCCTGAACACCACACAGGCTGCGAAGGCTTGCAATATAGCTGACTCCCTCATCATAAAATTGCCAGACAGCCTGCTGGCCATCCCTGCTGATGAGCGCTACAACCGATACGGCTTGGAAATTGTTGATGGCAGGTCTGAAAACAAGTCAGCTTTAGACTGGAAAGATGGCTTGCTGGATATTGGTGATTACCGGATCAACCTTGCCAGGTTCAGCGATTTCGAGCAAGGAAAATTCTTCAACAAATTATCCTGGCCAGACACCATCGCCTATGTTGCCATGGTATCGACTGGAAGGGGTATGGGAAATGATACGACAGTCCTCTTCAGCAAACAACTCACAGTAACCCAAAAGAACCGGCTGAAACAGGCGCCCAAGAGTACTGGGTTTGAAGATTTCCATCAGCCTGCAGGATTTGGAAATGATTGCCCTCCAGGGAATTGCAGACATTATTTCATCGGACTTTCCACGCGAAACAAAATCATACAGGTGAACGCCCCCGGGGAGATGAACAAACTGATTCCACGCACCAAAAATCCTTACGATGCCTGGTTTGTTTTGGAAAACGCCCGCTATTGGCCCAGAGGAAAATTCGCCAAAGTGAAAGACGGATACCTTGTGTTGGTGAACAAAAAAACAAGGGATTGCCAGATTGATTATGCAGATATTTTATACCATGTTCATGAAAACGGCTCATCGGAAGAACTTGGAAGGGTGCTCACACAAAAAACAACACTCTGCCACTGATTGATTGCTTTGGCAAAAATTACATGATTTAAATCAGTAAGTTCTTGCGCCAAATCATTTGCTGCCAGCCAAAACGCAACTAGCTTCATGGTTTATGCAACCCACTATGAAGATTTTGCTGCTGTCCTTTATCATACCGTTTACCATCCAAAGCCAATCAGCCTCTGATATTGTCAGGCAAACAGAGGAAAAAATGAGGGGCAAAACGTCAACTGCCGTTCTAATTGTGAGTTCCATCAGAGCCACTTGGAAGAGGGAGATGAAAATAAGGGCTTGGATTAAAGGCACAAACTTTTCCATGCTGTTGATTGAAGCGCCGGCAAGAGACAAGGGAATTGTTTTTCTGAAAAGAAACAAGGAAGTATGGAACTGGATGCCTTCCATTGAAAAAACTATCAAACTGCCTCCCTCCATGATGAGCCAGTCATGGATGGGAACTGACTTTACCAATGATGACCTGGTCAAGGAATCTTCACTGGTTTCTGATTACATCCACAGTTTCAATGGAGACACCATCATCGGGAACAGATCCTGCTACAAAATACTGCTTATACCCAGACCCGAAGCAGCAGTGGTATGGGGCAAACTCATCACCTGCATTGAAAAAGAAAGACTGGTGCAGTTGCATGCCGAATTCTATGATGATGAAAACAGGCTTGTAAACACCATGAATGGATATGATATAAAGCTCATGGATGGCAGATTGATTCCAACCCGATTTGAAATGATTCCGGCTGACAAAAAAAATCAGAAAACGGAAATGCGTTACGAATCCATCCAATTCGACAAGCCAATCGATGATGAATTTTTCACAGTAGACAAAATGAGATACCTGATTGCCCGGTAACACGCTTCAATTACAGCAC
>JACCDV011265106.1_pt1 | contig 10559 bp, 4 predicted proteins | sample 7446131 | NCBI WGS metagenome assembly JACCDV01 (sample SAMN15323448, study PRJNA562643) | freshwater metagenome | isolation source: river surface water | place: USA:Blue River Watershed | collected 2017-08-17
CAACCGCTTCATCAACCGTCATGTCTAGAACATCACTGATAGATTTACCTTTGTAGCGGATTTCCAGGGTTTCCCTGTTGTAGCGCCTACCGTTACACTTTTCGCAATGCACGTAAACATCAGGAAGGAAATTCATTTCAATGACCCGCAAACCGCCCCCCTCACACATGTCGCATCTGCCCGCCTTGACATTGAACGAAAAACGACCGGCATTGTACCCCCGAATTTTAGCCTCTGGAACCGCTGCGAAAAGCTGCCTGATATCAGTAAAAAAGTTGCAGTAAGTGGCAGGATTGCTGCGGGGTGTTCTGCCAATGGGTGATTGGTCGATCTCAATAACTTTATCAATATGTTCCAAACCCGTAATCTTCTTGTAGGGCATGGGGTCTTGCTTCGATCCATAGCAATGCTGGCTCAGAATCGGATAAAGTGTTTCGGTGATGAGGGTGGACTTTCCGCTGCCACTGACACCTGTCACGAGCACCAGGGTACCCAAGGGGATGGACACCGTTGCATTTTTCAAATTGTTCCCGGATGCCCCTTCGAGCACCAGGCTATTGCCATTGCCTTGTCTGATGTCTTCCAGTCGCTCAATTCTCTTTCTGTTATTCAGGTAAAGTGCCGTTTCTGAAGGCGATGCGCAAACTTCACTGGGCGTTCCTTGGGCAACAATCCTGCCTCCGTGGATGCCTGCCTGCGGACCCACATCAATGAGGTGATCCGCGGCGAGCATGATGTCTTTGTCGTGCTCCACCACCAGCACACTGTTCCCAATATCACGCAGGTGCTGAAGCGCACCAATGAGCTGTTGATTGTCGCGCTGATGCAAACCGATGGAGGGTTCATCAAGGATATACGTGATGCCTTGCAGCTGGGATCCAATCTGAGTTGCCAGCCTGATGCGTTGTGATTCTCCCCCGCTGAGTGTGCGGGTGGGCCTACCGAGTGACAGGTAGCCCAATCCCACATCTAGCAGGAAACCCAGCCTGCTTCGGATCTCTTTGAGAATATCTTTGGCGATAAGCTGTTGTTTTTTATCCAATCGCTTTTCAATGTCCTTGAACCAGTCCTGCAGCTTTTGCAGGTTCATGGCCGACAGTGCAGCGATGTGCTGACCATCCACTTTAAACCATAGGCTTTCCTGTTTCAGCCTTGCACCATCGCAGAGCTGGCAGGATTTCAGCATCATGTATTTTTCGGCCCACTCCCGCACGGCATCGCTGGAGCTTTCGGTAAACCAGCGGGTCACCATGGCAGCGATACCTGCAAAAGCATCCTTGTTTTCATTGGCTTCCTCTTCCGGTTGAGGACCATCCTCATGTCCGAACAGGATCAGGTTAAGCACATGATCAGGCAATTTGGAAACAGGCGTTTTCAAACTGAATTTGTGTTTTTTGGCCAACAATTCCACCATCTTGAAATAGTAGGAATCCCTGGCTTCTCCCAGCGGCAGGATTGCCCCGTCGGCTATGGACAGTGAGCGGTCTGGAATTACTGCATCAATGTCGATGGCATGCTGCTGACCTAGCCCTTTACAGGCCGGACAAGCCCCATAAGGTGAATTGAAGGAAAAGGTATTGGGGGAAGGCTCTTCATAAGACAAACCGGTTTCTGCACACATCAGCTTCTTGCTGTACTGCACCAGCTTTTCCGTATCATGCACCAGGATAAAAATTAAACCCTTGCCGATCTGCATGGCCTGGTTGACACTCTGTGCAATGCGCACTTTCAGGTCGTCGGTTACCGCCAGCCTGTCTACCACCACCTCAATATCATGCACTTTATAGCGGTCTACCTGCATTTTGGGAACAAGGTCTTTCAACTCCCCGTCTACACGCACTTTAACAAAACCCTTCTTGCGGGTTTCTTCGAAGAGCTCGCGGTAATGCCCTTTTCTGCCACGCACCAATGGGGCAAGTATGGTTATTTTGTTGCCAGAAAGTTTGCTGAACAGGTCTGACACAATCTCTTCATCACTGAATTTCACCATTTTCAGGCCCGTATGCATGGAATAAGCATCCCCGGCACGTGCAAACAATAAGCGGAGAAAGTCATAAACTTCCGTAACTGTTCCTACAGTCGAACGCGGATTCCGGTTAGTCGTTTTCTGCTCAATGGAAATTACTGGAGACAACCCACTGATCTTGTCCACATCAGGCCTCTCCATTTCCCCCATGAATTGCCGGGCGTAGGTGCCGAATGTTTCCATATACCTCCTATGGCCTTCTGCATAAATGGTATCAAAAGCCAAGGATGATTTGCCACTGCCACTGATTCCAGTGATTACCACCAGTTTATGCTTCGGGATGCTGATATCGATATTTTTGAGGTTGTGCGCCCGGGCACCGATGACTTCTATCTGATCTTCTTTTTTTTGCATATTGTATTCCCGACAGTCCCACAGCTTTCTTGCTGAAAGGGGTCAGACGCTGTAAAATTAAACAGCATTTGCATCAAATGGTTGTTCCGGAATGAATTAACAAAAATGCCATTAGATTTAAAATCAGCAATAAAATCTTCAAAAAAGTTTTACCTTTGCAGTAGTTCTTTAATTTTCTTATCCAGAAAGGCAGAGGGATTGGCCCGATGAAGCCTTGACAACCTGTTACTCCAAGTAAAAAGGTGTCAACTCCAGCTCCGCAATTGCGGAGACAGATAAGTCAGATATTTTCACTTGACATGATCCAAAAAATCATAGCGAAAACCCATCTGACTTCAGGTGGGTTTTTTTTTGCCATTTCCGGAAGCTATTGATGAAAACATGAACAAAACACTGCACAACTATACTTACCAAGGCGCACTAACGCTTGAATCAGGCAAATCCATCCGTGATTTCAACCTGGCCTATACCACCATGGGCAATTTCAATCCAGTCAAAGACAATGTAGTTTGGATTTTTCATGCCATGACTGCCAATAGCGATCCGGCAGATTGGTGGCCGGGTATGGTGGGTGATGGAAAACTGTTTAACCCAGCAGACCATTTCATCATCTGTGTCAATATGCCCGGCAGCTGCTATGGAAGTGTGAGTCCGCTATCTGTTAATCCAGAAACCGGTTCACCCTATTACAGGGATTTTCCTTTCTTCACACCGCTTGATATGGCAAGAGCATTTGACCAGTTGCGGATTCATTTGGGCATAGAGAGCATCCTGTTGGGCATTGGTGGTTCTATGGGCGGACAACAATTGATTGCCTGGGCTACCCTGCATCCAAAATTGTTCCTGCATATAGTTCCCATTGCCACCAATGCATTCCACTCCCCTTGGGGAAAGGCATTCAATGCATCCCAGCGGATGTCCATAGAAGCTGACCCCAGTTGGCAAACAGAAGGACCGAAAGCGGGATTGGAAGGGATGAAAGTGGCCAGGTCCATTGCCCTGATTAGCTACAGACATTATGAGATTTATGGCAAAACCCAGCATGATGAGGATAAGGCATTGGAAAACAGCCGCAGCGAATCCTACCAGCGATACCAGGGTGAGAAGCTGGCGAAAAGATTCAATGCATTGAGCTACTATATGCTCACCAAAAGTATGGACAGCCATCACCTGGGCAGGGGTGTTTTGGAAGCGGAGGAGATGCTCGAAAGGGTTCAATCCAAATGCCTCGTCATCGGCATTTCGTCAGACCTGCTTTACCCCGTTTGTGAACAGGAATTTCTGGCCAAACACATTCCTGGCGCGGAACTGGCCATCATAGATTCATTTTATGGACATGACGGCTTCCTCTTGGAAGATGAAAAACTCAATGCACTCCTCAAACCTTTTTTGCAAATACAACCAACAACATAAAAACAAACACATGGGATCGGAAAAAACACTGGTAATCGGCATGTTCGGCTTCGGCGTAGTGGGTGAAGGCTTGTACAAGGTGCTCAAACAAACCCCTTCGCTGAAGGCATCAATCAAAAAAGTTTGCATCAAGAACACGAATAAAAAAAGAAACGCCCCTGCAGAGATTTTTACTTCCAACCCAGACGATCTCCTCTATGACCCGGAGATCAATGTGATTGTGGAAGTGATCAACGACAGTGCTGCTGGTTTTGAAATCGTAACAACAGCCCTGCAGCATGGCAAAGATGTAGTGAGCGCCAGCAAAAAAATGCTTTCTGAACATCTTCCAGAGCTGATTCGTCTGCAAGAGGAAACCGGGAAATCACTTCTTTATGAAGCCTCAGCCTGTGCATCGATTCCTGTGATCCGCAACCTTGAAGAATACTACGACAACGACCTGTTGCATTCCATCAAAGCCATTGTCAACGGATCAACGAATTTCATCCTGACCAAAATGTTTGAAGAGGAATTGAATTTCAAAGAGGCTTTGTTGCTGGCCCAACAGCTAGGCTTTGCCGAATCAGACCCCACCTTGGATATTGAAGGCTTTGATGCCGCCAACAAATGGGTTTTGCTGCTCACACACAGTTACGGCATAGATACAACCATTCAAGAAATGCTTTTCAATGGCATCACGCAGATTAGTCCGATTGATGCAGAAGTGGCACAATCCAGAAACCAGTCGATCAAATTGGTTGCTCAAGCCAAAAAACTGCAAAACGGTAAAGTTGCATCCTTCCTGTTGCCGCAATTTGTTGACCAGGCAGACCAGCTTTATTTTGTGAAGAATGAATACAATGGGGTGGTGATCGAAACCGGGTTTGCCGACAAGCAATTTTTCTATGGCAAGGGGGCGGGAAGTTTCGCCCATGCTTCTGCTGTTCTCAGTGATATTGCGGCATTGCGTTCTGGGTACCGCTACGAATACAAGAAAAGAAACCAGCAGCAACCCGCTGAGCTTTCCAACAACTACCACCTCCGCGTCTTCGTCAGTTTTGAAAGCCTCTCTTACGTTCCGCAAGAGGCATTTACATCCATTGAAGAATGGCATTCCGGCAATGAGAGAAGCTACCTCATCGGCACCATACCTTTCCAATCCCTGTTGAATCAGGATTGGTGGAAGACCAACAACAACTCCCTCATCCTTATGCCCAACTGCATCGTGGAAGACAGTGAAGTCAGTGAGCTGAAAAAGATGAGCCTTTCGCTGGCAGGACTCGAAGTCTGATCCATGCAATCGTCATTCAAAGCATACCGGGGGGCCTCACATGGTCCCCCTTTCTGTTTTGAATATCATCGCCAAGGTCGTTTCTGGCTGCCTCTGCCAAAGCCCTCAATTCCTGCAAAATCTGCGGATAGTTGGCCTTGACATCATATTGTTCACCCGGGTCTCGGCGCAGGTCATACAAAGCCTCAAACATGATGGTGTTTTCAGGGGCTGGCCCTGGGAAACCATCAAATCCGGGAGACTTCCCGAGGTAAGACCGTGAAGGATGCTGGAAAACAAGTTTCCAGTTGCCCTTGCGGACAGCCTCCAGGGAGTTGCGTCTGTAGTAGTACAGAAAGTGTTCGCGGGGTGATAGCTCCATATTGCCTTTCAGGAGTTCACTGAGGTCAACCCCATCAATGGCTTTCCCCGGAAGTGATGCACCAGTAAAGGCTGCCAGAGTGGGTAAAATATCGAGGGTTGAGGCCAACTGATTGGCTACCACCCCTGCAGGAACCTTTCCTTTCCAGCGCATGATGCAAGGCACCCGGTGCCCTCCCTCGAAGCTTGTACCTTTACCCTCCCGCAATCCACCGGAAGAACCGGCATGGTTGCCAAAATTCAACCAGGGACCATTGTCGCTTGTGAAGATGACCAATGTGTTTTTGTCCAACCCTTCATCCTGGAGGGTCTGTATGATTCTCCCCACATGGTGATCCACTTCCTGAATCATGTCGCCATACAAACCCTGTTTGCTTTTACCCTTGAAGGCTGGCGAAGCATTGATAGGCACATGCGGCATGGGATGAGGGATATAGGCGAAGAAGGGCCTTTTTTTGTTTTTCTTGATGAAGCTGATGGCCGCATCCGTCAATCTTCCGGTGATTGTGCTCTGATCATCCAGGTTACGGATGGTATCAATCACCCGATCTCCCTTGATGAGAGGCAAAGGCGGGAATTGGTATTTATTGGATTCAGGCTTTGCTGGAGTGCCGTCATAATTGACCGGCCACATGTCGTTGGAATATGGGATACCCAGGTATTCATCAAAGCCCTGTCGCAGGGGCATGAATGGAGCGGCATCACCCAGGTGCCATTTACCGAAAATCCCTGTGGCATAATTTTGCTGTTTCAGCATTTCAGCGATGGTCATCTCGTCTGGAGAGAGGCCTGTTTTGGCTCCTGGAAAAAGGGCACCACTGATGCCCAGCCTGTTGGGATAACATCCGGTGAGCAATGCTGCCCGTGAGGCACTGCATACCGCTTGGGCGGATAAAAAATTGGTGAACCGCATGCCTTCTGCCGCCAGGCGGTCGATATTGGGCGTCCGGTAATTCAATGCCCCGTAAACGGAGAGGTCGCCATATCCCATATCATCCATGAAGATGAGTACAATATTGGGTGGTGCTGGAGTAGCAGGCTTGTATGACTCTTGGAAGAAAACCAGGGTGAGCAGCGATAACGTAAACAGGGTTCTTTTCATCCGGCAAAAGTTGAAACATAATATACGAATTTCCAGGGAATTCACCAAAAAGACAGGGCTGCTCCGCTTCGCGGGGCAGCCCTGTCGGAAAAAATGAAAAAACCTATTCAGGAAGCAGTACGTTGTCTACTGCCAATGTCCGGCATAGAGCGTTATAGGCTGCCACATCGTTTTTCAGGAGGGCATCCATTTCGTCCCTCAATACCATCCACTGCTGATGCAATTCGGCATAACGTGCTTTTTGTCCCGCAGTAACATAAGGCACATTGCCATTCACTTCGCCGTGAACAAAGATGATATTGGCACTAAGCTTGTTGACGAAGTTGATGACATCGTCATACGATTGGCTTTTGGGTTGAATCAGCTTCTCTTCCCAGACCTTCAGTTTGTCCAGCAAAGCCTTGCCTGACTTCACCAATTCCGATTTCGAAGCATCCGCTTCAGTGATGCCATTGATACTGCGTACCTGGCCCGCGAGCTTGCGCATGCGGGTCACTGCCACATGGATATCCGTAACATCCGTTTCAAGTTTTTTCAGCAGCTCATCTTGTGCGGCATAATCAGCAGCATTGGATTGGATGCGGGGATCGGCTTTGACGACGAGAGGAGTAGACTGCACCTGGTTATCCACTTGCAATTCAACCGTATAGGTGCCTGGAACCAGACGGCCACCAGCATAACTTCCCTCAATATACACCTCATCAATGGTAGGCATGCTTGCCCTTCGCATATTCCACACAAACCTGTTGAGTCCTTTTTTCACTCCCAGAACAGGCTCATTGCGTAAGCCGTTGTTCGAGAAAACTTTGGGGGCAATGTTGGAAAAGCTTCTTACCACCTGACCTTGGGCATCCTTTATGGTTATACTGAGTTTCTTGATGGAATCAGCTGTTTCAGGCAAATGATAATAGATCACTGCGCCAGTAGCCGGATTGGATCCGGTGGTAACCGGGAAGCGGTCAGATTCCTCTTCGTTGGTATCGAATATACTGTATCCTGAAACCCTGTAAGTGACTGGAATGGTGAAGAGCCTCGCCTTATCTGTTGCTTCCGGATTGAAATCGCGAAGCGACTGCAGTTCGTCGAGCACCCAGAAAGAACGGCCTTGCGTTGCGGCAATCAGGTTATCCCGGTGGATCTTCAAATCTGTGATGGGTGTGATGGGCAGGTTGCGCTGGAAGTTTTTCCAGCTGGAGCCGCCATCATAAGAAATATACAGTCCGGTTTCTGTACCGGCAAAAAGCAAGCCTTTCCTCACTTCATCTTCCCTGACCACACGCATGCAGGCTCCGTAGGGAATGCCATTGACGATTTTGGTCCAGGTTTTGCCATAGTCGTTCGACTTGTATGCAAAAGGCGTAAAATCGTTGAATTTATACTTGTTGGCGGCAATGTAAACGGTTGCCGGATCGTGCGGGGAAACTTCTATGGCGTTGATCAAGGCTTCACCCAAATCCTTTGGCGTGATATTTTCCCAGGTTTTCCCGCCATCCCGGGTTATGTGTACGAGTCCATCGTCGCTGCCCGTGTAGATAACCCCTTTTTCTTTATCTGATTCCATTACATAGGTGATGGTGCAATAATTTTCCCCTCCTGCACCCTCATTGGTATAAGGAAAACCACTGATACCCATCTTTGTGGTATCATGCGTAGTGAGGTCTGGCGATATGGCCTCCCAGGATTTGCCCATGTCTTTTGTTTTGAACAAACGGTTACCGGCATGATAGTATACATTCTTTTCATGCTTGGAATAGAGAATGGGCGCATTCCAGTTGAAGCGGTACTGCATGTCTTTGGGTTGCATGGCCTGATATTGCACTGGATAGACCATCACACCAACACCTTCACCTGTTTGCGCATCCAGCAGCTCAATAGTTCCCTGATAGCTTCCACCCATCACATAGCGAGGGTCGTTGGGGTCGAAGCCCAGAAAGGCTGATTCACCGCCCGCGGAATAAGACCATTGCCTTTCGGTAATACCACCACCGGTGGTGTTTCTGCTGGCAATTTTTACAGACGTATTGTCTTGCTGGCCGGCATAGATATTGTATGGGAAAAGGTTATCAACATTGATCCGGTAGAACTGTGCGGTGGGTTGGTTGTTTTGTGCCGACCACACTTTGCCACCATTGAAGGTGATGGCAGCCCCGCCATCATTGGCAATGACCATATTTTGATTATTCTCCGGATTGATCCAGAGTTGGTGATAGTCGCCATGCGTACCCCTGATTTCCTTCCAGGTTTTTCCGCCATCTTCCGACTTCAAACCGGCTGCACCCAGCACATATACGGTATTTTCCAGCACAGGATCTGCAAACACTTCGATATAATACCAGGCTCGGGAAATCAAGCGGTGGTCCTTGCTGATTCTCGTCCAGTTTTCTCCTGCATCATTGGATACAAAGAGTCCGCCCTGTTCCTTTTGGGTATCACTTTCCACCAGGGCATACACCTTATTGGGATTGGCGAGTGACACCGAGATACCCATTTTACCGAGTTCTTTGGGCAGCCCCTGCTGGATTTTCGTCCAGGTTTCGCCCCCATCAGTGCTTTTGTATAAACCTGATCCTTTGCCGCCGCTTTGCACAGCCCATGGCAACCTGCGGTGGTCCCACATGGCTGCATAGAGAATACGCGGATTGGACATATCCATACTCAGGTCTGAACAGCCTGTATTTTCATCTACATAAAGGATATTTTTCCATGTTTTGCCCCCATCATCAGACCTATAAACTCCCCTTTCCTTGGAGGGGCCGTTCAAAGCCCCTTGGGCTGCCACATAGACCAGATCAGGATTTTGGGGATGGATCCGGACATTGGCAATATGCCTGGTCAGTTCAAGTCCCAAATGTTTCCATGTTTTGCCTGCATCTGTGGAACGGTAAACCCCATCACCGTAGGAAGTCATTACCCCCCTGGGTGCATGTTCACCCATACCGGCATACACCACATTGGGGTCACTGGGTGCTACTGCAACGGCGCCAACGGAACCGGTTTTGAAATATCCGTCGGATATGTTTTTCCAGCTTTGTCCCGCATCTTCCGTTTTCCAAACGCCGCCACCTGTAATACCCATGTAATAGACCAGCGGATTGCCCTTTACCCCGGTGGCAGAGACGGATCGTCCTCCCCTGCTATGTCCAAGGTTGCGCCAAAAAACCGGTTTGAAATAAGATTCAAGGTCGATGGCAGGTTTTTCTGCCTGTGGTGCAGGCTTAACTTGTTTTTTCTGAGCATGCACCTCAGCTAGACCAGAAAACAGACAAATGGCAATGATCAGACAACTGCGTAGAACTGGCTTCATGTCGATATGTTTGATTGAAGCCCCTAAGTTACACAATGACGGAGGCAAATCAAGGGCAAAAAAAAGGATGGTCATGGTGACCATCCTTTTTACATATCATCAGTTGCAAATCAATCATCATCCCCATCGGCTTCAATCTTCAAGAAGGCGGCGCGCTTGGGTCCGGGGAAAGGGATATTCCCTTTGATACCATGCCAAAGCACTTTATTGAATTCAATATCATTGTTGCTGTCTTCTTTGGCGAAGTTGAACTTTTCGGAACGCCGCTGCCATTCATTCAGGGCTGTGTTTTTCTGATTCATATCTACAGCTGGAACGATTGCCTTGAAATCAAAAGGCTTGGCTGTGCTGTCAAAACAACGCCACATGGGGGTTGCAGCAGCATCATATTGTGTCATAGGTGCAATACCCAAGATGAGTTCAATTGTCCTTAGCATAGACGTTGTTGTATAAAGGGTGTGATCCACAAATCCGCGCTTCACAAATCCACCTGCCAAGTAAGCAGGACTCCTATGGGCATCGACATGGTCAGCTCCATTTTGGGCATCATCTTCCAAAATGAATACTGCTGTTTCATTCCAGATGGGACTTTTGGCCAAATGTTCTATAAACATGCCCACTGCCAGGTCGTTGTCTGCCACGTGCGCTTGAGGTGTTGGCCTGCCAAACCTCACGCCTTCTGTATGGTCGTTACCGAAACGGACCGTATTGAATTGGGGAATACTACCTG
>JACCDV010334828.1_pt1 | contig 10557 bp, 9 predicted proteins | sample 7446131 | NCBI WGS metagenome assembly JACCDV01 (sample SAMN15323448, study PRJNA562643) | freshwater metagenome | isolation source: river surface water | place: USA:Blue River Watershed | collected 2017-08-17
CTTCTTGCGGTAATGATTCGATCTTTGATGCATCTTAATTCATCCATAATGTTGATGATTTTTTTTTGCAAGTCTTTTAGCTTCAAAAGGATATCGATATCTTGGGTTTTTTGGTTATCAAAGTAATCAATTATCTCATCAATAATCTTACCCGAATTTTCAATTTCATCAACGATATTATCTATGTTATCAACGATACGCAATAGATATGCGAAATATCGCATCTGGAGATTAATCAAAATCTCACCGATCATTAAAAGCAGCTTATGCCAGTTTATAACTATCGATACCATACAGAACAAGAAACAAATGAGGCTCTCAACGCATTCATAGAACATTACTAATAATGATTCATTCAAGCAGTTCTTATCTTGATACATGATGGCGCTATCATTGTACTTCTCAAAGCAGATGAAATTAAGGATGGTTGTTGAAACATTATTCATCGGAGAAATAGGAAACAAAGTGCTTGGCATTGTACAATGATAGTGGTATTTTACTAAAAAAAAATCAATTTTTATAATGATTATATCTTCACCAATTATGATTATATCTTCACCAATTATGATAATACCGATGGGCGCTTACATGTTAATTGAATATAGAATATAATTTTCTAAGAAGCTTGTGTATGGGTTATTAATATTATTAACATTCATATCAACGATGTACTCTATTCGTTTCATGGTAATGTCTGAAGATTCCATCCATTGAATAATATCTTTGTATATCTTGGATGCACATGCGATACACGCATTGTAGTACCCAACTTTAGCATGCAATGGTATCTTGAGTTTCTTGAATGGTTTGAAGTTGTACAAGCATTTATTCATAGCAATGACCATCTTATCAATGATCTCCTTAGAGTTTTTATATGTTTGAGTATTCATCTTCAATGATTTGAGTATCTTCATGATAGCATTGAATAACAGAGTAGTAAACGCTTTTTGTTCTTCTTCACTATCAAGGTAATTATACTTGGCTTGTTTGTAAGGAAAGCTTGTAGCTTCTTCTTTTGAAATAGCTTCAAAGAAGCTCTTTTCAAATACTTTATTATAAGCATCGATAAGTTTAGAAACGGTTTGGCGGATGATATGTTGCGCGATATGAGGCGCAATTGGATCCTCTTTGAAATGAAAATGAATATAGTCTTTGGTCCAAAGCATGTAGTATTGCGTACTATTATCCATCGATTGTGGGTTATTGTATGCATGGAGGGTTATCATATTCTTAGTCCCTTGCGTGCTTGGTTCTCTCTTAAGAATTTCCATATCATCAATCATTTTACTATTCACTCCTTTATAGTCTGCATAAGCTGGCTTGCCTACAATGTTAGATAAATCAAAATAAGATTGATACCGATTAGTGTAGCTAACCATGAAGCATATTGACTGTGAATGTTCTTTTGAAATCATCTTAAGTATTGTGCCTAATTGGGCTTTCCAATTAGTTTGTTCTTGCACTGAGAACCCGAAATAAGTTTGAAAGATTTCAGGAAGCTTTTTGTTATCTACAGTTGGGACTACATTGAATGTTTGTAACTGCTTGATCCCAATATCTTGTTTCTCTTTGATGTCCACGGATAAGGTTTTTTCTTTTAAAGTAATATTCCATTCACGAATAAGAGGAACCCACTCTGGATGAATTTGTTTGTTCTTGGATAGTTGCAAGAATATCTTAGAACCAAAATCAGACAAGATTAAGTTAGCCTCCATTGCACTGAATAGAATCTTGATAGTATCCAAATCAATCTCCAAACTATCTAACTGTTCGGCAATAGACTTACATATAGATACCAATAGTGTATCCAATGATTGCGAATTAGAAGAGAGCTTCTCTAATCTTTTTTTCATTTTGATTTCCAACTCCAAGATAAATTGTGGGCTCTTATCTATCAACTCAAAGTCATTATCCTTTGTAGCTAACTGGTGTAGGAACTTATCCAGATTGTCTTTGAACTCAAGTGATTGAATCATATGTGAGCATATGTGTGCGAATGTTGTATTGAACTTATTACCAGAATTATTCTTGTAAGAAATCTTAACGTTAACAGGTTCTTGTGGTAGTTGTATAGGCAGGTAGCTATCGTCAGCTTGCTCCTTACATAGCTTCAAAGAATTATCAACCACAGCATCTACTGACTTAAACAGTTCTTCGATCTTATCCATAATGATTGAGTGCTTATATGAAAGTAAAGATACTCGTAATGATGCTCAATTGCTTCAAAAAAAAGATATCAAACGAGCAGTACTACTTACATAGATATGATACGCTTAGAACGTTTAGGAGCACGTTTAGGTTTTGGTGCAACAACTGGAGCAGCTTGAGGGATTGGTTCTAAATCAGGAACATCAGTTGCGTATGTTTCTTCTGGAATAGCCGATAATGTGAATAAAGAATCTTCATAATCATTTGCTACATCATTGTGGATATCTTCTAACAATGGAATCTCTTCAATGATTTCTACTCGAGGGTGATGTTTGTTAAGAGAACTTAACATATCATCATCAGTGATAGGTTGGTTAATTAGTTCCGATATCATTGCCATGTCCGGCATAACAAAGGATGAAGCATGATTGGTTTCTTCATCTTCCTCCTCTTCATCTTCCTCCTCCTCCTCCTCCTCTTCATCATCACTCCCTTCCTCCTCCTCCTCTTCATCATCACTCCCTTCCTCCTCCTCCTCTTCATCGTTGTCGCTTCCTTCATCTTCATCATCTTCCTCATCATCTTCTTCATCGTCGTCGCTTCCGTCATCTTCATTTGCATCTTCTTCATCATCGCTTCCTTCATCGCTACCAATGATATACTTGGACAAATCATGACTATGGTCATTAGCTACATCAGGCGGATCATTATCTGTATTTTGATTTGGGGTTACTATTAGAGACTCATTGTTATTCATTTGTTGCTTGGGGATGCGATAAGTGGTCCAATACTTCCAAACTACATAGATGATAATGAAAACAAAGATAGAAAACAATATTGGGATAGAGTAGTCGCTCAATGTTGTGAAGAATTTTTGAGTTACAGTCAAAGGAGCATTAGGGATGTTGTCTGGGTTAGTATGTTCTTGGATAACCTTTGCTGGAGTTGAATCTTTCGGTATTTGAAGATTGGTAGTTGGCTTATAAGAAGCTGCGATTGTGTCGTCTATGATTCGAGGAACAACTTCCAAATGCGCATTCATGGATATAATTTTAAAATTATACGTATATTAGGCATGAATGCAACATCAGAAGAGGTGTCAGTTTAGTTCAAAATAAAAACAAAAAAGTAGCCATGCTACACAACACTGATCACAATGCCTATTTGAAGAAGATCACCAAGAGGGTAATGCTAGCTATGGTAGTTAGTAAGAGGAAACAGATAATACACTTATATGCTGCGGTATGAGTAGTCGAGGCCTCAATAGAGGTAACTTCAATTGGATCAGCGACTACAATTACTTCCGGATGACTATCCTCCATAATCTCAATCTCTTCTGAATTGTTATCCTCGATGATATCAATCTTAATCTCTTCCAACACCGATATGATATTACCATGCTCATCGATAGTTTCTTTGTGATACAACTCATAGATCCATTCGGGTAAGCTTGGAAGATCCTTAATCTTACCAATTGGTTTAGTCCAAGTATACTTGACTCCAGTCGCATAATTAACCGATGGCGATGCTACGAATTGGCAATCTTGAATCCACATATCAATACCAATTGCTCGCTTATTGAGTTTAGGACATTTGATCTTAGCTTTCATATTAGCCATTCGCGTGGGATCGTATTTGAAGATGTAATGATAACCACCATTACCGGTTCTTTGAATTGGGCAAGATTCAGGAAGCTCACCATAGACACTGATCATCTTTTGGAACATTTCTACTCCACTATCTTTTACATCAACATCGATGCAAACGATTCCAGAATTAGGTCCACAGACGATACCGATATTATCAATATCTTTAGTCATTCTAAAGTCGTATGACTTTCCAAGCTTAGTCCAATTAGAAATACTCACTGCTTTACCAGCTAGATCAGTATCTCTTCTTGAAAGAGGAATAACTACAAGACCTTTTGATCTGTAATTCTTCTTAGCAATTTCGTAAACATTATTGTTGGGTTTCAATAGTTCCGTGCGATCAACAATTGTAAAATCAACACCACGAGTTGCATATTTGCGAAGTTGTTGCATATATTCCTTATCACTTAGCATCACATGAGAGATTTTAACCGAAGAAACATCTGGAACCTTTTGATGGATCATACCTTTGTAATAGAAATTACACAAGAAGTCTTTCTTGAGGATAGATGTATGAATCTTTTCGAAGAAATTATCATGATTGTTGAGTGCAATAATATTGATATTCATCAAAGCCTTTCCACTTATTCTAATCTTCATATTAATGCTATTTTTTTGCAAGATTGGTCTTAGATCCCAACCATTATTAGTAAGTCTGGTAACTTCATTTGAGAACATGAAACTGTACACATCTTTCGAGTTACAAAAGGAGTTATCATAGTATGATAAGAGCATAGGATCGCCTCTTTCAGCTTCCATAGCTGCTTTACTCATATAAACTTTCAATACTTTCATAGCTTGCACACTTGGCACTAAGATATCGATATCGCGAATGCGATAGTTCAGCCCAGATAGATGCTTATGGATAATAGATCCAAAGATAGCACCACCAGCTTCATCGACAGCATTGAATAATGTTTCCAATGATAGCAATGGATGATCACTAGCTTGAGGGAAACCATTGAAACAGGCAATTTGGTTGATAGTTTCACGGTTGCATTGAGTAGAGAACATTGTTAGTCAAAGAGCAGATAGAGAGGATCAAGAGGTCTTCAGGTATTAATTGGTGTCTCTGTCAATTTTACGCTTAGCCTAAAAGGCACCTATTAGACGTTTAGTAACCACTTATTCGAATCATATCAGGCTGCTACCATGGATCGCTACTATGGCTACTACCATGGATCGCTAATATGGCTGCTAGGATTATGGCTACTACCATGGATCGCTAATATGGCTGCTAGGATTGTACAATAATTATGTAGAATAATTGGTTAGGTATTTGAGCCTTAAGGGTATCATAATGCGTTTCGATGCGAAGTATACTGATATGACTTGTTCTAGCGAGTCAATAGGGTATACTCCAGATCCAATAGGCGTTTCCTTCCTAAGAAGACTCAGATTAACATTAATGATAAAGGAATAGTTATCCTTCTTAACAATGATATGCCCATTATCTCTGTTAACCTCATTGATCATTGTAATATCTGCCGATACTGTAGGCGTAGTGAAGCCTGATATATATACAAGATCACCTGTGACTAAATGATGCGGTTCGGTAAATATGAATAAGCCATATTGGTTAGTGAAGTCTATAGAGCTTACAAACATGTGATCCTTGTCGAAGGTAATCTTGGGTAGCATTGCTCCAAATGTTAATGTAAAATTATCAATGTAGTTCATTGGCCTTGAGAATCTGTAAGTGGCGTCAACCGGTTTCAGGTAGATAAGATTATTGTCTATCTTATCTATATCGAATACAAAATGGAACTGCCCGCCTTCATAAGCTTCATACGAATTGGTGACCCATTCATTGATGCTCAGAGTGATCTTATTGTAAAAATTTACAAAGATAGGCTTATATGGGATAGTAAATGGTGAGATGCTAATCTCGACAATATCCCTGATACTGTTTCCTATAATGAGACCTCCACGCTCAGAGCGCGCTTTCGTGTTAGTGATAAGATTGAATATAATCTTGCTCGTATCGGTGTTGGCTGTATTTTGGTATCGAGAATCGATAATAATGTATTCGTCTCTCATTAAAGAAGAGTAGTTCAGGTACTTTATCAGTTCAATCTTCTTAGACGTGTCCAGCTCGAGTATGGCAGCGAAGTCATTGTTGGTTAGTTTTTCTTTACTCGAAAAGGTATCTTTATATACGGGTCCCATATTGATCGGTTCGTCGCCTGGCACGTTGATGATGTTTTTAAGTTTTTTTTGCAAAATTTCATTCTCATCAGCCACGGTCCAAGTATTGTCACTCACATTGGTTCCATATAACTCTACGATTGCATTAATGGACGCATCTATTGTTTTGTATCTCTCAAGGATGGCTTGCTTATTGATGTTTTTAATAAACGTTTTGATGTTGATCATATTGGTTTCGATTCGTGGATCAATGTGGTAAGTATTAGCTATTTGTGAAATGATAGCAATTATGACTTCCTTTGTCTCCAAAGGAGATCGTGTGTACGCACGTTGAGGAATATCAAAATGATCCATGTGATTATATTCTTTATTTGGAATTTAATAACAACCAACAACAATGTTTATTCTTCTAATGTGTTCCTTACTGCTTGCAAATTGGGTAGATGCCCATGGGTTCATGACCAAACCCGAAGCTGTTTATAAAGATCCTTCTACCAAGACCACTTATATATATCGCGTGGATGGTAATAAGATCTTCCCAGGTGTCAAGTGGAACGATAGCCCAAGAACCAACACCAATGAATTAATTAAAAAAATAAACGATGGGAGCTTTCCTCCTTTGAAGATGTTCATGGATAAGTACATCACTGGTTGCCCTTTCAATGACTTATCGAATACAGTTGATGTGTCTAATCTAAATTACTTTCAATGGCAAAATGATGAAGAGAGACAAGGCTTCGTACCTTCACATGAAGGACCTTGTGAGATTTGGTTTGATAACAAACTTATCTTCCAAAACAATAATTGCCGAGAAGCCTACACCGACTACCCAGCAGTCATACCGATAGATTATAGCTCATGTGGAAGCTCTTGTTTATTATCATTCTATTGGATGTCCATGCAAGAACCTTTATGGCAACTGTATAAAGGTTGTGTCATGATAAGCTACCATGGCACGCCTAAGAACAACCCAACAATGATTTCGTCAACACCTACACCGTTGGCTCCGACGCCAAATACCCCACAGCCAATTGCTACTCCAAGTACATCTATGATCCGTATTCCTATATCAGACCAGTCTTACCTAAGCTGTAAGATTGAATATGTTTGAAGATAGTCTCTTCCAATTAACATTTCGTTCATTCATGCGAATCCATGATAGAGATACGTTTGGATTGAAACAGTATAACGATTCCAGATTATCATTCATGAAGAAGCGATCATTGGTCATTATGGTTTCCCATGTGAATGCAGGATTAGATACTAACATAGCCTTATTCCATTGTCTATCCTGGTTACTCAAAATGAAGTCAGCACTTAGATTCTTATTGAATGATAGACCAGAATAGTCCCATGGAATAGCTCCGAATGAATTAATATCAACAATGTGAGTATTTGGGTTACCAGATATTGAATGCCAGTTCCAAGGATGTTTCATGTTATCATTAACAAACTTGCAAGGAAGATTTGGATTGATACTCAAATGAGGATACTCAAATGGGATAAGCCTCTTGTATATGTCTCTCTCCTTGATCCCAGGATTCGCACTGACACATCTAAAGTCCCAAGCCCTATTACGACCTTCGTTAAGGATGTAGTTGCTATTGATATTAGGATTCATGGAAACAAATAAATCTACCCATGGATAGTGTGAGTATCTGTCTATATCTTCTAACTTGATTGCTCTGTTCTGCGATAAGGCATTCCAATTCAAGTAAATCACATTGGTCCCAGTAAGGACAAACTCTTTGAAGAAATCGAAACTCATATTAGGGTTACTACACAAGTCTGGGTATGACCATAAGAGTGAAGGGTTGCTACGAACAATAGCCTCACTCACTGATGCATTACGAGAAACTGCCTTCATGTTCCAAGGCAACTCTGGATGTGATTGGATAAATCCAAAACTAATATTTGGATTCATACTCAAGGCAAGCCAATCATATGGCGCACTTGGGTAAGCTTCAATAATAGATTCCAATTCAGATGGCATGGTTATATCAATGATACTAATTCGATGAGAAACCAATCAAATCTATTCATGTATCCACCGTCGGTAAGTGTCCATCTACTGTCATTCTTTGTCCATGAGGTGGCATTCTTTGTCTCCGAGGTGGCGTTCTTTGTCTCCGAGGTGGCGTTCTTTGTCTCCGAGGTGGCGTTCTTTGTCCATGAGGTGGCGTTCTTTGTCTCCGAGGTGGCGTTCTTTGCCCATGAGGTGGCGTTCTTTGTCCATGAGGTGGCGTTCTTTGTCCATGAGGTGGCGTTCTTTGTTCATGAGGTCGGTCATTTTTCAATGTTAATCTTTAGATTTGACTCAACAAAAACTTTTATTTTTGTATTCACATGCGAGCTATCAGTGTGACTGTTCATGTAACCCATCAGTGTGACTGTTCATGTAACCCATCAGTGTGACTATTCATGCGAGCTATCAATGTGACTGTTCATGCGAGCTATCAATGTGATTGTTCATGCGAGCTATCAGTGTGACTGTTCATGTAACCCATTAGTGTGACTATTCATGCGAGCTATCAGTGTGACTGTTCATGTAACCCATTAGTGTGACTATTCATGCGAGCTATCAATGTGACTGATCATGCACAAAAAAAGATGCACCAATTGGTACATCTTATGGATACATCGATAGCTAATGAGTTGCTTAAGCCTTAGCCTTACGACCACGACCTTTAGCGGGTGCTACCACTTCAGGTACTTCTTGTGGTTCAGGCATAGCACTTGTATCTTCGGTGGCTTCTGTCTCTTCGGTGGCTTCATCTTCAGCACCTTCAGCGCCCTTGTTAGCCTTGTTGGCCTTGTTGGCTTTGAGCTCATCAAGACGGTTGCTAATAAGGTCAGAGACTACTCGGACATCCTCTTCAGAAGAGTGAGTATGGTCTCGGAGCAAGATACCAGTGGCGATCCAAGCCAACTCAGCAGTGATGGTCTTGCTATTACCAACTTGGATAAGCGAGCGGATCACATTCACATAGCGATCCATCACTTGGAAGATAAGATCATTGAGAATACAAGTGATATCGCGGTTGAGGAGTACTGATTGGTAGGCAGGGTTGCGAGAGCGAATCTCCTTGAAGGTATTACCGATGAATTGAGAGAGCACAGGACGCTTAACCTTTGGCTTGTCTGAAGCAACTTCTTCGCTATCGCCTTCGCCTTCACCTTCTTCACCTTCGGCTTCACCTTCACCTTCGGCTTCTTCTGGTTCCTCTGCTTCAGGCTCTTCAGCTTCAACCTTGGCATCTTCAGTGGAGCATTCATTGTGAAGAATGTCATAGACGATGCGTGTATTCATGTAGAGACCAGCAAACATCTTCGTTTGAAGATCCTTCCATGGGATGAAGCGAGGACGCGATTGCTTACCATTGTTGGCCAACACGTTGTCGCCAAGATATACCAAAATTTCTCGGAGCATCATGTTGAGCATGAAGGTGATGACCTCGAAGGAGGAGTCGCTGAACTTGTAGCGCATGCTAGAGATGATATCTCGAAGCGATTGATTAGGACTATCAGTGTTACCACCAACCTTCTTCCTCAAGGCTTCAGAGCTATCATTATCCAAGTAGTGCTGGGTCTTATCCTTGCAAACAGCCAAGCAAGCTTCTTCTTCAGCAGTCAATTCAGGTTCAACCTTCTCTGTAAGAGCACGCTCAACCTTGCCAATCACTGAAAGCCAACGTTCATATTCACCATTGATCTTCTTGCTAGCAACGTACTTCTTCACATGGCAAGCACCGATAATACGTCGAGGATCGACTGGGCGTGTCTTGACGAAGCCTTGTCCGTTCTCAGCAAGAATGATAGAAGCAGCAACCTCAGGGTTGATGCGTTCATACTGAACCTTGGGGGCCTTTGGAGTCTTGGGAGCCTTAGGCTCTTTGGGTTCCTTGGGTTCTTTGGGTTCTTTTGGTGCCTTTGGAGTCTTAGGAGTCTTAGGAGCCATTGTAGTAGATTCTATGGAAATGATCTGATTGAACTTATATACTCATCTTTTTTATCTCAAGATAGAAACGAATAAGTAGGCTCGAATACCCCTACCCACCTATCATGGATAATTATTTTTTTCAAAAAAAGTTCTATATATTTGAATCTATTTTAGGTGAGTCTATCCACATATCCATCCATATCAAAGCTACTATCTCGCTCCCACCATTCCATATCCTCATAATGCTTCAATGTCTCTGTATGAATCTCGCGCATCTGATGATAATTATGGGGAGCACTTCTATTGTATTTGGTTAAGACACGTCTAGCTCGACGCCCTAATGCCTGCTCATGCTCAGAAAATCTATCCATGCGGTCATACTTAGCGAACTTATCAACAGATGAAACTCTTGGTTGCTGCATGCGACGCCCAGGAGCTCGAAGCTGATTCACAAAGAAGGAACGAATTGATTCTTCGTTCGACATCGCGTATATTAATCAACATCATAGTTTCACATAACTTACCAAGCAGTCTTATCCTTGTATGACTCAAGGTAGTAGCACCATCGTAGTAGCCTTGTATGACTCAAGGTCGAAACACAATCATAGTGTCCCTGTATGTACCAAGGTAGTAGCTTCATCATAGTATCCTTGTATGACTCAAGGTAGTAGC
>JACCDV010177212.1_pt1 | contig 10555 bp, 9 predicted proteins | sample 7446131 | NCBI WGS metagenome assembly JACCDV01 (sample SAMN15323448, study PRJNA562643) | freshwater metagenome | isolation source: river surface water | place: USA:Blue River Watershed | collected 2017-08-17
ATTGGGGAGTAAATGGTCCCAAAGGAGTTGGCCCTACCACTACCCCATCGGCATATCCGGAGAATTCAGTGCCTGGAGCCCCATATTGCAAGTAGTATTTCCCGTTGTGCTTGGTCACGTGGGCACCTTCCATAAAGGGGTCTAAGAAGGTATTATCCATGTGTTCCCCAAAGCGCTGCCAGCCGTACTTGTCTGGTTCAAGGAGGTAAAGTTCTTTTCGCGTACCAATGGGGGCCATCGTTTTTCTGTTCAACTCCACTCCGTAGAGTGGGTAGCGGTTGGAACTACCGTTGTACATGTAAAGTCGACCGTCATCATCGGTAAAGAAGTCGGGGTCCCAGCCCCCTATTTCAAATTTCTCCACGAGCGGCTTCCATTCGTTTGCCTTGGGATTGGTACTCATCCAAATGGTGAAATCTTTCTCATAGGTGGACCCCATGACCAAGACCGTATCGCCTACAATCCCAACTGCAGGTGCACACAATTCATCGTATACCTTGTTCCAAGGCTGAAGAAATCGTCTGGAATGAAAGTCCCAGTTCAATAGGTTGTCACTGGTCCAATAGCCCCACTGGTTGGTGGAAAAAAGGATGTAACTCCCCTGGTAGTTGACGATGACGGGATCTGCAGTAGCCCGGTGTCTGCCCCATTCCGAAAAATTGGGGATAGGCGTGTAGCCATAGTCTAGATTGATGGGATTGCAATAGGTCTGCTGCTGAGCTAGGGATGAAAATCCAAACTGGACCAAAAAAAGGAGTACAAGGAAGTATCGCATAGTTGGTAAAGTAAGAAAAAGTCAAAGAGGTATGCAATGGGCTCAGTGTTGAAGGACTCCAATTGAATCCAATTCGTGTATTTACACACATTTTTCGCTTTTCAAAAAAAGAAAATGATGAGCAAATCAGTTGGTAACCGGCTAGTTGTAAAAATAAATTTATATATTTGTCACACTAACAATTGCCATGACACAAGAACTCTTTGCGAGCTATTCCTTTTTGCTAGACCGAACGGCCCGCAAGGTAAAGCAGTATGCGCAGCAGCAGTTTAAGCAAGGAGGCTTTGACGTGACGGTAGACCAATGGCTAGTCTTAAAAAACCTAGCGGAAAACCCTGAACTCAGCCAAACAGAATTGGCAAACCTGGTATTCAAGGATCACCCTACGCTCACCCGAATTTTGGACTTATTGCACAAAAAAGGGTACATCATCCGGGTTCAGCACCCCCAAGACCGCCGAAGCTTTCAATTGCACTTGACCGAAGCAGGCGTAACTAAAGTAGCTGAATTGAGACCCAAAGTGCTTCAATTTCGCGAAAAGGCTTGGGAGAAGTTGACTGAAAAGGACTTCTTAGAATTCAAGCGCATCTTGAATACCATCTATCAAAACTTGGACGAGTCAAACAAAGATACCAACAGCTAGTTTGGAATTCAGAAGATGAATTTCAAGCCCAAACCAAACGCATTCAACTACTCCATGAACACCCCCACTATCCACACAGATTTATGCATCATCGGCGCAGGCCCGGTAGGACTTTTTGCTGTATTTGAGGCAGGATTACTTAAAATGAGATGCCATTTGATTGATGCTCTGCCGCAGATTGGAGGTCAACTTTCAGAAATCTATCCTCAGAAGCCGATTTACGACATCCCTGGATACCCTGAAATCAAAGCACAGGATTTGGTGGACAACCTGATGGAGCAGGCCAAGCCTTTCAATCCCACATTCACCTTGGGTGAGCGCGTAGACCTACTCGAACGTCAAGAGGATGGAAGTTTTATCGTAACTACCAGTGACCAGACCACCGTACATGCCAAAGTCATCGTCATTGCAGGGGGTTTGGGCTGTTTTGAACCAAGAAAGCCAGTATTGAACAACCTAGAAGCTTTTGAAGGCAAGGGGATTCATTACATGGTGAAAAATCCAGAGACTTTCCGAAACAAAAAGGTGGTGATCGCAGGTGGTGGTGACTCCGCACTCGATTGGACTATTTTCTTAGCCAATGTAGCAGAGCGAGTGACTTTGGTGCACCGAAATGAAACCTTCCGAGGAGCCCCAGATTCAGCTTCTAAGGTATTCGATCTAGCCCAAGAAGGGAAGATCGATTTGATTCTTTCGGCCAACTTGAAGGAAGTTACGGGTGGGGATCGATTGGAGAAAGTCATTTTGGAAGACAAGAACAACCAAGAATTGACCCTCGATGCTGACTACCTGATTCCTTTGTTTGGTTTATCACCAAAATTAGGTCCTATTGCCGATTGGGGTTTGAGCATTGACAAAAATGCGATCGAAGTAGATACGCGTGATTACTCCACTGGAGTAGAACGAATCTATGCCATTGGAGACATCAATACCTATCCAGGCAAGTTGAAACTCATCCTCTGCGGATTTCACGAGGCAGCCATCATGATGCACTCCGCCTTTAAATATGTGTATCCAGACCAAAAACTAAGTTTCAAATACACCACGGTAAACGGGGTGAATGCATTCTAAGACGATTTATGGAATTGATCAAATTTACCGTAGAAGACCAGCAAGGGGAGCGCCAGGAAGTCGAAGCACCTGCTGACATGGGGCTCAGCCTCATGGAAGTTCTCAAAGCTTCCGAATATCCCATTTTAGCTACCTGTGGCGGCATGGCCCTTTGCGCTACTTGCCATGTCGAAATAATAGAAGGCCAAGCCGGCTTAGGAGATGCTACGGACACCGAATTGGACCAGTTGGAAAACCTACCCGAATACTTCCCTACCTCTCGATTGGCTTGCCAAATCCGAATTGGAGACCAACTCGAAGGCGCGGTAATCAAACTCCGGGGAGAAGACGTGGTCTAAGCTATATTTGACTTCCGAATAGGTAAAATCAACCTCCGTACAAAACTTAATTTAGCTCGGTGTCTGCATCGGGCTATTTTTTTTAAAAATTTGTGTAGCGAATTCCTAAGCCTTTTCGTTCTGAGAAAAAAACAATTAAAACTATGAAACGCATCGCTATTTTTTTGATCTCCCTTTTTGTGGTCTCATGTGAACTTTCGACGACCGAACCACTCGTAATTACAGCGGAAGAATTACTCAGCCAACAGGCGGAAATCATCCGGCTCTCCGAATCGGTCCCCTGTACGAATGCTTCTGAATGGAAATTTACCCCCATGGGAAGCAAAGCCTGTGGAGGCCCAGCCCGTTACATCGCTTACCATCAAAGCATTGAGCGAAATTTTCTAGACCTGGTGGAGCGATTTACTGCAGCACAAAAAGCCTACAATGAACTAAATAATGTCCTTTCAGATTGCTTGCTAGTAGGCCCCCCACGAACCATTCAATGCGAAGCCAGCAAAGCCGTACTCGTCTATTGATTTTTTAATATGCTCCTGATGCCTATTTTTTGTCAGGCACCCTATTTTTTCTTGGTCGGCCAAATGGCCGACCAATTTGTTTTAAAGTTTTTGAAAAAAGCTAGGCTCCTTGGTCTGTTGGAGAACAAGGCTATTGCTCGTCCATCAATGCATGGAGAATCTGACAAGCCGCTTCAGATAGGATTGTTCCAGGTCCAAAAACAGCTATTACCCCCTCATTTTTCAAAAAGTCATAGTCCTTAGCCGGAATCACTCCCCCAGCCACGACGCGTATATCTGAACGACCCATTTGCTGCAAGCAGGCGATCAATTCTGGAATCAATGTTTTGTGTCCAGCCGCCAAGGAAGATACGCCCACAAGATGGACGTCATTTTCTACAGCCTGCTCTGCCACCTCTTGGGGTGTTTGGAACAAGGGCCCTATATCCACATCAAAGCCCAGATCAGAGAACCCCGAAGCTATCACTTTCGCTCCTCGATCGTGGCCATCTTGCCCCATTTTTGCCACCAAAATACGGGGTCTTCTACCTTCCACTTCGGCAAATCGATCCGAAAGGAGCTGGGCTTCTACAAATGATTTTTGCTGTTTCACTTCTGCTGCATAAACTCCCGAAATGGATTGGGTTTGGGCTTTGTGACGCCCAAAAGCCTGCTCCATCGCAAAGGAGATTTCCCCTAAAGTAGCTCTTTTTCTTGCTGCAACGATGGCCAAAGCAAGTAAATTTCCCTCCCCAGATACAGCTGCAGCCCGAATTTGATCCAAAATAGCCGTAACCTCTTCTTGATTTCGCTGGCTTTTCACCTGCTTCAAACGCAAAATTTGAGAATCTCGAACCGTATGGTTATCTACTTCCAGGAGCTCCAACTCGGTTTTTTCATCCACTCGGTAGCGATTCACCCCCACAATAGTATCCTTGCCCCCATCGATTCGAGCCTGCTTTTTGGCAGCTGCCTCTTCAATTCGGAGTTTAGGCAACCCTGTTTCAATGGCCTTGGCCATCCCTCCCAACTTTTCCACTTCTTCAATTAGACTCCAGGCTCTTTTGGCCAACTGATCTGTGAGGTACTCCACGTAATAGGAGCCTCCCCAGGGGTCTACCACCTGGGTAACCCCTGTCTCTTGCTGCAACACCAACTGGGTATTTCGGGCAATGCGTGCAGAAAAATCGGTAGGCAACGCAATGGCTTCATCCAAGGAATTGGTGTGCAACGACTGGGTATGCCCCATCACTGCTGCCAAGGCCTCCATTGCTGTCCGGGTCACGTTGTTGAAGGGATCTTGCTCGGTGAGTGACCAACCGGAAGTTTGGCAATGGGCACGCAATGCCAGGGATTTGGGGTCTTTCGGTCCAAACTGGTTCACCAGCTTAGACCAGAGCAAACGCCCCGCCCGCAACTTGGCAACTTCCATGAAATAGTTCATCCCTACTCCCCAGAAGAAGGAAAGTCGCGGCGCAAAGTCATCAATCGCTAAGCCGGCTTTCAAGCCTGTGCGCAAGTACTCTAGTCCATCTGCCAGCGTGTAGGCCAATTCCAAATCCGCAGTAGCCCCAGCCTCCTGCATGTGGTACCCGGAGATGGAAATGGAGTTGAACTTGGGCATCTCCTTGGAAGTAAATTCAAAAATATCCCCAATCAGTCGCATACTGGCCTGTGGGGGATAGATGTAGGTGTTTCGCACCATGAATTCCTTGAGAATGTCATTTTGGATGGTGCCCGAAAGTGCCGATCTGTGTACTCCTTGCTCTTCCGCCGCTACAATAAAAAAGGCTAAAATGGGAATGACAGCTCCATTCATGGTCATGGAAACGGAGATCTGATCCAAGGGGATCTGGTCAAACAAGACCTTCATGTCCTCCACCGTATCGATGGCTACCCCTGCCTTACCTACATCTCCTTGGACCCGAGGGTGATCTGAATCGTAGCCTCGGTGCGTAGCCAAGTCAAAGGCAACGGATAAGCCCTTTTGACCTCCTGCCAAATTCCTTCTGTAAAAGGCATTGGACTCCTCCGCAGTAGAAAATCCAGCATATTGACGAATCGTCCAAGGTCGCTGCAAGTACATGGTCGCATAAGGACCGCGAAGAAAAGGGGCAATTCCTGCGGTAAAATGTAACTCCCGCAATTGAGCGATGGCTGCAGGATCAAACTGGTCAGGAACAGGAACTTGTTCGGGTGACTCCCAAGTACTAATAGGTACCTTCGCTGCCTTGCTAGCGCTTTTTGAATTCCACTGCTTAAAATCTGGTCTCATTGGGCGTCGAGGGTTAAACTTTCCACCAAATAGGCCGCACGAGTAGGTTTTAGTTCATGCGCCGCTTCCTCAAAGGGAGGTAGGGGTTTATTGTAACTCAAGGCTGCAGGCGCAGCATAGGCATTTGCGCCTACTTTCACCTGAGTCTTATCTAAGATTGCTCCTTGAATTTTGGAACGGTAGGTTTTGACACGATCCTGAAGGGATCCACTTTGGCAGGCTTTCCACCAACCGCCTTCCTGCTCAAGCAGGGTCAATGCTGTTTGGGTTTCTTGGACCAAGTCGGTAACCAAATTTTCTAAAAAATAAGTCCCTGCGCTAGGGTCTTGCACCTTATCCAGATAGGCTTCTTCTTTCAATAGTATAGACACATTTCTTGCGATACGACGCTCTTGAGTAGTTGCCTGCTCTTCTTCCAAAGGCCTCACCCAAAGCACATTGGCCCCACCCAATATGGCTGAAAGCGCTTGATAAGTTTGACGTATCGCGTTGGAATGTGCATCCAAAACGGATTGGGACCAGTGTGCCGTCTGGCAAAAAAGGAGTAGGTCCTGCTCCTCAAGCTCTACCTGATAGAGCAAGGCTAGATTCTGAACCAACTGTCGAAAAGCAAGCAATCTCCCCACTTCACCGAAATGATGCTCCCCTACAGCAGTTTCCAAAAACAACTTTTCAAATACACTACGAGGTGCACAAGACACCCGATCTAAAATCTCTACCAACTCCCCCAGTCCAAAGGTGAGTGCATCCAGCGGATGGGCTCCTGATTCACTGTAGCGTGAGGTTTTGATGCAAAATGCCTTAAAGTTGGGATAGCCTTCGGTAAGTTCTAGTAGCTCTTCCAATAATTCGACCCCTAGTCCCAGGTCCTGCTGTCGATCAAAAACTTGATCTGCGGGACTCCAGAGCATTCCACCGCGAATTGTTGATCCATCCACCCCTGTGCTCTCCACCCAATCTTGAAAAAGCTGAATTGCGACTACAGGATTTCCTAAGGGGAGCAGGTAGATGGAAATGTATTGCGGAAGTACACCCTGCAAAAGTTCTTGCAGTTCTTCGGTTCCATGGAGTGGTATCACCAAACCTTCCGCTCCATTTTCCAAGGCAGCCAACACCTCGGTATTCGTATCGCCAGGCAACACAGTGACTACATTGTCCCAGTACCGCGGGGGCATTCCCGGAAATTCGGAAGGGGCATGAAAACGACGCTGCTTTACCACATGCTGCACATCTTCTAGCGTATACATGGGCTGTAACGGGAGGGTATCCCAAAGGCTAGTTCCCAAGCTTTCCGGCTCTCCTTTTCCCTTAAGGTCAAGTCTGACTTGTCGCAACCAGTCTTCCTTGGTTGTATTGGGAAATTCGAAAAATAAATCCTGCTCCATAAACCTGATTGTGCAAAAAACGAGAACTCAAAATTAACCATTCCTCGCCAAAATGCTCCGAAAGGGGAAGACAATTATAAAGCAAGCACACAAACAGTACGCCTTCATCCATTTATCAGAATTTTCATTGGCATAATAGCGGTAAGCTAACTGTTTAACCCCGTCATTTCGCGGATAAACATTTGGAATTTTGCCAAATTAGCGAGTGGCAAAACCTTAAATTCATAGAAATTGTTTAAAAAAAAGGATTCCTTCCGTTTTTGATTTTTTATTTAAGTGAATTTTCCACATTTTTGACACCCCCTTTGTCAGCTATTGACAGAAGTGTGAATCCTATCCTTTTCGAATGAGTTCAGAAGCCAATGCTGTATGGAGTGAATGCTTGCGTGTGATCGAACAACACGTTAATGAGCAGAGCTATTCCACCTGGTTTAAGCCCATTGTACCCGTAAAGCTTGAAGGATCCACGCTTACCATTCAGGTTCCTAGTCAATTCTTCTACGAATGGCTAGAAGACAATTACGTGGAAGAACTTAAATTGGCTATCAAAAACACCTTGGGTGCTGCGGGACGTCTTGAATACGCAGTGGTTGTAGATAAGGGGAATCCAAGCAATCAGCCTTATGTGGTTTCTTTCCCGCAGGGAAATGCCAGCAACAAAAAACCTGGAACACCAGCCCAAGAGGTAAAGACACCATTTGAAATGCAATCCTTGGATGCAGGTCTACTGACGCAAAGTAACCTGAATCCAAACTATACCTTCGTCAGTTACATTGAAGGCGATTGCAACCGCCTAGCCAGATCGGCAGGATTTGCAGTAGCCAGCAAGCCTGGAATCACTTCCTTCAATCCCTTGATGGTCTACGGAGGAGTAGGTTTGGGCAAAACCCACTTGGTGCAAGCCATTGGCAATGAAATAAAAAATGGACCTGGAGAGAAATTTGTGCTCTATGTCTCCTCAGAAAAGTTTGTGAATCAATTCATGGATTCCATCAAAGATGGTAACGTGAAAAACTTCACTAATTTTTACATGCAAGTGGATGTCTTGATCATTGACGATATCCAATTCTTGGCAGGGAAGGACCGAACCCAAGAGATGTTCTTCCACATTTTCAATCACCTGCATCAAAACAAAAAACAGATCATCATGACCTCTGATTGTCCTCCACGGGATTTGAAGGGTCTTGAAGAGCGTTTGCTCTCTCGATTTAAATGGGGATTGACCGCTGATCTGCAGATGCCTGATTTTGAAACGAGAGTGGCGATCATTCGCAGAAAGATGGAATCCGAAGGAATCAATATTCCGGATACTGTAGTCGAATACCTAGCCTATTCAGTAGATACCAATGTGCGTGAATTGGAAGGTATTCTGATCTCCCTCATCGCCCATGCTTCTCTCAATCGAGTAGAAGTCAGCCTGGAACTGGCCAAGTCCATTATCAAAAATTTCATCAAGGACATTGAAACGGAAGTTGGGATCGATTTTATCCAAAAGGCTGTAGCCGATTACTACGGCATTCAAGTAGAGGAATTGAAGGATAAAACGAGAAAAAAGGAAATCGTAATCGCCCGTCAAGTGGCCATGTATTTTTGCAAAGATTTCACCAACCATTCCTTAAAATCCATAGGTTATCACTTTGGTGGTCGAGACCATAGCACGGTGATTCATGCCATCCAAACGGTCAACGACATCATGGAAACGGACTCGTCCTTCCGCAATGCAGTCAATGAATTGAAAAAGAAATTCAAGATGCGCTCCTATTGAGTTGCAACTTTTTCATTCCTAATTCCTACTATTTTTTGGATAAAAACAGGTCCACCGCTTGTTGTGCTAGTAAGCTGGGACTAAGCAAACCAGATTGAACCGCTGGCTTTTCTCGTTCCAAGATTTCCTTTACCCCGGGATGATTTACAAATGCCCGACCCAATACTTCCTGAATCTGATCGTCTAACCAAGTCAATCGCTGTAAGCCCCGAGTAGCATCCCAAAATCCGGAAACTTTCATTTGTTCTTGGTAAGCAGTTAACATCGTTTCCAAGTCTTGCATGCCCAATCCAGTAAGTGAAGAGCCAAGTAGCAACTTGGGACTCCAGCCCTTCTCGCTTGGAGGCAAAAGATGTACTGCATTTTGATAAGACACCTTGGCCTGAGCAGCCAAATCCAGGTTATCCCCATCGGCCTTATGGATCAAAAAGCCATCGGCCATTTCTACAATTCCTTTTTTTATCCCCTGCAATTCATCCCCTGCACCAGCAAGCAGCAACAAAAGGAAAAAATCAACCATGCTTTTCACGGCAGTTTCACTTTGGCCTACCCCTACCGTCTCCACTAAAATCAGATCAAAACCTGCCGCCTCACAAAGGAGGATGGCCTCCCGGGTTTTCACCGCTACTCCACCCAAGGTACTCCGCGAGGGACTGGGACGAATAAAAGCACGCTTATCCAAGGCCAGTCTTTCCATGCGTGTCTTGTCTCCTAGAATACTCCCCTTGGATAGGGAACTGCTGGGATCTACCGCCAAGACCGCCACTTTCTTTCCTGCATCCAATTGCCGGATGCCAAAAACTTCGATGAAGCTACTTTTACCCACACCGGGTACACCTGTAATTCCAATTCGAAAAGAGCCACCCGTATAGGGCAACACTTCTTGAATTAGCGCCGTGGCTAAGGCTTGATCTGCAGGAAGTTCACTCTCCACTAAGGTGATGGCCTGAGCAAGGATGACTCGATCCCCGGCCAATATCCCGGCTTTGAATTCTGCAAGCGATCGTCTTTTTCTCATGGATTGACCAATTCTAGTTGTTGTTCACCCATCGGTGTTTTTTCATACTTCGCAAAAACAGAGGGGCTCAAAGATGCAGGAAAATGTGGGTTTTCTGGAGAGAGTACCACGGGAGCCTTTACCGGTTCATTCACAAAAAATACCAGTGTTCGACCGTACTTCGTGTGTGGGAGCAGGTCAGCAAAGGATTTCAATACTTCCGGATCCTCCACTTGGGTTCGGTAGGCATAGATCCGTAGCACAGGACCCGTATTATTTTCATTTCTGAAGTAACCCACTTCCTCAAACTGGTCTTGGTAGGCAGCGATTCCCTGTTCGGAAAAACTTTCGGTCACGATCAGCCCGACTACTAAAAGTACGGCGATGCCAAGCAGAATAAATAGGGTAGATGGTCTTTTCAAAAATTTATCGCGGGTTTGTAGGCTGAAGCCCTTAATTTAGCCTAAAATTTTGACAATGGGATTCGAATACGTCAAGGCACTGCACCTGATTTTTATTGTCACCTGGTTTGCAGGCCTTTTTTACATTGTGCGCCTGTTTATTTACCAAACCGAAGCCCTCGAAAAACCCGAACACGAACGCCTCATCCTGAAGCCACAACTCGACTTGATGGCGCGCAGATTGTGGTACATTATCACCTGGCCATCGGCCATCTTGACGCTAATTTTTGGGTTTTGGGTGCTTACCTACCGCTGGGGTTACCTCCAACAGGAATTTATGCAAGCCAAACTAATCTTTGTAGGCTTGCTCTACGTATACCACGGCTACAGCCAGGTATTGTTTAAGCA
>JACCDV010546851.1_pt1 | contig 10555 bp, 9 predicted proteins | sample 7446131 | NCBI WGS metagenome assembly JACCDV01 (sample SAMN15323448, study PRJNA562643) | freshwater metagenome | isolation source: river surface water | place: USA:Blue River Watershed | collected 2017-08-17
ACGTGGCCACCACCGAAGGCAAAGTGGTGTTTGAAAACGAGTTCTTCCAATTGCTCGAATACAAGCCACTCACGGCCAAGGTGTACGAGCGTCCGTTCTTGTTCATTCCACCTTGCATCAACAAGTTCTACATCTTGGACTTGCAGCCAGAAAATTCTTTCATTCGTTATGCCGTGGCTCAAGGTCATCGCACATTCGTGGTGAGCTGGCGCAACCCCGACGAGAGCTTGCGCAACACCACCTGGGACAACTATGTAGAAGACGTGGCTATTCAAGCCATCAAAGTGGTGAAAGAAATTGGCGGCTCTAAGCAAATCAATGCCTTGGGTTTCTGTGTGGGCGGCACCATTCTTTCTAACGCATTGGCCGTCTTGGCTGCCCGAGGCGAAAAGCCTGTGGCCAGTGCCACGTTGCTGACCACGTTGATTGATTTCACAGACACCGGTGTGTTGGATGTGTTCATCGACGAAGCGTTTGTGAAATTCCGTGAAGGTCAGGTCGCCGAAGGCGGGCTGATGAAGTGCAAAGACATGGCGTCGACCTTCAGTTTTTTGCGCCCCAATGATTTGGTGTGGAACTATGTGGTGGGCAACTACCTCAAAGGCGAAACACCGCCGCCATTTGATTTGTTGTACTGGAACAGCGACTCCACCAATTTGCCTGGCCCCATGTATGCCTGGTACTTGCGCAACACCTACCTCGAAAACAACCTGATCAAGCCAGGCAAAGCCACGGTGTGTGGTGAGAAGATTGATCTTCGTAAAGTCGACATGCCTTTGTACATCTACGGCTCGCGTGAAGACCACAACGTGCCGATTGGTGGTGCGTATGCCAGCACGCATGTGTTTCCAGGCAAGAAGCGTTTTGTCATGGGGGCCTCAGGTCACATTGCCGGTGTGATCAATCCGCCTGCAGCAAACAAGCGCTGCTACTGGACAGGTAGCGATACCAAGTTTCCTAAAGACGCTGATCAATGGATCGCCAGCGCCAAAGAACACCCAGGCAGCTGGTGGACTGATTGGGCCACATCGCTCAAAGCACACGCAGGCAAACAAATTGCAGCGCCTAAAGCGTATGGCAAAGGCAAATACAAAGCGATTGAGGCCGCACCCGGCCGCTACGTCAAAGCCCGCGCTAGCAACTGATTTTTAAAACTTCAAACATTCCGGAGATACACATGGAAGACATCGTCATCGTTTCTGCAGCGCGTACCGCAGTGGGTAAATTTGGTGGTTCACTCGCCAAGATCGCCGCCACAGAATTGGGCTCTATCGTGATTCGTGAAGCTTTGGCGCGTGCCAAAGTGGATCCTTCTCAAGTCGGCGAAGTCATCATGGGTCAAGTGTTGGCTGCTGGTGCAGGTCAAAACCCTGCACGTCAAGCTTTGTTGAAGTCTGGCATTCCCAATGCGGTGCCTGCACTCACCATCAATGCGGTGTGTGGCTCGGGGTTGAAGTCGGTTATGTTGGCTGCCCAAGCTGTGGCCTATGGTGATAGCGACATCGTGGTGGCCGGTGGTCAAGAAAACATGAGCGCTTCCGGTCATGTGCTGTTGGGTTCGCGTGACGGTCAACGCATGGGCAACTGGAACATGGTCGACACCATGATCGTGGATGGTTTGTGGGACGTGTACAACCAGTACCACATGGGCATCACAGCTGAAAACGTCGCCAAAGAATTCAACATCACGCGCGATATGCAAGATGCGTTAGCTTTGGCCAGTCAGCAAAAAGCAACGGCTGCGCAGGAGGCAGGCAAATTCAATGACGAAATCGTGTCGGTCAACATTCCACAACGCAAAGGCGACCCCATTGCATTCAACGCCGATGAATACATCAACAAAAAAACCACGGCTGAAGCATTGGCTGGTTTGCGTCCCGCCTTTGACAAAGCGGGCTCTGTGACTGCTGGCAATGCCTCAGGCATCAACGACGGTGCAGCTGCTGTGGTGGTGATGACTGCTAAGAAAGCAGCATCATTGGGCCTCACACCACTGGCGCGCATTGCTGCTTTTGGTACCAGTGGCTTGGATCCAAAAATCATGGGTATGGGCCCGGTGTCTGCTTCTCGCAAAGCCTTGGAACGCGCGGGCTGGAAAGCGTCAGATGTGGACTTGTTCGAACTCAACGAAGCGTTTGCAGCACAAGCCTGCGCAGTCAACCGCGAGTTGGACCTTGATCCCGCCAAAGTCAACGTCAACGGTGGCGCCATTGCGATTGGTCACCCCATCGGTGCGTCAGGCTGCCGCATCTTGGTGACCTTGTTGCACGAAATGCAACGCACCAATGCCAAGAAGGGCTTGGCCGCACTTTGTATCGGTGGTGGCATGGGCGTGTCATTGGCACTCGAGCGTTGATAAAACGTTCATTCAGATTCTTTCACTAAAAACTCATAAATCAGGAGACAAAAATGAGCCAAAAAGTAGCGTACGTCACAGGTGGTATGGGTGGTATCGGAACCGCCATTTGCCAACGCCTCCACAAAGAGGGTTTCAAGGTCATCGCGGGTTGCGGCCCAACCCGTGACTTCAACAAATGGCTCGACGAGCAAAAAGCTCTGGGCTACACCTTCTACGCCTCTGTAGGCAACGTGGGTGATTGGGAATCCACCGTGGAAGCGTTCACCAAAGCCAAAGCGGAACATGGCCCCATCGATGTGTTGGTAAATAACGCTGGTATCACCAAGGACCGCATGTTCTTGAAGATGACCAAGGAGGATTGGGATGCGGTGATGAACACCAACCTCGACTCCATGTTCAACGTGACCAAGCAAGTGGTGCCCGACATGGTCGAGCGCGGCTGGGGCCGCATCATCAACATCTCGTCAGTCAACGGTGAAAAAGGTCAAGCCGGTCAAACCAACTACTCCGCTGCCAAAGCGGGTATGCACGGTTTCTCCATGGCTTTGGCGCAAGAGCTGGCTACCAAAGGCGTGACGGTCAACACCGTGTCACCTGGCTACATCGGCACTGACATGGTCAACGCCATCCGTCCTGACGTGTTGGAAAAGATTGTGGCCACTGTGCCTGTCAAGCGTTTGGGCAAGCCTGCTGAAATTGCTTCCATCATTGCGTGGATGGCCAGCGAAGACGGTGGCTACACCACAGGTGCTGACTTTGCCGTGAACGGTGGTTTGCACATGGGCTAAACGCTGCGAATGCGTGACCCGACAAAAAGCCCCGCACTGCGGGGCTTTTTGTTATGCGTTTACTTGTTGGTGTTAACCATTTGCATCGCAGAGGCAATCAAGCTTGAGACTTCACTCATATGACTCGGTACGATCAACGTGGTTTTGGCATCAGACGCCACCTTGGCGTAGGCCTGCACGGCTTGCTCAGCCACTTTGAGCTGTACCGCCTGTTCACCGCCGGGCTGGCGAATGGCTGCAGCAATGCGCTCAATCGCTTGCGCGGTGGCATCGGCCACGGCGGTGATGGAAGCTGCCTCACCTTGGGCTTTGTTGATAGCCGCTTGCTTCTCACCCTCGGAGCGGGCAATGAAAGCTTCGCGTTCACCGGTAGCAATGTTGATTTGTTCTTGACGACGACCTTCTGAGGCAGCAATCAGCGCACGTTTTTCACGCTCTGCGGTGATTTGCGCTTGCATGGCGTGCAAGATTTCTGCTGGCGGTGTCAGGTCTTTGATTTCGTAGCGCAACACCTTCACGCCCCAGTTCAAGGCAGCTTCATCAATGGCGGCGACGACCTGTGCGTTGATGATGTCGCGTTCTTCAAATGTCTTGTCGAGTTCCAATTTGCCGATCACGCTGCGTAAACTGGTTTGTGCCAGTTGCGTCACGGCCATGATGTAGTTGGACGAACCATAGCTGGCCAAGCGTGGATCAGTGACTTGGAAATACAAAATGCCATCGACTTGCAGTTGCGTGTTGTCACGCGTGATGCAAATTTGGCTGGGCACATCCAGTGGAATTTCTTTGAGGCTGTGCTTTTGAATCACGTTGTCAATGAAGGGCACCACAAAGTTCAGGCCCGGTGTGAGGCTGGCGTGGTACTTGCCCAAGCGTTCCACCACCCAAGCGTTTTGTTGGGGAACGACCTTGACTGTTTTGATCACGAACACTACGGCGGTAACCAAGATAAGAATTGCGATTTCCATACTGAGACCTTTGAGAGAAATTAAATTTTTTTCAGCACCAAGCGGTTGCCTTGCATTTCACAAATGCGATGCACACCGGGTTCAGGCGTGAGTCCTACCGCGCAAACCGCTGCCCATTGGGCACCACGGTGCTTGACTTGGGCATGCCCTTGCGCATCCCATGCGTCCACAGTGACGGTCTCACCAATGTCGAGGTGTGCATTGCCGTCTTGTGCATCGTTGCTGAGTGGTTTTTTTAAGTGCCACAGCACGGCAGAACCGCTGCCCACCAGGGCGGCAGTGACGAGTTGCCACGTGAGCGTGCCATCGGCATAAGCCGTGAGCGCGGCAGCTGTGGCGCCCAGTGAGAGCATGAGCAAATAAAAGGTGCCGGTGAGTAGCTCAGCAATCACAAGCACACCTGCCACGATCAGCCAGAGGGTTGGGGTATCCATCGTTCAAACCTTTGAAGTGAATATTTTTAGGTACATCCCCATTGTGCCCAATCTGAGAAAGGTGGCGCAGGATAATTGACCTATGAATTTTCTTGATGCCTCGCTTTGGCGCACATCCGTCGCTCCCATGATGGATTGGACAGACCGCCACTGCCGTTACTTCCACCGCCTGCTCAGTCGCAACACGTTGCTCTACACCGAGATGGTCACCACCGGTGCACTGCGCCATGGCGATGTGCAGCGCCATTTGCGCTTCAACGCTGAAGAGCATCCCGTTGCCCTGCAATTGGGTGGCAGCGATGCCGCTGACTTGGCGCACGGTGCCAAGCTCGGTGAGCAGTGGGGGTATAACGAAATCAACCTCAACTGCGGTTGCCCGTCAGACCGTGTGCAGCGCGGCGCATTTGGCGCGTGCTTGATGAATGAGCCACAAATTGTGGCCGATGGCGTCAAAGCTATGATGGATGTGGTGAGCATTCCTGTGACGGTCAAGCACCGCATTGGCATTGACCGCATCGAGAGTTACGACTTTGTGCGCGACTTTGTGGGCACGGTGAGTGACGCAGGTTGCAAGGTGTTCATCGTGCATGCACGCAATGCGTGGCTCGACGGTTTGAGTCCCAAAGAAAACCGCGAAATTCCGCCGCTGCGTTATGAGCTGGGCTATCAGCTCAAAAAAGACTTTCCGAATTTGGTCATCGCCATCAACGGCGGGATCACCACCAACGCACAAATGATTGAGCATTTGCAGCATGTGGACGGTGTGATGCTGGGGCGCGAAGCTTATTACCGCCCCTGGCTCATGACCACGTGGGATGCTGAGTTCTACAACGACCCGCACGAAATCCTCAGCCGCGAAGCGGTGGAAGAGGCGATGGTGAACTACATGGAGCGTGCCCATGCCGAAGACGGCTGCCCTTGGTACCCGATTGCGCGTCACATGCTGGGCTTGTTCCATGGTCAACGTGGTGCGCGTTTGTGGCGTCAAACATGGAGCAACCACAAGCTCAAACTTTTGCCGCCGCGTGAAGTGATGAAGATCGCTCGCGAAGCATTGGCTTTAGGCGCTGCTGAACGCCCAAGTGAGAACACACACGATGCCCTCTGAACTGGTCAATGCACGTACCCGCGTATGGGCGCTGGCGCTGATTTGGCTCATCCCTTTGCTGTGGACCGTCAACATTGTGGCCGCGCGTCAAGCGCCGGGTGTGGTGTCGCCACATGTGTTGGCCTTGGGGCGTTGGGGTTTGGCGGGCGGCATTTTGTCTGTGCTCAGTGCGCGTGAGTTGTGGGCGCAGCGTGCCTATGTGTGGCAACACCGCTGGCGCTATGTGGTCTTGGGTGCTTGCGGCATGTGGATTTGTGGCGCATGGGTGTACTTGGCTGGCGAGAGTACGGTGGGTATGAACATCTCTCTCATTTACGCGTCTTCTCCGGTTTTGATTGCGGTGGGCTCAGTGCTCTGGTTGGGCGAACGTTTTTCCAAGCGACAAACACTGGGTGTGGTGTTAGCCATGACAGGCGTGGTGCATGTGGTGGTCAAAGGCGAGTGGACGCACTTGTCACAGGTGCAACTTGTCCCCGGTGACTTGTGGATTGTGGCGGCTGCTATTTCGTGGGCGGCCTATGCCTTGCTGCAAAAACGCTGGCCCACCATGCTGAGCCCCACCGCGCAGTTGGCTTGCATTTGCTGGGGTGGTGTGGCGGTCTTACTGCCATTTGCCATTTGGGAGTTTCACTTGGTCAGCACACCGGCTTTGACAGTGCATGCTGGGTTTTTGATGGTTATCACGGCATTGCTGCCGGGTGTGGGCGCGTATTGGATTTATGGATGGACCCAAAAAATCTTGGGGGCAAGCCGTGTGGCGGTCACGCTATACCTTGGGCCTCTCTATACCGCAGTGGTCGCTTGGCTGGTATTAGATGAGCCTTTGGGTTGGCACCACCTGACAGGCGGGACCTTGATATTGTCTGGGGTAGGGTTGGTGATGATGGCGGTGCAAACAGCGCGGCTTGCATCTGACAAAGCTAAAGAGGTCTAGTCCTCAGAGTTTTCTTAACTCGCAGCTTCTAAGCCGTTCGCAAAGTGTTCGTTCATGCGTTGAACGCTCAGCGTTGAGTCGCGGGCCATCAAGGCATCCATGATGGCTTGGTGTTCTTTGAGCGATTCTTCGAGACGACCGCTCTTGAACAAGGAGTTGTGGCGGTTGAGCTTCATCACTTTACGCAAGTCGCCCACCATTTGGTCGCGCCAACGGTTATTGGCAATTTCTAGCAAGCGCATGTGAAAGCGCTCGTTGATTTCAAAGAATTTTTCGCGGTCCGCCACAGCTGCGGTTAGCGCAGTGTGCAAGGCTTGCAACTCTTTGAGTTGCTCAGTGGATGCCTCTTTGGCTACCACGCCTGCCGCATCGGACTCCAACAAGGCCAGCAGGTGATAGACATCTCGCTGGTCTTTTTCATTGACTTCGGTCACATAAGCGCCGCGGCGCACTTTCATGGTGACCAAGCCTTCGGCGGCCAGCACTTTCAAGGCTTCGCGCATGGGGGTACGGCTGATGCCGTATTCCTCGGCCAAGCGCATCTCGTCAATCCAGCTGCCGGGCTCTAATTCGGCCGCAAAAATACGTTGACGCAGCAGTTCAGCGACTTCTTCGTACAGGGCGCGAGGGGTGAGGGTGACGGCAGACATGGAAATGAATTGTAAGCTCAGATAAGATTTTGAATCAATAATTATGAATGATATGATCTTGCCGATCAAAAAGTCCTGTGGGTTACCCTTGGGTATATATGTTCGCTGAACACCTTTTCACGAGTGATTTGCCATGAGCCAAAAGCCAACTGAATTCAACGCCGCTAATCTCGAAGCATGGGCCAAAGCCGCTGCTAAATCAGCCCCAGGCGGTGATGTCAACGCCTTGAACTGGAAGACGCCAGACGGCATCAGCGTCAAGCCGCTATACACCGCCGAAGACACGGCCCATCTGCCATACGCCAACACATTGCCCGGCTTTGAGCCCTTCTTGCGAGGCCCACAAGCCACCATGTATTCGGTGCGTCCTTGGACGATTCGCCAATACGCAGGCTTCTCTACCGCCGAAGAGTCCAACGCGTTTTACCGCAAGGCCTTGGCTGCCGGTGGTCAAGGCGTGTCTGTGGCGTTTGACTTGGCCACGCACCGTGGTTACGACTCCGACCATCCCCGTGTGACGGGTGACGTGGGCAAGGCCGGCGTGGCCATTGACTCAGTGGAAGACATGAAGATTTTGTTCAACGAAATTCCGTTGGACAAAGTGTCGGTGTCCATGACCATGAACGGTGCCGTGTTGCCCGTGTTGGCTGGCTACGTGGTGGCCGCTGAAGAGCAAGGCGTGAGCCAAGAGCAACTCAGCGGAACGATTCAGAACGACATTCTGAAAGAGTTCATGGTGCGCAACACCTACATCTACCCGCCCGAGCCTTCGATGAAGATCATTGGCGACATCATTGGCTACACCGCCAAACACATGCCCAAGTTCAACTCGATCTCGATTTCGGGTTACCACATGCAAGAGGCAGGCGCCAACCAAGCCTTGGAATTGGCCTTCACCTTGGCCGACGGCAAAGAGTATGTGAAGACCGCCATTGCCTCTGGTTTGGATGTGGATGCCTTCGCGGGCCGCTTGTCGTTCTTCTGGGCGGTGGGCATGAACTTCTATTTGGAAATCGCCAAGATGCGCGCCGCCCGTTTGCTGTGGTGTCGCATCATGAAAGGCTTTGACGCCAAGAATCCCAAGAGCTTGATGTTGCGCACGCATAGCCAAACCTCGGGCTGGTCGCTCACAGAGCAAGACCCGTACAACAACGTGGTGCGTACCACCATCGAAGCGATGGCCGCGGTGTTTGGTGGCACGCAGTCTTTGCACACCAACTCGTTTGACGAAGCGATTGCGTTGCCCACCGAGTTCTCGGCACGCATTGCTCGTAACACACAGCTCATCATTCAAGAAGAAACCCACATCACCAACGTGATCGACCCATGGGCAGGCTCTTACATGATGGAGTCGCTCACCCAAGAAATGGCCGACAAGGCCTGGGCCATCATCGAGGAAGTCGAAGCCATGGGCGGCATGACCAAAGCCGTGGACAGCGGCTGGGCCAAGCTCAAGATCGAAGCGGCTGCTGCTGAAAAGCAAGCACGCATCGACTCTGGCAAAGACGTCATCGTGGGCGTGAACAAATACAAACTCGCCAAAGAAGACCCTATCGAAATTTTGGCCATCGACAACGTCAAAGTGCGTGATGGTCAGATTGATCGCTTGAAGCAAATCAAAGCCAAGCGCGACAACGCAGCCGTGCAAGCCGCGTTGGATGCGCTCACCGCTTCTGCTGAAAGCGGTGAAGGCAACTTGCTCGATTTGTCCATCCAGGCCATCCGCCTGCGCGCCACGGTGGGCGAGGTGAGCGATGCTTTGGAAAAAGTATTCGGCCGCCATCGTGCCGACACGCAAAAGGTGACCGGTGTGTACGCTGCTGCTTACGATTCAGCCGAAGGCTGGGACCAACTGAAAAAAGAAATCAGCGAATTCGCGGCTGCACAAGGTCGTCGCCCTCGCGTGATGATCGCCAAATTAGGCCAAGATGGTCATGACCGTGGTGCCAAAGTGGTGGCCACAGCTTATGCTGACTTGGGCTTTGACGTGGACATGGGCCCCTTGTTTCAAACGCCAGAAGAGTGCGCACGCCAAGCGATTGAAAACGACGTGCACGCTGTGGGTGTCTCAACCCTCGCAGCGGGCCATAAAACTCTGGTTCCCGCCATCATTGCTGAGCTGAAGAAGCAAGGCGCAGACGACATCATCGTGTTCGTGGGCGGCGTGATTCCTCGTCAAGACTATGAGTTCTTGTATGAGTCAGGCGTCAAGGGCATCTATGGCCCAGGCACTCCTATTCCTGCCAGTGCCAAAGACGTGTTGGAACAAATCAAGAAGGCGGTTGGGTGACGCCTGCACAGTTGCTCGATGGACTGTTGCAGGGCAAACCGCCCGTGCAACGCCGTGCGATGGCCAAAGCAATCACCTTGCTGGAGTCCACGCGCACGGACCATCGCGCATCTGCCGATGAGTTACTCACGGCCATGCTGCCGCACACCGGCAAGTCGTTTCGCTTGGGTATCAGCGGCGTTCCTGGTGTGGGTAAATCTACCTTCATCGAAGCCTTGGGCTTGTACCTCATCAAGCAAGGCCACCGCGTGGCAGTGCTAGCAGTTGATCCATCCTCCAGCGTGTCGGGTGGTTCGATCTTGGGCGACAAGACCCGCATGGAGCATTTGTCCGTTCACCCCGATGCTTACATTCGTCCCAGCCCCTCCAGCGGTACCTTGGGTGGTGTCGCCGAAAAAACCCGTGAGTCGATGTTGGTTTGCGAAGCCGCTGGCTATGACGTGGTGATTGTGGAAACCGTGGGCGTGGGCCAAAGCGAAACCGCAGTGGCCAATATGACAGACATGTTTTGTTTGCTGCAGTTGCCCAATGCAGGCGACGACTTGCAAGCCATCAAAAAAGGTGTGATGGAGTTGGCCGATTTGGTGGTCATCAACAAGTCAGACATTGACTTGAATGCGGCGACCCGCGCAGAGGCACAAATTACCAGCGCTTTGCGTTTGTTGGGCATGCACGGCAACCCTGACAACATGCATCACAACGAGACACAGTGGCATCCCAAAGTGGTCAAGATCAGCGCCTTGCTCGGTCAAGGCGTCGACGCTTTTTGGGCCGCTGTCAGCGAATTCAAAGGCCTCCAAGTCAACAATGGACGCTTTGGCATGCGACGCCAACAACAAGCGCTGTCGTGGATGTGGGAACGCATCGACGCCGGCCTGAAACAAACTTTTCGGGCGCAGCCGCGTGTGCAAGCGCTGTTGCCCGATTTGAGCCAACAAGTGGGCGCGGGGCAGCTGGCTGCCTCCACCGCGGCAAGACAGCTGCTCAGTGCTTACCAAGCACAGGGCTGAATGTGAAATCTTCC
>JACCDV010867730.1_pt1 | contig 10554 bp, 10 predicted proteins | sample 7446131 | NCBI WGS metagenome assembly JACCDV01 (sample SAMN15323448, study PRJNA562643) | freshwater metagenome | isolation source: river surface water | place: USA:Blue River Watershed | collected 2017-08-17
GGTGCCATTCAAAATCTTATGAAACGCTATGAAAATTTGCAAAAAAAAATTGAAATATAAATAATACTCATATAGATATCATGGCAACAGTTATCCTCGCTTGTTATCGCGATAGAGTATTTAATGGCGATAACGTCGTAATTACATTAAAATATTCAATCTCTGTAGTTAGAAGTAGAACGCTCGCTAATACTAAGAAATATTACAAACAGAGAGACGCAAACGTCCAATTAATTATTCTAAAGACTTATCAAACTTATGACTATAATTATAAAGACAATATATATGATAAATTAAAAAATGTGTTCAATCAATCGTTGTATGTTGTTGGACGACAGATGTATATCATTAAACGAGTCAAGTTATGCTATTCAAAAATAAGCACTAATGAGAGATTATCTCGTCTGGATAACTATTATATAAATAGAATCAAAATGCTCGTTTGATTTATAAATCGTATAAAAAATATTATTTTTTTTCATGTCAGTCTAATGAAATATTAATTCTATCTGCGGCTGAATATTGGTTAATATTATTATATATAATCTCGTTTAAAATTGAATTTTATTTGATATATATAGACTCAGATAGTTAAAGCCTAAACTACGAAGTTAACATTAGAGTCGCCACAGCTTATAATATAAATATGGATTTCATTATCAAACCTGTTGACAACGCCAGCAAAATAAAAGACTTAAATTACTATGCTGATATTTTGGTACAGTTTTTTAAAGATATTAGTGATAAAAAGAAGCTTAGAACTATTTTAGAACGTGGAAATGTGAACCATAAAGAAAAAATAAAGAAAGAAAAAACATTAAAAGAAGCGCATGTTTACTGCAAGAAAAATGATCTATCTGGGCAAGTATTTGGGCTTCTTTTAGAAGACTATATTATAAATCACTTTAACCTGCAAAAACAAAAAGCGTCAGATGGCAATGGCGATTTTACACACAACGGAAAAAGTTATGAGCTTAAATGTTCTCTTGGCGGTAGCAGTTGTGATGTTTTTAATTATGTCCAAATCAGACCTTCACACCCCTGTGACTTTATGCTAACTGCTTATCACTTAGAACATAAAAATCTTAAAAAAAACGGAGTTCTTTATATATTTCATATAGACAATAAAGAAATGTTAAATATATGTAAAGAACGCACTTTAGCTAATTACGCCCACGGCACTTCAGAACACAATAAAAATAAAAATATTAAAGATTTGGAGTACGCTATTAGAGTTAAATACAATAATAGAAAGTGGAATATGCTTATGAAGTATTGCGTTTTTAAAAATTGATTTTTTTAATATATAACAAACATATAACAGTATGTCAGACGCTGGTAAAGTTAGACAACAAGGCTTGGATAAATTTTACACAAAAGACGAAATATCAAAAAAATGTATTAGTTCGTTAGAAACTAAATTTAATATTAGCGATTTTGATTTAATAGTAGAGCCAAGCGCCGGTAATGGCTCTTTTTCGAATAAATTAGATAAATATAATTTATTATCTTTAGACATACAGCCAGAAAGTAATAATATTATACAAATGGACTTTTTTGATTTTGATATTGCTAAATTTGGAAATTATACAAATATTTTAACAATTGGAAATCCGCCATTTGGAAAAAATAGCTCACTCGCGGTTAAATTCTTTAATAAAGCTGCTGAATTTAGCAATGTAATCGCTTTTATTATTCCAAAGACATTTAGAAAAAATAGTATATTAGATAGAATTAACTTAAATTTTCATTTGGTATTTGACGAAGACATCCCGAGCAGTCCAAGTAGTTTTATCCCGAGTTTAAATGTGAAATGTTGTTTTCAGATATATAAAAAAATGTCTAATAAAAGAAGTAAGAGTGTTAAAATACTAAACCATCCAGATTTTGAATTTTTATCATTTGGGCCTAAAGATACAAAAAATCAACCGACTCCTCCAACAAACGCAGATTTTGCTATAAGAGCGTACGGCTCAAGCGTTGGCAAAATTTTTAAAACCGGGTTGTCAGAACTTAGACCAAAAAGCTACCACTGGATTAAATCTAATATAGACATTGAAAAATTAATTAAAAATTTTCAAACACTTGATTATGTTAATTCTAATAACACAGCGCGCCAATGTAGTATTGGAAAATCAGAATTAATATCTTTATACAATCGCAGAGAAGAAAGATAAATATGCCAGTCTAAAGAAATATTAATTCTATCGGTATTATTTTTTTATGTTAGACGGTAGCTACGAGGGACGCGTTGGCTACATTATGCCATACAGATATATCTATAATACTTTGTAGCCGAAACGTCGGACACCCCCCCCCCATTGGCCGGAGTGCTCCGGATCGGTTTTTATAAGAAATAGTATAAAAATATAACTATGAATCTAACATTTACAACTAACGGAGACATCCCTGGCCAGAGAGCGCCTCCTAACGGGTATAGTGGTTTCAACGCGCGCGTTTTTTGTATAAACCGCAAATCCAATACTTAGTTCTTGATGTTCTAAACTGCCGGCGCTGATGGTTTAACTGGACATAGAGACTTTGATAAATATCAATTAAACTTAGATATGTATTATTTTTAAATCACAATGCACGAATGCAAACTTTGTAATCACGAATTCAATAGATCACGCGATTTAAAAAGGCATTATGAAACCAAAAAGCATAAAGAAAATTTAAAAAGACCAACGGTGTGCGTTGCCTGTTTTAAAGAATTTTCTACAGCTTTTAATAAGAAGAGACACGAAGAAAAATGCCTTCTAAATAATAAGAAAAATATTAAAAATGACGCTGGCGAAGCTAAGAAAAATATTACAAATTATGCTGACAATAATATTACAAATGATACTAACGGAAATATTAATTTTATTTTACCAGATAACCCAGAAGCAATTAGAGCTTTTATAATCGCCATATCAGAAGTAAGAGCTAAATTTCAAGAATCTGAGTCATCTTTTAACAAGCCTAATACTACAATCATTAAAACAAATAAATGCTCATTTTGCAATCTTAATTCAGCCAACCAAAAATACAAGCCACTTTGTGCAACATGCTATCATTTTCAAAATCCAAATTCTTCAGTCGTTAGAAATTATAAAATTAAAGAAAATACCATTATGAGATTTGTTAAAGACAAATACCCAAATATTATTTTAGATTCTGTAATTGCAGGTGGGTGTTCAAAACGCAGACCAGATGGATTATTAGAATTTGATGGATTTTCAATAATTATAGAAATTGACGAAAACGCCCATAAAAGTTATGAAGATATTTGTGAGAATAAACGCTTAATGGAAATTTATAAAGATTTAGGGTTTAGACCATTGCGCGTGATTAGATTTAATCCAGACTCTTATACAAATTCAAATGGTGAAAAAATTAAATCTATATTTTCTATAGACAAAGAAAGCAAGAAGCTAAAAGTAAAAAGTAAAAAAGAGTTAGAGAGCAGAGTTAGTATTCTTTTAGAGACTATAGAAAAAGCAATTAATAACTTCTCTCCAGACGATTCTAAGAGTGTAAATATTGAATATTTATTCTTTAATGAAGACGAATAAAAAAATAAAATATATTTATATAGTCAATATTTTTTTTCATTGTAGCTATGTATGACGTGTCGGCCACATTATACAAGATGTCTATATCTGTATAATAACCGGACCCCCCCCCCCTAGGCAAGAGTGCTCATGAGCAGATTTTTATAAGGAATCGGATAACTTGTTAGCTCCGAATCTGACATTTGCGCCTGCCTGCTTTATTAACGGGACATAGAACCCCCTAAAACGGGAAGAGTGGTCTCAGTGTATGTTCTTTTTTTGTAAATCTTTAAATCCAGCGCCATTTCCATCAATGATAAGATGGCAATGCGCGGTCTTAACGGGCACGAGAGACTTTGATAAATATCAATTAAAATTAATATATATGTTAATTATAGTAAAAATGCATGACTGTAATCTTTGCAAGCTTCAATTTAAATGGCATTCTGATTTAAAAAGGCATTATGAAACCAAAAAGCATAAAGAAAAGTTAAAAAATCCCAATGTGTGCCCTGCTTGTTTTAAAGAATTTTCTACAGCTTTTAATAAGAAGAGACACGAGAAGAATTGTCATGTTGCGATTCAAAATCAAACCAATATTACAAATAATATTCAGACTCAGAATAACATTACAAATAATATTACTAACAATATTCAATTCATTTTACCGGATAATCCAGAAGCTATTAAAACATTCGTGACCACTGTAGCAGAATTAAAAGCTAAGCGGACGACTGATTGTTTTCAGAAATTAATATTAGATGAAATGATGTCAAAGAAAACTGAACTTATGGATTATATTGAAAAGTTTGATTCTGAAGTTGAATTAGCAAAGCAAAAAATTATTCATGACCACAATATAAGCTGTTCTTCATATAAAATCATAAAAAAAATTGACGAAGATGGAAATGAATACGAAGAAGAAATTGACATTACACCGCTAACACACCCTGAAAAGAAATGGAATTGCCGTCATGCAAAATCTGATTTTAAGCTTAATGATGATATGGTTAGTCAGGCGATTGCCAATACTCTTTTAGATGATGAAAAACCTGTGGTCACCCATGATAATGATTTAAATGGAGTTAGCGATTTATTGTTTAAACATGAAAATGATTTACATTCAGACAATATTTTATTAAAATTTTTAAGTAGAAGCAATAAGCAGGATTGTTTTAATTTGTCTAAAGACTATAAACCGTCGTGTAAAATAAAGGAGATGTATCCGACCTTCTATGAGCGAATTGAAGCTAAAGCTATCAAGATAATGAACGCCTTTAACGAAAAGACAAAAAAAAGCTCTAACGTCTGATATGCTAATCTCATTTAAAATTGAATTTTTTTTTGATATATATACGAAGAACCATGCTATTCCAATGTCTTCCGCCGGCTACCTATATTAGCGGTTCTTATGCCCTATCTCAAATTAATCCAATTTTAGGTATTAACAACAATGATGTTGATATTTACATGCATATTAACAGTAGCGAATTTGATATTAAGAAAGCGTGTATATTCATTCTGGAACTATTTGAAGCTGGATATGTGAGCCCTATAAATATGCCAACTGGACTGGTTATTGAATTTATGCGTAGGATTAATGCCATAAGAACTAACCATGTTCTAAATGAATTATTTAATTCTAATATTGACGATGGTGATAACGGATATGTTAATGACGACGCCTTCTCTGTATTTAAGATGAGTGATAATAATGGCGGTATGATTGATATTATCTTAATCCAGATGCCTATTGAAGATTATATTAATAAATACTTTGATTTATCTATTTGTAAGAATTATATCAAGCCAGACGGTAGCAGTGTCTCTTTGTATAAAGAACATGTAGATTCTAATATTTCTGAGTATAAGTTATCTTTTCTTAAAAAAAGACTACACAGCCCGCAACACATTACAAAGTTTATTAATAGAATTTATAAGTATTCAAATCGCGGAATCCATATTTATCTTACGGCTGAGAGTTCTAATTGTTATAGTTGTAATTCTGGCGATATCAAATGCGATATTCATAGTGTTTTGTTGTCTAAAGATAATATGGATTTTATGGTTTTCAATATTGTAAATTTATTAATTATCTATCATCGCGAAAACATGATTCAATTAACTGGAGTGAATGGAGGCATTACAGCGTATGAAGGTGCGGTAAATATAAATTCTATCCCCTTTAGCTTAATTAATTTGTTGCTCCCGACTTATCAAAACGTGGGTTTGCTTAGAGATATTATACTAACTGAGGTTAACCGCATGTTTTTACTCCTGGAGTTAAAAAGAACTCTTCTTCATCCTAAATATTTTGACGTCTCCATTTTAGAAGAATAACTGCGTATGAATGTAATTACTTTTTAAAATTGATTTTTTTTATATAAAAAAGAGAGTAGACAGAATGAATAATTTATCTTTAGACGAAATTAAGAACATTACTAATTATCTAAGCGTAGGTGAGTATAAGAATGTAAATAAGACAATGCAAACTATTTGTAGAGCCAATGCTATTAATATAATAGGAAGAAACATTTTGAAGTGGTTTATCGGCCTAAAGACAAATAATATGATTGGTAATAAAAATAGTAGATTCTACTATGTTCATTTTATACCGTCTGGCGATAGAAGTGGGTCTTTACTTTTAGAGCTATCAAGGGACAATACAAATGTGGTATCTCTTAAACTCTCCGAGCTTTGTTTAGAGTTTGAAGAAGATTCATTAACTTCTCTACTGAGCGTAGGGATTACTGATGTTGAATATTTAGATGAGATTGCGTTTAGATATTATGATAAATTCTATATATCAAACACTTTCAAAAAAAATATATTTTCATTTAAGAATCTAAATAGCAATGAAAATATCCGTAATTTTCTATATTCTACAATTAATATAACTATGGATTTTATCGATCCTGCGATAGGATTAATCGAATATGAGCTTAATTATATAGCCAGTTTATTGATTTATGCGTATATGCGAGATTTTACTGATTTTATATTTAGAAGAACTAATTTTATCTTTAGGCGATTTGGCTGGAAGAAAGCTATTAGAAGTATGCATTTAGCCACTTTTAAGTAATTATCTTCTTAATTCCGATTAGTCTAAAATAATCATATGCTACAATAAACGCCAACACTACTAAAAATAAAAAGAGAAAAAATATTGGATTATTGTATATAGCTTTTTTTACGTCTTCTGTAAGAATAACTTTAGAACTCATTGTATATAACTATATATTTTTTTTTCCATTTTTTTACTATTTTTATAGAAATGTATAAAGACAAATACGGCGACTATGACTGCGAATATTATGAGAAAAATGTATAAAATTGAATTGTTAGAGCCATCGCTATCAACAACTTTATACACCATTCCGCTTGAAGCCGTGTAATACTTTTCTGCCGGCGGTTGTTTATCTCCTAAAACCGCGACTCCTGATGTAATATATTGTTTTTCTGGTTCTATGTATAACACGTCCCCACTGTTTGATGGAATTATTCCGCTATTAGTCCCAGTATACGGCACGTCCCTACTGCTTGATGGAATTATTCCGCTATTAGTTCCGGTATACGGCACATCTCCACTACTTGAAGAAATCAAACCACCATTGGTTCCTGTATACGGCACATTTCCACTGCTTGAAGAAATCAAACCACCACTGGACCCAGTGCTTGTTCCGAATATTCCACTATTCATTATTATTTCTTTATTCTATATACGATAAATTATTCTTTTTTTTTAATTATATCAATATTATTTGATTTCTTCATTTTGGTTATAAAGTAGGAATAAAGAACTACAACTATTAATACTAATATAGCTATAATTACAAGTGTATAATCTTCTTCTGTGGTCTGTGCCGTAGTGTCAGATTTGCTTGCCAGATTTGCGTTATTAGCGGCTTCCAGTGCTGCTCTTAATGCTTGTTCTCTTGCAATTTTGGAAGCTTCACTTATAGTTCCTATTGTTTGCTGTCTTCTAATTTCTTCTTCTCTCAGCACTGAAGCATTTTTTTCGTTTGCTATTCTTTCTTCTTCCTTTATTCTATTTATTTCAGCATTTGCCAATTCTGTTATTGTTGCATTTGAGCATGTGTCTTTTGATAATGAGAATTGTTGATTCATACTTCCAGAGCATTGTCTAACCTCTAATGTTCCATTATTCCATTCTATACATCTATCTTTATTTCCTAATTTTGGCATTAGAATTTGTTTTGTCGCCGTATTATACCAGAATTGTTGTTCATCTGAAAGTTCAGTGTTTGCGGTGAATATGGATCCTAATGTTTGTTCTCCCATTGCTTGTGCATAATCTGAGCATGTTTCCATATATAGAGTATCGTATAAGTTTTTGGTTAGGCATTTTTCCTGTTGGTGTAGATTTCTAATTGAGTTATCTAATGGGTCAAAAATGAAGTCTGTCTCTGCTTTATTACAGTCTCCCATAACACAAAGACTATCTTTTTTAATCTTCCCGCACCTTCTATTTTGTTCTATATTCCATGATACTTCGTTTGTAAGTGCCGTTATTTCTCTTTCTTCACAACTATTTATAATTATTCTTTGTTTGCTATCACTTGTAGATGAATTGGTTAATTGTAGACTGTCATTTAATATTGTAATGGCTTTACTGTTGTCCCTAGAAGATAAAAGTTGTTGCGATACTGTGTCGTATAAAAACTTTTGCGTGTCCATATTATTATAATTTGAGAAATAAAATGTAGCTCCTGAGTTTAGTGATGACGCCGTTAAGCATTTATCTCTATTAGATACAGGTCTTAAAGTGTAATCAGATGGATAATATATGAAATTGTAGTATTTGCTATTTATGTTTCCTATAGATATTTTATCTACTATTTTCAAATTACTCGCAATATCAGTTCCTAATTGTTTATTACCGCTAAAATTAACTCTTCCGCATAATTTCGTAGTGGTCTGATTAACCGGTCTTTGATTGGTTGTACCCCCCGTGCCATTGCTATTTGTAATTGTGCAGGAATTTTGAACAGTCGCTCCGGAAGCTACGATTGAATTTAGAATATTTATTGATTGGATACAAAGATTTATTGGGCACTTTTCATCTTCCATTATTCTATATCCATAGGTTTGGCAGGTTTTATCCCAACATTTAGGAGGGTATGGCGGTGATGTTTGTTCAAATACTTCTTTTACAGTCCCCGATGGTGTTATGCACATACAGAATTGTTTAAGACTATCATCTGTGCTCGTGTCAGCATTCACACATAATGATTTTACATGAGTATCCATCTTTTTTTTGAAATTATTTTGAGTGTCTCCCTCTATTGTATTTTGATTAAAAAGGTTGCCACAGTCTGCGTCATCAATTATTCTTCTCCCTTGAACACAGTAATTGTATTTTGCTTCTATATTAGCAACTGTATTGTCAGAGTAAGTGCCACACTTAGAATTAAAGAAATTTTTACTTTCTCTAATCTCCGTATCACCCTCGCTATTAGTTCCGTTATATCCTTTGATAACATCTAAATTATTATCTTTCGGGTGTCCCTTGAATACTATTAACGTTCCGGTATTTGTAAGTCCTAATTTTACCTGGTTTCCTCTTCCAGCCGTATCTGTGCTCCACACTGCGCGATCTATAGATAACACTCTCTCGCCTGTTGTTTTTTTAGAATAAAGAACTATATTTCCGTCGCTTTGTATGGAAAGAGTTGCTCTCGGGTAGCTACTTGTATTTGATTCCCATCTTGCGGTTAGAGAAGATGGTCCGTCGCTATTTCCGGTTCCCTGTTCGTATATAACCATATTCCCATCTCCTTGTATAATTAATATGAATCTCGTGTTTGGTGAGTATATAACAGTCCCCATATTATACTCTCCTTGAGTTAAATAACTATAGCTTGGGATTTGATTTGAACAAAACTCATTGCCCATTGCTATCATTAGGCTTTTATTTGTTAAATTTTGAGAATCGCTAAATAGTCTTATTAGCATGGTTTCGTGGTCATTTCTTTTACCGTCAAAGCATCCTAAATGTTTTGCGTAATGTTCAGCCGTTAGATACATAACCATAACGTATACATAATAATTCCCGCCACTTGTGGGATACATAATCCAATTTTTCCAATGATTAAAATTGTCGGGTACAAAAAATTTATACCCTTTTAAAGCTAAATAGTCCACAGAACTAGTGCTGTGGTATAATAAAGAAAATTCCGTGCATTTATCCTGCCAATGGTTAATGCCTGTATCACTTTGCAACATAGATTTCCAGCCATATGTTGCTCTTAATTTGTCTACAGATACTCTATCGCTTCCGTTTGATTGATATCCTCCTCTAATATACATGCTTGCTAAAAATTTATCTCTGTTAGTTTCCGGCCCGTAAATAGGCTCTTTAAAATCATCATTACATCTTGCGGTATAATCACTTGCTGTATTGCCAGTATAACTGTCAGGGATATTCATATTATTCAAATAAACCTTTGGGTCTACAGAATAACAATCACCCCAGTGGTTTATCATTGCAATATCTATGACATTATCCACTCCTCTTACCTTTTCACATGTTTTAAAATTATCTTGAGAATTCCACTTAAATCCAGTGCTACCATTTCTATCATAAAAAGAAAAACCCATTTGTTTATATTATATTTATTTCATATATTATATTTATTTCATATATTATAAATAATAATGGGGCCAAGAAATAGTAAAGTTCTTACATCAGCAGAAATCGCTAATGAATTTGTTACTAATGTAGTATCAAGTAGTGTTTCTAACAACAATACTATTGTGAGAAGTTCGCAAAACATCAACATAAGTTGCTCAGAGGCAGTTGCTATGAATGCTGCTACTTTATGCGCTCAAGAAAAAATGTCGCTACAACCACTGATCATGATGGACCCTGCTCCATATAGTGAAAAAATGGCTTATTATATTAATTACAGGCCTCCTGTTTGTGATACTTGTTTAGTTCAAGATGTGTCTAATGACATGGGAATTACTATTACTTTAGAAGATATTCAATCTAATA